>Ga0315553_10002564_pt1 | contig 14514 bp, 15 predicted proteins | sample SalMarSW160140MG_FD_203099 | JGI IMG/M metagenome (GOLD analysis project Ga0315553, IMG submission 203099) | Salt marsh sediment microbial communities from the Plum Island Ecosystem LTER, Massachusetts, United States - Salt Marsh Sediment SW1601-40 ... | reverse complement strand
TCCACCTCGGTGAGGATGGTGCGCCCCTCGCTCTTGGCCTTATCGATGATTTCGATGGTGCTCATGCGGCTTCATGCCTTCCTCAGTCTCTACGATACGTGGGCGGTGCTTATGATAGGGAAGGTTGAAGATAGGGTCAACCGAACGAGGCTGTTGAAATAGGCATTATCTCCGTTCATGGTTCGACAGGCTCACCACGAGCGGAGATATGCAGGGCAACACAAGACCGCTCGCCCTGAGCTTGCCGAAGGGCGAACGGGGCGTCTCTTCCAACAGCCTCGAGCGCCAGGGGAAGGTCAGCCCTCGCTAAGGGAGCGCTGGATGGCCTCGCTGTAGTGCCCCCAGTAGGCCGGCGGCAGAAGGCGGCCGACGGCAACCATCGCCTGCTCGCGAGCCCGGCGGTCACGTTCCTGGCGCGGGCCCTCTTTGGCCGCGGAGAGAGCGAACGGCTCGCCGAAGCTGACCATCAACGTGTCGTCTTCCTCCCAGATGCCCGTCGGCACCAGCGGCAAGCCGCGTTCGCTGAGGGCCTGCAGGAACAGCCCGCTGCCCTCCAGGGGCTCTCGGAGGACGCCCGAGCCGCCCGCCTCGGGCGTGACACCAATCGACTCTCTCCGCGCGATCCTGGCAATGCGTCGCAGAATGGCAGCTCGGCCCACAGCCCGAGAAGCCTGGCGAGGCATGACCAACAGGCCGTACACCTTGCCGACCTGCCTGAACGTCCAGCGGATGAGCCAGACCGGGATAGGAATAGGGCCGAGACGGTATCCATACCACTCGCTGGTAATTATCCAGCGGATAGCGGGAGAGAGAGGTCGCTGCTCGGCGACCACGGTCGTGATGAACATGGCGCAGTGGTAGGTCCGCAGGCCGCGGCGGGCATAGTGATTGGTCACCACAACGAAGGGCCCCTCAGAGGGTAGGTTGTCCAGACCGCGCACCTGTCGGCGGTAAGGGTTGGCCGCCATCACCGTCTGGCTGTCCTTCAGCAAGGAGCGTCGCCGCCCCAGGAGGAGGTCGAGGCCAAAGCCGACAAGGGGCAGGCGAGGGAACTCATAGTCGGGTGGGCTCGGGTTTGCTGGACCAGTGTCTGCACTCATGGGGACAGCGTGCAAAGGCTTGTTGTGCCGGCCCTTCCCTACAACGTGAATAGAACCGGCGGAGGCTAGATCACCGGCCCCTCTTGATACTCCCCGAATACCTCGCGCATGACGTCGCAGATCTCGCCCAGGGTGCAGTAGGCGTTGACAGCGTCGAGGATGTAGGGCATCAGGTTGTCCGAGCCCTGGCAGGCCTCTCGCAGTGCGTTCAGGGACCGGCTGGCCAGCGCGCCATCGCGCTCCCGCCGGAGGCGGGCCAGGCGCTCGCGCTCCCGCTGCTCGCCCCCGGGGTCCATCTCCAGGATGGGGATCTCGATGCGCTCATCCATAACGTACTCGTTGACGCCCACGCTGGTCCGATCGTTGGTCTCGATCTCCCGCTGGTAGCGGTAGGAGGCTTCGGCGATCTCCCTCTGGAAGAAGCCCGCTTCGATGGCGGGTATGACGCCGCCCAGGTCCTCGATCTGGCGGAAGTAGCTGTAGCACTCCTCCTCCATCTGATTGGTGAGCGACTCTACGAAAAAGCTGCCGCCGAGAGGGTCGATCGTGTTGGCCGCGCCCGACTCGTGGGCAATGATCTGCTGAGTACGCAGGGCCAGGCGGGCCGCCTTCTCGCTGGGCAAGGCGAGGGCTTCGTCCCAGGAGTTGGTGTGCAAAGACTGGGTGCCCCCCATGACGGCCGCCAGAGCCTGGATGGCGGTTCGCACGAGGTTTAGCTCCGGCTGTTGGGCGGTGAGGGAACAGCCGGCCGTCTGGGTGTGGAAGCGCATCCACCAGGAGCGGGGGTTACGGGCGCCGAAGCGCTCCTTCATCTCGCGGGCCCAGATGCGGCGGGCGGCGCGGAACTTGGCCACCTCCTCGAAGAAGTCGTTGTGGCAGTTGAAGAAGAAGGAGAGCCTGGGGGCGAACTCATCGATGTCCAGGCCACGCTCAAGACCCCAGCGCGCGTACTCCAGGCCGTCGGCCAGGGTGAAGGCCAGCTCCTGGACGGCGGTGGAGCCAGCCTCGCGGATGTGATAGCCGGAGATGCTGATGGTGTTCCAGAGGGGCAGCTCGCGGGTGCCGAACTCGATGGTGTCCGTCACCAGGCGCATGGAGGGCACAGGCGGGAAGATGAACTCCTTCTGGGCGATGAACTCCTTGAGGATATCGTTCTGGATAGTGCCTCCCAGTCGCTGCCGCGGCGTTCCCCGCTTCTCGGCGGCGGCGATGTACATGGCCCAGATGACGGCAGCGGGGGAATTGATGGTCATGGAGGTGGTTATCTCGTCCAGGGGCAGGCCATCCAAAAGGATCTCCATGTCAGCCAGAGAGGATACACAGACGCCGCACTTGCCGAACTCGCCGGCAGCCTGAGGAGCATCGGCATCGTATCCGTATAGGGTGGGCAGGTCCAAGGCTATGGAAAGGCCGGTCTGACCTTGCTCCAGCAGGTACTTGAGGCGAGCGTTGGTCTCCTCGACGCTGCCGAAGCCTGCGAACATGCGCATCGTCCACAGGCGACCGCGGTAGCCGGTCGAGTGGACGCCGCGGGTGAAGGGGTACTCCCCGGGCCAGCCGACGTCTCGTTCGTAGTCGGCTGCAGCGATGTCGGTGGGATCATACAGCCGCTGGATAGGCCGTCCGGAGGTGGTGACGAACCGGTGCTGGCGTTCTCGGTCGCCATCCTCGATTCGCTTCTGCCAGGCGGCCCGCCGCTGCGACAGCGCTTTCAGCTTGGTCGGGTCATACATCTTCCGCCCCCTCCCTCCACCTGTCTCCGACAGACAGGGATGCTACGGCCAGGATAACATACCAGCTATCGGATTGGTAACGAGAGGTGCCAGCTCTTGCCGGTCAGGGAGACGTCAAGATGGTGACCTGCGTGAATCACCAGGCTTGACAAATGTGGTAAAATCATTCATGCGTGTTAGCATGTTAGTAGACTAGGGGAGGGGAATGGTCGACACCCCGTTCGATAACTACCTGGATCTAGTGGAAGCAGCGCGAATCCTGAGCATCCACCCCCAGAGTCTGCGGCGACTGATCAAGCAGAAGAAGGTTCCTGCTCTCCTGTTCGCTGGCAAGTACCTCATAGAGCGAGATAAGCTGGAGATGTTCAAGGCCAACTACGACCCCCGCCCCGGCCGCAAGCCAATCCGCCGCCTCCTCTGAGCGTTCCCAGCGGCTACCGCTAGCTGGGCGGCTTGATCTCGATGTCCTCGTTGGCGTCGGTAACGTCCATCTCCAGTTTGGCGTCGAACTCCTGGCCGGTCTCATCGGTCCCTGCGACATGAACCCGCAGGCGCACGGGCCAGCCACCGTCCTCCGCCAGCCACATCTCGAGACTCATCTCCTCTATGTCGCCCATCTCCTCAGTGCCGCCAAACAGAGAGGAGAGCTGCTCATAGGTGGCCTTGTCGATACCGCAGTAGTTGGTGGAGACGTCGTTCACCGTCTCTTTCTTCTCGTTGGCGCAGGTCAGTCCGCCAGCCCCTTCCGAGAACTCTTCCCACATCATGAGAGCAAAGTCCAACTCGGAGACGTCACCTGTGGTTTCCATGGGGCCGATGGCCATGTCGCCCAGTTGCACCCATTGCTGGTCGCCAATGACAACCAGCACCAGTTCGTCGTCGACGCCACTAATCTGCATACGACTCTCAGCCTGGTCCGGCGCAACGAACGCCCCCTCAATCTCCAGCTTCAGACCCTCAGTCATGGCGGTAGGGTCTTGACCTTGTATGGCGGACATTTCGTCGGCGAGGAGGCTTTCCAATCCCTCCAGTTCCATCTTCATACTGTAACGGTAGCTGTCCAGGCCGGTGAGAGAACCGGTTGACACAGCTCCCTCCGCCGGGGTGGCCGCAGCGGCGGGTGTTTCCCCCTCAGTGACGGTAGGAGTTGCCGCGGCGGCGGGTGTGCCGTCCTCAGCGGCGGCGGGTGTGCCCTCCTCAGTGGCAGTAGGAGTTGTTGCGGTAGCCGCTGGTGCACCTTCTTCCTCTCCGTCTCCCCCGCAGGCTGCCAGGCTAACAATTACCAGAATAGTGGCTATGACAAGGGTCAAGATTCGCATATCTTCGACTCCTTCTTTCCTGCCGACAGGCAGGCCTACATCTCGCGAAGTCTAGCACCTCAGATAGGCTAGGTCAAAGCCAGATCCACCCCCTCGAATTCCGCGATCCCTCGGAAGACGTATGCTCCCCCTGGTGCTGCAACGATTCGACGGCTGCCAATCAGGCGGGGCGGCGGGACAAGATGTAGTCGACGCTCTTGCGATACCAGTCTTCCTCGATCTTGCCGCTAGCCATCAGGTAGTTGAGCATCGGCTCCAGGCCGAGGATGGATATCAGGTTGTAGCCGTGGGCCTTCAGGCGGTCCTTGGCTCCTTCGTGGCGATCCAGCAGTACCACTATGTCCTTCACCTTGAGGCCAGCCATCCCCAGGAAGGCAGCCGTCTCGATGATATTGCCACCACCGGTAACGAGGTCGTCGATGAGGAGGACCGTCTCGCCCCGTTCGTACGCGCCCTCCAGGAAAGGAGTGGTGGTATCGCGGTCCTTGGAGGGGTGAACGTAGACCATGGGCACGTTGGCAATGAGGGAGAAGACGGTGGCCAGGTGCAACCCACCGAAGGGGATACCCGCGACCCGATCGAAGGGGGCGCCACGGGGGTGGAGCATCCTCTGGAGAGTACGCACCTCCTCATACATCAAGCGAGTCGCCCGCCTCAGGGCTCTGGGCTTGCTGATCAGCAGGCGCACGTTGATGTAGATGGGGGAATGGAGGGTTGTCCTTCCCAGGGTGAAGTCGCCGAACTGGATAGCTCCCAGATCCCATAAGGTTCTGGCCAACCACAGATTACCGGCAGCGCGAGCAGAACGGCCCATATCGCCTCGCCTCTGCTCCAACTAAAGAGGGCCCCTCGTCGCAGAAGAGGCAGCCCGCGCGAGCAGAGGCCTCAGGAGTGGCCAAACGATACCACTACCCCTGGGCCCTGTCAAGCTGCAACGCTCATGCTTCATCTGGGCAGGGCTCGGCGCCAGCGGCGCACAGCCTCCCGGTTGACGCACTGGGGCGGCACCTGGCCTCGCAGGGCCGTGAGCAGATTGTCCACGGCCATCCTGGCCATTCCCAGACGAGTGGCGACGCTGGCGCTGGCAATGTGGGGTGTGATGATGATGTTGTCCAGCCCCAGAAGGGGGTCGTCGGGGGCGATGGGTTCCTGCTCGCTGACGTCGATGGCGGCGGCGGCGATACGTCTCTCCTTAAGAAAGCGCCACAGGGTCCGCTGATCCACTATCGCCCCTCGGGCGGTGTTGACGAGAACGGCTGTGGGCTTCAGAAGCGCCAGCTCCCGCTCGCCGATAAGGTGGTGAGTCTCAGTAGTGAGGGGCGTGTGCAGGCTAATGAAGTCGGACTCGGCCAGAAGCTGGTCCATCTCCACATAGACCAGCCCGTAGCGACGCTCCTCTTTGGGCTTGCGGGCCGTCTCGCAGTAGAGGACACGCATGCCGAAGCCGCGTCCCCTCTTGGCCACCCCCAGCCCGACGCCACCCAGGCCCACCACCCCCAGGGTGGATTCGTAGACGTCTTGCCCCAGGAGGACCTGCGGTCCCCAGGTCTTCCAGCGGCCCTGGCGAGTGTAGCGGTCGGCCTCTACCACGCGGCGGGCGGCGGCGAGAAGGAGGGCAAAGGCGAAGTCGGCCGTGGTCTCGGTCAGGATGCCAGGCGTGTTGGTCACCAGGATCCCCCGCCGACTGGCCTCCTCGACATCGATGTTGTCGTAGCCCACGGCCATGTTGCTGATGACCCGCAGTCGCGGCGCCGCCGCCATGATCGCGCCATCGATGCGGTCGGTCAGAAGGGTGAGGAGGGCATCAGCATCTGCCGCCTCCGCCAAGAGAACCTCCGGCGGCGCGGGCAACTCGTCGGGCCAAACCCTCACGGCGACCGCTTCTGCCAGCAGGTCGAGGGCGGCGCTGGGAAGTTCCCGCGTGACGTAGACCTTGAGCGATTTCGCCTCTGCCACAGTCACCTCTTGCCAAGCATGATACTCCAGTAGCGGGCCGCTCTGTCAATCGGGGGCCTGCAGGGCTAGCGGGCTGGGGCTGGTAGTTGGTAAAATGCAGGCAGGAACGAAGGAAGGAGGGAGCGATAAGCGTGGATCCCTTTGCCATCGTTTGCGACACTACCCACGACCTGCCGCCGGACATTACCAAAAAGCTGCGCCTTACGGTGGTACCCTTCACCATCAACTTCGGCACGGACAGCAGCCTCGACGATGGTGTGATGACCCTGGAGGAGTTCACCGAGCTGCTGGATCAGTACGAGAAGGGTAAAGGATATCCCACCACGGCGGCACCCGCTCCTTCTCGCTTCGCGGAGGCATTCATGTCTCATGTGAAGCGAGGCCTATCGCGCATTCTCACTATCACCATCTCCCGCAAGGTGAGTAATACTTACGATTCTGCCGTCCAAGCGGCGGAAATGGTGGGGGAGGAGTACCCTGACTCAGAGATCGAGGTGGTGGACTCCCTCAGTGGTTCGATGGGGGAGGGCGTGCTTGTCCTGGAAGCGGCCCGCATGCGCGACCTCGGACATCCCCTGCAGGAGGCCAAGCGCCTGGTGGAGGAGATGAGGGGGCGGGTGCGCCTGTTGGCGGCCTTGGAAACGACCAAGTACCTGCTGAAGAGTGGCCGGGTTCGTCCCTTCCAGCATATGCTCGGCAGTGCCCTGCAGATCAAACCGATCATCACTACCAGGGACGGAGCCCTGGCTCTCTACAGCAGGGTGCGGGGGCGCATGGAGAAGGCCGTGGATCGCATGGTTGACGAGGTGCACCGGACCTACAAGTCGGGCATAGTCTCGGTGGTGGAGGGGATAGCCCCTGAGCTCAGAGAGATGCTTGTACGCAAGCTCTCCCAAAGGCTGGGCCTCAACCCGGAGCAAATCATGGAGACGAGGATAGGGTCCGCCTTGCTGGTTCATATGGGTAAGCGGATGGTGGGCGTCATCTGGGAGCAGGAGTCCGAGCCCGAGCCCGAGCCTTCCTAACGAGCTGCGGGCGCTGCAACATTGGCTAAGCTCTTCCTCTTCGACGTTGATAAGACCCTGGTAGATAGCCGCGGTGCTGGCGGTCAGGCGATGAACCTGGCCTTCGCCCAGCTCTTCGGCATCGACCAGGGCTTCGCTGGCATCGGATTCGCCGGCCGCACCGATACGGCCATCTTCCGCGAGGCCGTCGGCGCCCACGGCCTCGATGGCGAGTTCCCCGCTCTTCTCGCTCGCTTTCAGGAGACGTACTTCAGCATGCTGCCGAGGACACTCGCCGAAGTCGAGGCGCATGCGCTCCCCGGCGTGCACGAGCTGCTGGCGGGCCTCCAGGCGACTCCCGGGGCATCTCTAGGGCTGGCCACGGGCAACTTCAGCGAGGCCACTCGCCTGAAGCTGGATCCTTTCGGACTGTACGATTTCTTCCTGGCAGGCGGCTTCGCTGACGACTCCGAGGATCGAGCGGAGCTTGTGGCAATTGCCATCAAGCGGCTGACCGAGGCGAGCGGCGGGCCTGATCCCCGCGAGATCTACGTTATCGGCGATACGCCCCTGGACATCGCCGCCGCTGAGGCCAACGGAGCGCGCTCGGTGGCCGTAGCCACCGGTTTCTTCAGCGTCGACGAGTTGACGGCCGCCGGCGCCGGGCTCGTCTTCCCCGATTTCTCGTCCTGGCAGGCGGTTCTGGACGCGCTACTGGGCTGAGGGTGGGGGCTGGTTCCGACACCCCTTGCCCCGCTCATAGTGAGCCCTTGGGCCGCTCATGGTGAGCCTGTCGAACCATGAGCCCCGCTCCTCCTTCGACAAGCTCAGGATGAGCGGGTGCCGCCAGACTCGTCTGGCTGGAGTGGCAGACCGAGGATCCAGCGAGCCCGCCGCTCGTCCGAGGCCAGGACGAACACCTCAAAGCTGTAAGGAGTGGAGGACTCGACGTAGGGAACGGCGGTCAGAGGGTCTATGTTCTTGATGAAGGCGCTGATGCCCTCCTGCCGCAGGGCATCGCGCCAGATGGCTGCCTCCACCTGGTCACGGGCGACCCCAATCTTCACCATCCCCTGGAGACCTTTCTTCTTGGCCATCATCCACCCATCCGAGGGCCTCTCTAGATCAAAGTCTAGCATAAAGGACGGCGATAAGGGTACGTTCGGGGACGAGAGAAACCTACGCCCTGGCCCTGACGGCTATCTTGACGCGAGCTAGAGCATCGTCCTCACGGCCGAACAGGGCAGTGACCGCGCCGCCGTCGTAGTACAAAGGGACGAAAACGCTTCCCGGCAGGACGCTGTCGCTGATCTTGGCGCGGATGGTTAGCTCGCCGCGCTCGTTAGCCAGGACGACCTCCTGGCCATCCTCGACGCCCAAGGTGGCGGCGTCGGCGGCGTTCATCTCGACGAACTCCTCCCGATGCAGCTTATCGGCCTCGGGCGAATGGATGGCAGCGCCCTCCCAGCTAGTGTAGAGGGTGCGGCTGCTGGCGAGTACCAAGCCCTGACCATCTGCCGTCGGTTCCAGCACAAGGGGTTGGAGGACAGCGGCCTGAGACTGAAGGCCCGCGAAGTCCTGCTGAGCCCCCGATTCCAGCTCGCTGTAGCGAGCCTGGCCGTAGAGAGGCACCAGGCTGGCAATCTCGTCCATGACCTGAGCCGGGCTGTCGTACTCCCAGGCACTGGCGTCGAGGCCCAGGCTTTGGGCCAACGCAGCGCCGAGCTCGGCCAGGACTCGCCAGGCAGAGCGTGCCTCGTCGATAGGGGCGACGGCGTCGCGCAGACGGAGGATGCGACGGTCGGCGCTGGTGTAGGTTCCGTCTTTGCCGAAGACGCCCACGTCGGGCAGCACCACCTGCGCCAGGCGGGCCGTGTCCGACAGCACGCTATCGATGACCAGCAGGAAGTCCAGCGAGGAGAGGCAGGTCTTCACCCAGGCCTTGTCGGGCGCGACGAACAGGGGGTTGTCAGCCAGCACGACCATCGCCTTGATGCTTCCCTTATGGATGGCAGCCAGGGCTTCCTGGAAGCCCAGGCCCACCGCTGATGGTGGGCTGACTCCCCAGGCGTTCTCCACCGCCTGGCGCGCGCCCTCATCGTCCACGGGCCGATAGCCGGGCAGCAGGCCGGGCGTCACGCCCATGTCCTGCAGGCCCCAGCCGTTGACCTCGGGCGGCAGGACGAACAGCGACCGCGCTGCCTTCTGTGGTCCGCAGCAGAGGATGGCCAGATTGGCCACGGCGGCCGCCACCGTCCCTGCCGCCTGCGCCCCTAGATGGGGGACAGCGTACACGATAGCGGTGCGCCCATCGTCTGGCGGTTGCTTAGCGGCGTCAGCCAGGGTGAGGGCGGCCCGGCTCACGCGATCGGTCAGGTCGTCGCTCAGGGTAGGCAGGGAGGCCTTGGCCAGATCCTCCAGCCCCGCCGGTGGCGACTCCCCAAGAGAGGCTGCCAGCTCCTCGTCCTTCAAGAGGGTGTGGGCCAGGGCTGTCAGGACGTGGGCCTCCTGGCCGGGGTTGGGCCGCAGCCAGACCTGCGCGAAGTCGCACAGCTCGCCCCAGCGGGGCGTGACGACTATCAGGCGAGCGCCGTTGCGCACGACGGCGTCCTTCACTCGCAGGCAGGCCACGTTGTGGCTGGACTCCAGGTCGTCGGCAACCACCACGATCGTCTTGGCCTTGGCCAGATCGATCATATCGGCGGGCAGGATCTCGCTGGCGAAGGCGCGGCGCAGCGATTGAGCCACCGAGTCTATCACCGCGCCGCCGCTGGAGCCGACGTTGTTGCTTCCAACGACTGATCGGGCCAGCTTCTGGAGCAGGTAGTTCTCCTCGTTGGTGGCGAAGGGCGAGCCCAGGAAGGCGATGGCCTCCGGTCCGTGCTCCTCCCTGATGGCCACCAGCCGCGATGCGGCCGACTCCATAGCCTGGTCCCAGGAAGCAGCGGCCAGATCACCGTCCTGACGCAGCAGGGGTTGGGCTAGGCGGTCGTCGTCCCTGATGGCGTCGTAGTGGAAGCGGCCGCGGATGCAGAGCTGGTCATCGCTGACCGGATTGGATGGCTCCGGCCGCACGATGACGGCCCGCCCTCTCTTCACGCCCAGGCTGATGGTGCAGCCAACGCTGCAATAGGCGCAGGCGGTGGGCACCCAGCCCTCGATCTGGCTGGCCGCCCACTTGTTGGGCTTCTCCATGAGGGTGGCCGTAGGACATACGTTAATGCAGGCACCACAGAAGTTGCAGTTGGATTCATGGACGGCGCCACCAGCGCCGAAGGCGATATGCGTCTCCCAGCCGCGCTCGGCCAGGGTTATGGCTCCGGTGTGGCGAATCTCGTCGCAGACCCTAACGCAGCGGGTACAGAGGATGCACATCTGAGGGTCGAACTCCAGGAAGGGGTTAGCCCTGTCGGCCGGCGGCGGCTCGGCCCGGTAGTAGGTGCGGGCCTCGTCCAGCCAGGGCTCGTAGCCAGTCATGCCCACCATGTAGCAGGCGATCTGGAGGTCGCAGCGGTAGTCCTTGGAGCAGGTGACGCAGCGGTGGGTGACGAGGTTGTCGCGTAGGCAGGTGTCGCCAGGCTTGCAATGGACCAATCGATGACAGGTGAGGCAGCGGTCGGAGTGATTGGCCAGGATGAGAGAGAGGACAGCTCGCCGGGCCGCCACCACCTCAGGTGTGTCGGTGCGCACGATCATGCCGTCGCTGACCCGCGTGGTGCACGATAGTTGGAGGCCGCGCATCCCCTCGATCTCCACCAGGCACAGGCGGCAGCCGCCGTAGGGGGGCAAGCCCTCCAGGTAGCAGAGGCTGGGGACGTAGATGCCTGCCTTGCGCAGGACTTCCAGCAGAGGCGCCCCCTCAGGCGCCTCCATTGGGTTGCCGTCAACGATGATGGTAGCCACTTCTCGTCCTCACTTCATCGATATCAGTTCACCCGGCCGGGGGGCCTTCTTGCCATTGGGATAGGTGTAGTCGTGGCTCTTCAGATAGGCCTGGGCCATGCGGGTCAGGGCGTCTTTGTCCCTGTACATGTCGTCGAAGACGTAGACCGCGTCATCGAAGGGCCCGCCCGCCTGGATGGCCTCGTAGGGGCAGGCCTCCACACACAGGCCGCAGAACATGCACAAGCGGAAGTCGATCTCATAGCGGTCTTTGTTCAGACTGCCGTCCTCACGGGGGCTGGTAGCCACCAGGATACAGCCGTCGGGGCAGGCCTGGGCGCAGGTGCTACAGCCGGTGCAGCGCTCGTCGAACCAGAGGAGGTTGGTACGAGCGCGCGGCGGCACTTCGCGCACCTCCTCAGGGTACTGAAGGGTGAATGGCCGCCGGAACAGTTGTCTCAGGGTAGCGAACAGACCCTTAGCGATGCCGAGACCGTACACTATCCCGCTAACCTCTCTGGCTCAGGCGAGCGTTCATCTCGCGGGTAGGGCGGGAAGAGGGATTCCAGTTCCCTGCGCACGGGGTCGTCCGGCGGCAAGTACTGGGAGAAGTCGCCGCTGGGCTCCTCACGCCCGCGCTCGCCGCTGATGCTCGCGCGGTCGATCTTCTGCTGAAGAAGCATTAGCCCCTGGAGCAACGACTCCGGACGGGGTGGACAGCCCGGCACGTACACGTCGACGGGGATGATCAACCTAACGCCGGGCAGTACGCTGTAGCCGTAGGCGAAAGGCCCACCGATGTTGGCGCAGCTTCCCATGGAGATCACCCACTTGGGCTCGGCCATCTGCAGGTAGAGCCGCCGCACCACCGGCGCCATCTTCCAGGTGACGGTGCCTGACACCATCATGAAGTCGGCCTGGCGGGGCGAAGGGCGCATCACCTCGGCCCCGAAGCGGGAGATATCATAGCGGGGAGCGAATGTGGCGATCATCTCAATGGCGCAGCAGGCCAGACCGAAGGTGACTGGCCAGAGAGAAGATCGGCGGGCCCAGTTCAAAACGTGGTCCACCGAGGTGATCAGGAGATTACGTTGAAGAGATTCCTCTAGGTCGTCCAAGTTGTCCTACCCGTTTCGCATTTCGCCTGTCCATTATATCGGCAATTTCCTTCTGGGCAAACAGACGGCCAGACGGTTGAAACAATGACGGGGCTATGATAAAATACGTCCTGGCAGGTTTACGCAGTAGAATGTTTTAATATTCCCTTGTAGAAAGAAATGCCTAAGTCGCTGTTCGTCATCGAAGACCTCCATGTAAGCGTAGAGGGCAAGGAGATCCTCAAAGGGGTCAACCTGACCGTTGAACGAGGGCAGGTGCACGCCCTCATGGGGCCCAATGGCTCCGGCAAGAGCACCCTGGCTCACACCCTGCTGGGCCACCCCCGCTTTCAGGTAACTCAGGGGCGGGTGCTAATGAAGGGCAAGGATGTCCTTCCTCTACCACCCGACGAGCGGGCCCGCCGGGGGATGTTCCTGGCCTTCCAGTACCCTGTGGAGATCCCCGGGGTGAAGGTACGCCACTTCCTGCGCATGGCCCTGAAGGCCAGCAAGGGCGAGGAGCCCTCGGTCACCGAGTTCCGCAAGCAGCTCTTCGAAAAGATGGCCCTGCTGGAGATGAACCGCGCCTTCTCCGAGCGCTATGTCAACGAGGGCTTCTCGGGCGGCGAGAAGAAGCGGAACGAAATCCTTCAACTGGCCATGCTGGAGCCCGAGATGGCCGTCCTGGACGAGCCCGACTCGGGCCTGGACATCGATGCACTGCGGGCGGTGGCCAACGGCATCAACAAGCTGGCCGGGCCCCAGATGGGGATGTTGCTGATCACCCACTACCAGCGCATACTGAACTACGTCGACCCTCATTTCGTGCACGTTCTCTTCGACGGTCGCATCGTCCGCTCGGGCGGCATGGAGCTGGCTCAGGAGCTGGAGGCCAAGGGCTACGAGTGGATTGCCGGCGAGACAGTAGCCTAAGCTAGAGGCAGAATGGCTAAGAAGGCTGTAGAAACCCCCCAGTCTGACTACGCTCAGAAGTACGGCTTCCGCGATGCCGAGAAGCCTCTCTTTCAGGCGCAGCCGGGCCTGTCGCCGAAGGTGGTGGAGGAGATCTCCGGGATGAAGGAGGAGCCCGCCTGGATGCGGGACCTCCGCCTGCGGGCCCTAGAGGTCTTCCAGAAGAAGCCCATGCCTACGTGGGGCGGCGACCTGTCGGGCATCAACTTCGACGATGTCTACTACTACGTCAAGCCTACCGACCGCCAGGCGCGCGACTGGGACAACGTCCCTCAGTACATCAAGCGCACGTTCGACAAGCTGGGCATCCCCCAGGCTGAGCGCGAGTTCCTGGCTGGCGTGGGCGCTCAATACGACTCGGAGGTCGTCTATCACAACCTGCGTGAGGAGCTGGCGAAGCAGGGGGTGCTGTTCCTAGACACCGATACCGCCCTGCGCGAGCATCCCGAGCTGTTCCAGGAGTACTTCGGCACGGTGGTGCCGCTGGCCGACAACAAGTTCTCTGCCCTCAACTCGGCGGTGTGGAGCGGCGGCAGCTTCATCTACGTGCCCGAGGGCGTTCGGGTGGACGTTCCCCTCCAGGCCTACTTCCGCATCAACGCCGAGAAGCTGGGCCAGTTCGAGCGCACCCTGATCATCGCCGAGCCGGGTAGCTATCTGCACTACGTGGAAGGCTGCACCGCCCCCATCTATAGCGCCGACTCCCTCCATGCGGCAGTGGTGGAGGTCATCATCAAGCCGGGAGCCCGCGTGCGGTACACCACGATCCAGAACTGGTCCACCAACGTCTACAACCTGGTGACGAAGCGGGCGGTGGCCTACCAGGACTCGATCATGGAGTGGGTGGACGGCAACCTGGGCAGCAAGGTCAACATGAAGTACCCCGCCGTCTTCCTCATGGAGCCGGGGGCGCACGGCGAGATGCTTTCCCTGGCCTTCGCCGGCAAGGGCCAGCATCAGGACGCCGGCGCCAAGATGGTGCACGTTGCCCCCCACACGTCATCGGTCGTCGTCTCCAAGTCGATCAGCAAGGACGGCGGTCGCAGCAGCTACCGCGGCCTGGTAAAGGCCTACCCGGGCAGCGTGGGAGCGAAGGCGAGCGTCCGCTGCGACGCCCTGGTCCTGGACGATGACTCCCGCTCCGATACCTACCCCTACATGGAGATCGAGGAGGAGCAGGTGAGCATCAGCCACGAGGCGACGGTCAGCAAGATCGCCGCCGAGCAGCTCTTCTACCTGATGAGCCGCGGGATCAGCGAGACGGAGGCGGCGACGCTGATCGTCAGCGGCTTCATCGAGCCCGTCGTCAAGGAGCTGCCCATGGAGTATGCGGTGGAGTTGAACCGCCTCATCCAGCTCCAGATGGAGGGAGCCGTCGGCTAGGCCGGGGATGGCCTTTCCCTCACCAAGCCTGGCGCTAGACAGAGAGGCGGGCATCTCTTTCGCCTCAG
>Ga0315553_10002563_pt1 | contig 14515 bp, 12 predicted proteins | sample SalMarSW160140MG_FD_203099 | JGI IMG/M metagenome (GOLD analysis project Ga0315553, IMG submission 203099) | Salt marsh sediment microbial communities from the Plum Island Ecosystem LTER, Massachusetts, United States - Salt Marsh Sediment SW1601-40 ... | reverse complement strand
TTAAATATGCCTGAATCGGAATTCCGCGCTTTTCCGCCCATTCTTCGCTCGCAAGCAGGGCTGTCGCGGCCCCATCGGTTAACGGGCTCGAATTTCCGGCGGTGATGGTGCCGCCAAGCTTGTCGAAAGCCGGCTTGAGCGCCGCCAATTTCTCGAGGGTCGTGTCCTCGCGGAGGTTGTTGTCCCGGAAGACGCCGGCGCAAGGGGTGACGAGGTCGTCCATGAAGCCCTCGTCATAGGCCGCAGCCGCCTTGAGATGGCTCTCGAAGGCCAGCTCGTCCTGGTCCTCGCGGCTGATGCCCCATTGCTTGGCCATCAGCTCGCAGTGTTCGCCCATGCTCAAGCCCGTGCGCGGCTCGGAGGTCGAGGGCGGCATGGGCGCGAGCTCGCCGGGGAGGAAGCCTTTGAAGGCGCCGAGGCGGCCGCCCATGGTCTTGGCACGCGACGCCTGGACCAGGCGCTTGGCGAATCTCTTCTGGAACACGATGGGCGCATCGCTGGTCGTGTCGGAGCCCATGGCGATGCCGCTCTCGAGCTGGCCGACGGCGATCTTGGCGGCGAGCCCAAGCGCGCCCTGGAGGCTCGTGCCGCAGGCCTGCATCATGGTGATGCCCGGCGTGGTCGGGGCCAAAGGGCTGCCGATCACCGCCTCGCGCGCGAGGTTCCAATCCTTGGCGTGGGTCACCACCGCGCCGCCCACCACCTCGTCGATATGAGCGCCATGCAGCCCGAACCGGTCGGCGAGACCGTGAAGCGCCGCGGTCAGCATGTCGAGGTTCGGGAGCTCCGCATAGGCGGTGTGCGATCGGCAAAAGGGAATTCTCACCCCGCCAAGCACCGCAACGCGCCGCATCCCCGCTTGCTTCATAATATTCCTTCCGGCCCCATTTTTTATGCCGCGGCTTTGTCGGCCTCAGCGCCGCGTTCGCTCTTCCTGTGATGCAGCGGCCCGCCGCGGAATGGCGCAAAGCCCGTGCCGAAGATGACGCCCGCGTCGACATGATCGGCGTCCTCCACGACATGATCCGCGAGCGCGCGTTCGGCTTCATCGAGCAGCGGCTTGATGAGCTCGCGGCCGAGACGCCCGAGCTCGGCGTCGTCGTATTGCGCTTCGTCGCGTTTCGGCTTGCCGTCGACCCAAACGTAAAAGCCCTCGCCGGTCTTCTTGCCGAGCTTGCCTTGCTTCACGAGCGTCGCAAGCACGTTGTCGGTGTTGCCGCCGTCGCCCTTGGGCGCAAGGTCGAGCTCCTCGCCGACCTTGTTGCAAATGTCGAGGCCGACCATGTCCATAAGCTCCATCGGCCCCATGGGCATGCCGAATTTGAGCGCCGCCTGGTCGATCTTCTCACGCGGCTGGCCTTCTTGATAAAGACGGACAGCCTCCATCATGTACGGCGCAAGCACGCGGTTGACGAGGAAGCCGGGGCAGCTCTTCACGATCAGCGGCAGCTTGTTGATGGCGGTGACGAAGGCGCAAGCCTTGCCGATCTCCTCCTCGCGCGTCCCCTCGCCCCGAACGACCTCGACCAAGGGCAGCTGTGCCACCGGATTGAAGAAATGGAGGCCGACGAGACGGCCGGGATCGCTGAGCGGCTTGGCGATGTCCTCGAGCTTCAGCGACGAAGTGTTCGTCGCGAGCACCGCGCCGGGCTTCGTCTTCTTCTCGAGGTCCGCGAACAGCTTCTGCTTCACGTCGAGCTTCTCGACGATGGCCTCGATGACGACGTCGGCATGCTTGATCTGCTTGCCTTCGGGATCGGCGATGAGGCGCGCGACAGCCGCATCCACCGCCGTCTTGCCGCGCAAGCGCTTCTTGAAAAGACTCTTGGCGCGGCGAAGCGCCTTCTCGATCTGATCCTGATCGAGGTCCTGCAGGCTCGCCTGCATGCCGGAGACGACGCACCAGGCGGCGATGTCGCCGCCCATCGTGCCGGCGCCGATGACATGCACCTTGCGCGGCTTGAAGCCGTCCTTGGGCGCTGCGTCCTTCAGCATCTCGGAGAGCTTGAATACGCGCCGCAAGTTCCGCGAGGTCTCGCTCGCCATCAGCGGCGTGAACATCTCGGTCTCGGCGCGCTTCATGCGGGCCGGGTCGTCGCCGTAGCGCTCGAAAAGATCGATGAGGCGGAACGGCGCCGGGTAGTGCTCCTCGCGCGCCTTCTCCGCCGTCTTGGCGCGCATCTGCTTGGCCAGAAGCCCGCGTACAGGCTGCTTCAGCATCAGCTTCTTCCACCACGGCGCACCCTTCGAGCGACGCTTCTGCAGCACGGCCTTGCGCGCCGCCCAGCGGAGACTGTGGCGGGTCGGCACGAGCTGGTCGACGAAACCCATGGCCTTTGCCGCGGTGGGCCGCAGCATCTTCGCCGTCAGCATGGCGGTCATGGCGTCGACGGGGCCAGCGACCTCAATGGCGCGCACCGTACCGTTGAGACCTGGAAAGATGCCGAGCTTCACCTCGGGGAAGCCGAGCCGCGTCCCCTCCTCGCGGTCGGCGATGCGCCAGTCGCAAGCCAACGCCAATTCGAGTCCGCCGCCGAGGCAATACCCGTGGATGGCGGCGACCACGGGCACAGGCAGACGGTCGATGCGGTCGATCAGCTCCAGCGTCTGCGCGACCACCTCCTTGATCTTCTCCTCGGTGTCGAAGCCCTCGAACTCGCGAATGTCGGCGCCGGCGATGAAGCTCGAGTCCTTGGCGCTTATCAGCACGAGACCTTTGATCTCGCCGGCCGGCGCGTCCTCGACCAGCCTGACGATCTCGCCAAGCTCCTCGGTCGGCCTGCGGCCAAGGGAGTTCATGCTCTCGCCTTTGCGGTCGATGACCGCCCAGGCGATGCCCTCGAAGTCGACCGTGAAGGTCCAGTCCTGAAGATCGGGAAGTGTCGGCATGATGTCTTTTTGTGTGTTGGTTTTACTCGGCGGCAATGTGTTGTCGTTCGCGGCGCGCGCCCGCGTCGCCTTCTTCTTGGCTGTTCGTTTGTGCGCGGGTCAATTCCGAAGCGGCGAAGTCGTCGACGGCGATGGCGCGGGCCACCATGTCGCGGAGCTCCGTGAGCTCGCGCGCTTCGTCGGCGCTCAAGACCCCTTTGGTCTGGGCGTCCTTGATCCAGTCGTTGTTGTAGAAGCGTTTCACCTCGCCTTTGCGGATCGCGCGCTCAAGCTTCTTCTCGGCCTCCTCACAAGCAACCACCTTGGCCAAGGTCTGTTCGAGCAGGCCCGTCGCATCACCATCGCCGGTGAAAATGTCCCGGGTGAGACGGTCGCGGAAGGCGCCGGGTTGGAGCGCAAGCCGCACGATGGCCTTGCCCTGCCTGTCTTGCGCGGGGCGGCGCATGCCGAACGGCAGGACGAGCGGACCCATGAGCCATGCCGCCCACCGCACCGGAAAATTATCGATGACGCCGCGCAACGCGGTGTCGAAACGATGCAAGCAATTCCGCGCGGAATAGTCGACGACCAGGCGGTCGCCGGCGGGGCGGCCGTCGTCCTCGTAGCGCTTGAGGATTGTCGAAAGCAAATAAAGCTCGGCGAGCGCGTCGGCCATGCGGCCGGTGATCTTCTGCTTCACCTTGAGGCCGCCGCCGAGGAGCGCCACGGTCACGTCGGCGACGAGCGCGAAGGAGCGTGCGGCGCGCGACAGCTGACGCCACCAGCGGGTCATGTCTCCGGCGTTTTGCGGTGCCGCGGCGAAGCTGCCGAAGGTCAGATTATGGAACAGCGCGCCGGCGGCATTGGAGAAGAGGAAGGCGCGGTGGTCGTCGAACGTCTTCTCGAATTTCTCGATGCCGCGATCGCGGTCACTGTCCTGCAACGCCTCGATCTCGGCGATGAGGTAAGGGTGGCTCCGCAGCGCTCCTTGCGCGAAGGTGATCAGCGTGCGGGTGAGGATGTTGGCGCCTTCCACGGTGATGCCGACCGGCACCATCTGATAGGCGCCTTGGATATAGTTCGACGGTCCGTCGCAGATGCCGCGGCCGCCATGAATATCGAGGGCGTCGTTGACGCTCTGGCGCATGCGCTCGGTCGAGACATATTTCAGAAGCGCGGAGATCACCGCCGGCTTCTCGCCCTCGGAGACCATGGAGGCAGTGACGGCGCGCGCGGCTTCGAGCCCATAGGCGTTCTCCACGAGGCGTGCGAGCGGCTCCTCGACGCCTTCCATGAAGCCGATGGGAAGCCCGAACTGCTTGCGGACGCGCGCATAGGCCGTGCTGCGCTTGAGCATGGCCTTGGCGGCGGCGGCGCTCGTCGCAGGCAATGAGATGGAGCGGCCTGCGGCGAGACAGCTCATCAGCATGCGCCAGCCTTGGCCCGCCCGCTCCGGTCCGCCGATGATCCAGTCGATGGGCACGAACACGTCGCGGCCACGTGTCGGGCCGTTGGGGAAGGCAGCGCCCGCCGGGAGATGTCGGCGGCCGATCTCCACGCCGTCATGGTCGGTGGGGATCAGCCCGAGCGTGATGCCGACATCCTCGCCCTTCCCGAGAAGATTCTCCGGATCGAACAGGCGGAAGGCGAGACCGAGCAGCGTCGCTTTCGGGGCAAGGGTGATATAGCGCTTGTCCCAGGTGAGCTTGATACCGAGCGTCTCCTTGCCGTCGTGCATGCCCTTCGTCACGACGCCCACGTCGCGCATGGAGGCGGCGTCGGAGCCGGAGAACGGCCCGGTGAGCGCGAAACAGGGAATCTCCTCGCCGCGGGCAAGTCTCGGCAGGTAATGCGCCTTCTGGGTCTCGGTGCCGTATTTCTCGATCAGCTCGCCGGGGCCGAGCGAGTTCGGCACCATGACGATGGTGACGCCGTCGGGGCTCTTGGACGAGATCTTGCCGAGGATGAGCGACTGCGCCTGGGCGGAGAAGCCCAAGCCGCCGTGCTCCTTCGAGATGAGCATGCCGAGAAAGCCGTTGTCGCGGACGAAGCGCCAGATGTCGTCGGGAACGTCGTGCAGATCGTGGCGGATGTGCCAATCGTTGAGCCGCTCGCAGAGCTCGACCGTCGGCCCGTCGAGAAAGGCGCGTTCCTCGTCGGTGAGCGTGATCGGCGCAACGCGGCGGAGCTTGGCGAAGTCGGGCGTGCCCGAGAAGAGCTCGGCGTCCCAGCCGCTCGTCCCCGCTTCGAGTGCTTCGCGCTCGGTCTCGGAAATGGTCGGCATCGCGCCCTTGAGCGCGCGATAGGCCGGCAGCGTGATATATTTGCGCTTGATGTCGGGGATGCCGGCGGCGAACAGGAGCCCGGCGACGAGCCAGCCGATGAATGTCCAAAGCGGGAAGCCGAGGCCGATCTGGAGGCTTAACGTGAAGATCGCGACGGCAATCGCCCACACCCTAAGCGGCGCGCGATTCATCGCCAGAGCGAAGAACGCGGCAAGCGATACGGCAGCAAAGATCAGCTCAGCCACGGGCGGCCTCCACACTCGCCTTGGCCCCGATGCGTCCCCAACCTGAAGCTCTCATGGAGCGGCGCCGTCTCCCCGGCGACATCGCGCCGACCGCGGCTTTTGGTCCTCTATGGTCCTGATGGGACATCGACTCAAGCTTCTTTTCTCGAGGGTTTCCGCACCAACCATCCGGTCGTGCCCAGGGCCCGAATCGTCTGGAAAGCGCCATCCTAGGCGGAAAGCCTATCGACCCACTTAACAGGAAATCCCGTCACTTTCTTGTATGACAGGGACGAATTGGCTAAGCAGACCGGGCAAACGTCTGGCCAAAACAACGCTGGGGAACATCATGTCCGAGCCGGAGCGCCCGCAACTCAACCCCTATCAGGTCCAGCTGGAAGCCGGCAAACGCTATGCCTGGTGCCGCTGCGGGCGGAGCAAGAGACAGCCTTTCTGCGACGGCTCCCATGAGGGGACCGGCATCGAGCCGATGATGTTCACCGCCGAACGCACGGAAATGGCGCTTCTGTGCGGCTGCAAGGACACGGGCGATCCGCCGTTCTGCGACGGCTCCCATCTTCTGCTCTGAATTTGGGCATGCACACCGCAACGCCTTCTTGCTAGAAATACCGAAGTGGGCGCCACTGCCCCGCTTTCTTTAAGTCTGCAATGCCCGAACCGGGGGAAGGCGAGGCAGGCGTTTTCATGGCGTATTTCCTTCAGCAGCTGATCAACGGCATCGCGCTAGGCTCGATCTACGGGCTGATCGCCATCGGCTACACCATGGTCTATGGCATCATCGGCATGATCAATTTCGCCCACGGCGACATCTTCATGGTGGGTGCCTTCATCGCGCTGATCGCGTTTCTCGCCGTCCTTTCCATCGGGATCACCATGATCCCGCTCGCGCTGCTCATCGTGCTCGTCGTCGCCATGTTGCTGACCGCCGTGTGGGGCTGGACCGTCGAGCGGGTGGCTTACCGGCCGTTACGTGAATCCTTCCGGCTGGCGCCGCTGATCACCGCCATCGGCATGTCGATCGTGCTCCAGAACTTCATCCAGGTGTCGCAAGGCGCGCGCGTCAAGCCGCTCCAGCCCGTCATCACCGGCGGCTTCGAGTTCTTCAAGCAGGGCGACTTCACCGTCATCATCTCCAACATCCAGATCCTGATCGTGGCGACGACGCTCGTGCTGATGGGCGTGTTCTGGCTGATCATCAGCCGTACCGCATTGGGGCGCGCGCAGCGGGCTTGCGAGCAGGACCGGCTCATGGCCTCGCTGTCGGGCGTCGATGTCGACCGAACCATCTCGCTCACCTTCGTGATCGGCGCGGCGCTCGCCGCCGTCGCCGGCCTGCTATATCTCCTTTATTACGGGGTGATCGACTTCTACATCGGCTTCATCGTCGGCATTAAGGCCTTCACCGCCGCCGTGTTCGGCGGCATCGGGTCCCTGCCCGGCGCCATGCTCGGCGGGCTCGTCATCGGCCTGATCGAGACCTTCTGGTCGGCCTACTTCACCATCGAGTACAAGGACGTGGCGGCATTCTCGATGCTTGCCATCGTGCTCATCTTCTTCCCGACGGGTCTGCTCGGGCGGCCCGAGGTGGAGAAGGTCTAGCCCTTGGCTGAGCCCGGCACATCGTTCGGCCAAGGGCTCAAATCGGCCCTGACCGATTCTCTCCTCGCCGGCATCATCGCCTTCGCGCTGTTCTCGCTCGTGCTCGGCTTGCGTACCGTGGACAACGTCACCGGTCTTACGCTTCGCCCGCGGCCCATGCTGCTCCTCGTCGCCGTCGGCATCGTGTTCTTCGGCCGGCTCCTGCTCAACCTGTTCGTCTGGCAGGCGGAGCATCCGCTCACCACGCCCTTCGCCAAACTGTTCAGGCGCGACCCGTTCGACAAACGCGACGTCGTCGTGCTCGGCGCCACGGCGCTCCTCGCGGTGGCAGGCTTTATCCTTGCCGCCCTTCTTGATGCGCCGGCTTATGAGCTGATTGGCGTCGCCGTGCTGGTGTTCATCGGCCTCGGGCTCCTGCGCCGGGCCGTCGTCCATATGTTCCCCAATCTCCCCTGGGGCCGGATCTTCGTCGTTGGCGGCATCCTATTCGCCCTCTTCTTTCCCCTCACCACGTTCGGCCTCGAGAAGGCGTTCCATCTCGGCTTGCCGCTTCGCTACTGGTTCGACCTCGCCATCCTCGTGCTCACCTATGTGATGCTCGGCTGGGGGCTCAACATCGTGGTCGGTCTCGCCGGCCTGCTCGACCTCGGCTACGTGGCCTTCTATGCGGTCGGGGCCTACACCTTCGCGCTGCTCGCCACGCATTTCGGTCTCGGGTTCTGGCTGTGCCTGCCGATCGCCGGCTTCGCCGCGGCGCTGTGGGGCGTCATTCTCGGTTTTCCCGTGTTGCGGCTCCGCGGCGACTATCTCGCCATCGTCACCTTGGCGTTCGGCGAGATCGTGCGCATCATCCTGCTCAACTGGACCGAGGTGACCAACGGACCGAACGGCATCTCCAGCATCCCGAAGCCCACCTTCTTCGGACTCCCGTTCGCGCCCTTCGCCGACGGCACGACGTTCAGCCAGTTCTTCGGCATCAAATACGATCCGCTCCAGGGCATCATCTTCCTCTATTACGTGATCCTGGCGCTTGCCTTTCTCACCAACCTCGTCACGCTGCGCTTGCGGCGCCTTCCCATCGGTCGCGCCTGGGAGGCGATGCGGGAGGACGAGATCGCTTGCCGTTCGCTCGGCATCAACACCACGATCACCAAGCTCACCGCGTTCGCCACCGGCGCGATGTTCGGCGGGCTGGCGGGCAGCTTCTTCGCCACGCGGCAAGGCTTCATCAGTCCGGAGAGCTTCACCTTCATCGAGTCCGCCATCATCCTCGCCATCGTCGTGCTCGGCGGGATGGGCAGCCAGCTCGGGGTTGCCATCGCGGCGGTCGTCATGGTGGGCGGCTTCGAGGCGCTGCGTCACACGGAGGGCCTGCAAAGCTTCTTCGGGGCAGGCTTCGATCCCGCGCTCTACCGTATGCTCCTGTTCGGCATCGCCATGGTCGGCATCATGGTGTGGCGGCCGCGCGGGATCATCGCCTCGCGCTCGCCCTCCATCGTGCTCGACAAGACGCGCGCCGTTGCCCCCGAGCTCGTCGAGCAAGGCCGCGCATGAGGTCCTGGCAAGAAGATCCCGTGCTCACCGTCGAGCACCTGACCATGCGCTTCGGCGGCCTGGTCGCCATCGACGACGTGTCCTTCTCGGTGGGGCGCCACGACATCACGGCGCTGATCGGTCCGAACGGCGCCGGCAAGACCACGGTGTTCAACTGCATTACGGGATTCTACAAGCCGACCGAAGGGATGATGACGCTCGCGGTGCCCGGAGGAACGCGCTTCTATCTCGAGCGACTGACCGACCACGACATCAATGCGGAAGCCCGCGTCGCCCGCACCTTTCAGAACATTCGCCTGTTTCCCGGCATGACCGTGTTGGAGAACTTGATGGTCGCTCAGCACAACGTGCTGGCCCGCGCCTCGGGCTTCACCATCGGCGCCATTCTCGGGCTCGGGCAGTTCGCGCGGGCCGAGAAGGAGGCTGTCGATCTCGCCCGCTATTGGCTCGATCGTGTCGGGCTCTTGGCTCGGGCCGACGATGCGGCGGGCGATCTGCCTTACGGCGATCAGCGCCGGCTCGAGATTGCGCGCGCCATGTGCACACGGCCGGTGCTCCTCTGCCTCGACGAGCCTGCGGCCGGCTTGAACGCGCGGGAGAGCGACGGCCTCAACGAGCTCCTCTATGCAATCCGCGAGAAGGAGCAGATCGCCATCTTCCTCATCGAGCACGACATGAGCGTGGTGATGCGCATCTCCGACCACATTATCGTTCTCGACTACGGCAAGAAGATCTCCGACGGGACGCCGGAGGAGGTGCGGAACGACCCGAGCGTCATCGCCGCCTATCTGGGCGTTCCGGACGAGGAGTTGCCACCGGAGGCTGCGCCCGAGGTGCGGCCATGACTGCGGCGCTCCTCGAAATCGACAATGTCACCGCCTGCTACGGCCGGCTCCCGGTGCTGCACGGGGTGAGCCTCGACATCAAGCTCGGCGAGATCGCGGCCCTGATCGGCGCCAATGGCGCGGGCAAGACGACACTGATGATGACGATCTGCGGGCGCCCGCGCGCCTCCAAAGGCCGCATCGTGTTCGACGGCAAGGATATCACGCAGCTCCCCACCCACGAGATCGTGCGGCTGCGCATCGCCCAATCGCCGGAGGGGCGCCGCATCTTCCCGCGCATGACGGTGATGGAGAACTTGCAGATGGGCGCCATCCTGGCTCGCGATCCCGACGCGTTCGATCGCGACCTCGAGCGGGTGGGCACGTTGTTCCCCGTACTCAAGGCGCGCGCCGATCAGCGCGGCGGCACGCTGTCGGGCGGCGAGCAACAGATGCTCGCGATCGCCCGGGCGCTCATGGGACGCCCCAAGCTGCTTCTTCTGGACGAGCCGTCGCTGGGTCTGGCCCCGCTCATCGTCAAGCAGATCTTCGAGGCGATCAAAGAGCTGAATGCCCAAGGCCTCACCGTGTTTCTGGTGGAGCAGAACGCCTATCACACGCTGAAGCTCGCCCATCGCGGCTACGTGATGGTCAATGGCAGGATCACCATGTCGGGGACCGGTGAGGAGCTGCTTGCGCGGAAAGAGGTGCGTGCCGCGTATCTGGAGGGCGACACGGCCATGCTGAAGGAGACGAACGGGGCATGAGCTGGCTCTCGGACGACGGCTTGCGCGTGTTTCTGATCCTCACCGTGGTCATCGGGGGCGGCGCGGCCTTCCTGGCCGGCCGCGGGCTCGCGCGCGGCTGGCGGCCGCTGTGGCGCGTGTTCTTCTACATGGCGTTGCTCGCGGCCGCGGTCCGCTTCTTCCATTACGCCCTGTTCGACGGTCGCCTGCTCTCGCCCTATTACTATCTCGTCACCTACGGGGTGCTGTTGGCCGCCGCTTTGCTCGGTTTCCGCGTCATGCGAACGACGCAAATGGTCACGCAATATCGCTGGCTCTACGAGCGGACGAGCCCCCTCACCTGGCGAGCACGCGACGCGTGAGCGTGGTATAGATAGCGCGTTGAGGTTTTGAAGGAGATCACGCATGACGCGGATGGCCGGGTTGATTGCAGCACTCATCGCGAGCCTGGCGCTCGTGGCTTGCAACGGAGATGACGATCCCGACACGACGACGATCGCCGTCGTCGGACCGGTCACGGGTCAATACGCGTCCTTCGGCCAGCAGATGAAGAATGGCGGCGAGATGGCCGTCGAAGACATCAACGAAGCCGGCGGCGTGCTCGGCAAGAAACTCAAGCTCGAGATCGGCGACGATGCCTGCGATCCGAAACAGGCCGTGGCGGTCGCCAACCAGATGGCCGGCGACAACGTGGCGCTGGTCGCCGGGCATTATTGCTCGGGCTCCTCGATCCCCGCGTCCCAGGTCTATGCCGAGAGTAATCTGGTGCAGATCTCGCCTGCCTCCACCAACCCGGCTTTCACCGACAACCGCGCCGGGCCGAACATCTATCGCGTCTGCGGGCGCGACGACCAGCAAGGCGGCGTCGCCGGCAAATATCTCGCCACCCATTTCGCCGACAAGAACATCGCCATCATCGACGACAAGACGGCTTACGGCAAAGGCTTGGCCGAAGAGGTCAAGAAGGCACTCAACGCCGCCGGCAAGAAGGAAGTCCTGGACGAGTCCTACACCGCCGGTGAGAAGGACTATTCGGCGCTGGTCTCCAAGCTCAAGCAGGCGGACGTCGATGTGCTCTTTCTCGGCGGCTATCACACGGAGGCCGGGCTGATCGCCCGGCAGATGCGCGACCAGGGCATGGACACCATCCTGATGGGCGGGGACGCGCTCATCACGCAGGAGTACTGGTCGATTACGGGGCCCGCCGGCGAAGGCACGCTGATGACCTTCTCGCCCGACCCCCGCAAGAACCCGGCGGCCGCCGGGGTCGTCGCCAAGTTCAAGGAGAAGGGTATCGAGCCGGAAGGCTACGTGCTCTACACCTATGCGGCGATCCAGGCGTGGAAGCAGGCGGCGGAGAAAGCCGGAACCACAGACGCCGCGGCGGTGGTCAAGGCACTCAACGACACCGAGTTCAACACGGTGATCGGCAGGTTCAAGTTCAATGAGAAGGGCGACCCAAACCTGCCGCCTTATGCCGTCTATCGCTGGTCCAACGGCACGTATGAGGAGATCGACGATACGGCGCCGCCGCCTGCGGGCTGACCGCCCGCCCCCCGCCGCCTAGCTCTTCTTGGCGCCCTGGTCCTCGTCCTTGAACTGCGCCTCGAGCTCCTCCTCGAACTTCACGAGGTCCTCAGGCAGCGGCATGCCGTAGGCGCGCATCTCGTTCAGCCTCTCGCGAATCTGCAAATAAAGCTCGTGCCGATCCTCGGGCTGGTTCTCCATCTGGTTGATGAGAAGCGCTAATTCGGCCTTGAGATCATCGAATGCCATGGCGTGACTGCCTCCCTTATGACCGGCGGCGGATCGGAGCATAAACCGCGCCGAGCAGCAAGTGTCCACGCCTCGCATCCATTGCAGCCGACCCATTTCCCTTGCATAGTCGAATCCGCCGATGGACTTAGAGGGAACTGCGGCAATGGAAAAAGTGACTTTCACCAAGGTGGTCGGCTTCGTGCTTGCCGCGCTCTTCGCCATCGTGATCGGCGTGTCCATGTGGGCGCTCATCATCGGCGACTACATGAACTCGGTCATGACCGTCCAGACCCAGCACACGGTGCGGATCATCGGCTTCGCCGGCACGCTCGCCGCCCTGGTCACCTGGTGGTGCCAGCGCTTCGCCGCCCGGCGTGGATTCTTGGTCCGGACCCTGTTTGCCCTGTTCATCTTCGTCGTGGCATTTTGCAGCTTCGGCGGCCTTCTGCGATTTCTCTACATCCATGCCACCTATCCGAGCCAGCAGGACTGGACGCCGTCGGGTCTCTATTTCGCCTCGATCAACGACTTCTACACCTTCCTGCTCGACATGCTGATCCCGCCAAGGCCGGCCTATGCCGCGCTTGCGGTGGCCTCGGCCGTCTATGTCGCGATCTTCGGACCGCGGGAGCCCAAGACGGTCGAGATCTAAGACCGTCGAGATGTGAGCCGGTCGACTGGACCGTTGAAATCTTAAGGCTGCCGCGACGCCCGTGTTTGAGCGCGCCCGTGCGCTCTGCTAGACCTTGCCTCTCGCCACCCTCCTTCCGGGAAAGGCCAAGACCGCACGCATGATCCCACGCTACAGCCGCCCCGAGATGGCTCGCATCTGGGAGCCCGAAACCAAGTTCCGCATCTGGCTCAAAATCGAGATCTACGCCGCCGAGGCCATGGCAAAGCTCGGCCTGATCCCCAAGGAGGCTGCCGAGGCCGCCAAGAAGCGCGGCGGCTTCGACATCGACAGGATCGACGCCATCGAGCGGGAGGTGAAGCACGACGTCATCGCCTTCCTCACCTCCGTCGCCGAGCATGTCGGGCCGGAGGCGCGCTTCCTCCATGCCGGCCTCACCTCCTCCGACGTGCTCGACACCTGCTTCAACGTGCAGCTCGTGCAAGCGGCCGATATCCTCATCGCCGATCTCGACGCGCTGCTCGCGGCGCTGAAGACCCGCGCCTACGAGCACAAGGACACGATCACCGTGGGCCGCAGCCACGGCATCCACGCGGAGCCCACCACGTTCGGGCTGAAGCTCGCCGTGGCCTACGCCGAGTTTGCGCGCGGCAAGGCGCGCATGGTCCGCGCCCGCGAGGAAGTCGCCACCTGTGCGATCTCAGGGGCGGTCGGCACGTTCGCCCATGTCGATCCCCGGGTCGAAGCCTATGTGGCGGAGAAGCTCGGCTTGAGCCCTGAGCCGATCTCCACCCAGGTCGTGCCGCGCGACCGGCATGCGGCCTATTTTGCCACGCTTGCGGTGATCGCGAGCTCGGCTGAGCGGCTCGCCACGGAGATCCGGCATTTGCAGCGGACCGAGGTGCTCGAGGCCGAGGAGTTCTTCTCGGAGGGTCAAAAGGGCTCCTCCGCCATGCCGCATAAGCGGAACCCGGTGCTGTCGGAGAATGTCACCGGGCTCGCGCGCGTCGTGCGTGGCTACGCCATCCCGGCGCTCGAGGGCGTCGCGCTCTGGCATGAACGGGACATCTCCCATTCCTCGGTCGAGCGCATGATCGGACCCGACGCCACCGTCACGCTCGATTTCGCGCTCCACCGCCTGACCGGCATCATCAGCGGCCTCGTGGTCTATCCTGAGCGCATGCGCGCCAATCTCGATCGCTTGGGCGGGCTGATCCACTCCCAGCGGGTGCTGCTGGCGCTCACAGCGGCCGGCGTCAGCCGCGAGGACGCCTACCGCCTCGTGCAGCGGAACGCGATGAAGGTGTGGCAGGAGGGCAAGGACTTTCAGACGGAGCTTCTGGCCGATAAGGACGTGACCAAGGCCCTGTCACCGGAGGTGATCCGCGCCCAGTTCGACCTCGGCTATCATACCAAGCACGTGGACGAGATCTTCGCCCGGGTCTTCAAAGACTGAGTATGGGCCTAGACGCTTCCGCCGCCAAAGGCGGCCGAGACTCCCCTAATCCTTGGGGTAGCTCTCCTGCAGGTCGGTGCTGATCCCCTGGAGGTCGACATCCTCGATGGGGCCGCCGCCGTCGCCATAAGCGGCGCTGTTGTGAAACACATGCGGCATGTAACGGTAGCGGTTGCGCTCCTGCGTCATCATGAAGAAGCGCCTGTGATAGAAGGACGGCGAGATGGCCACGTAGGGTGGCATGCCGTAATACCAGTCCGCCTTCGGATAGTGGCCGGCCCGGTAGGGGTAAGGCGGGTAGATCGGCCAGACCTCAGCCCCGCTTTGGGGCTTGGCGGGATTGACGGCCCTCCGCACGAACAGGCCGCGCCGGGTCGTGTAGCCTGGCGTACCGCCATAGCTGACGGCGCACCAGCCATAGCTGCACTCATCGACCGCAACGCTCGCCCCTGCTGGAATGGTGAGGAGCACGGCATAATTCGTGCCCGGGCCCGTGCGCAAAGCGAGATTGCCGCCTGCGGTCGCTTGAAGCGCCGAGGCACTGCCGGT
>Ga0315553_10002562_pt1 | contig 14519 bp, 10 predicted proteins | sample SalMarSW160140MG_FD_203099 | JGI IMG/M metagenome (GOLD analysis project Ga0315553, IMG submission 203099) | Salt marsh sediment microbial communities from the Plum Island Ecosystem LTER, Massachusetts, United States - Salt Marsh Sediment SW1601-40 ... | reverse complement strand
TGGACCGGCGGCGCTTGGGTGCTCTATTTCGCCGACGCGCCGACGCTGGTGTACAACCTCGCGACTTTTCAGGCGCCTGCGATCGCCTATGGCTCGATCGCCATTCTCACCTTTACCACCTATACGCTCGCCGGGCATATGCGCGAGCAGGTCTGCATCTATATGTGCCCATGGCCGCGCATCCAGGCGGCTTTGACCGACGAGTGGGCGCTCAACGTCACCTATCGTTACGATCGCGGCGAGCCGCGCATGCCGGTCCCCAAGGCGAAAGAGCTGCGGGCGAAGGGCCTGCCGTCCGGCGATTGCATCAACTGCCGGCAATGCGTGGCGGTGTGTCCCACCGGCGTTGATATACGTGCGGGCGCCCAGCTCGGCTGCATCCAGTGCGGCCTGTGCATCGATGCCTGCGACGCCATGATGACCAAGATCGGCCGCGCGCCGCGGCTGATCGCGTACGACACCGAGGTGAATATCAAGCGGCGACTCGAAGGGCTGCCGCCGATCTATCGCTTGATCCGGGCGCGCACGCTCATCTATGTCGCCATCATCGCGATCACCGGGCTGATCATGCTGTATTCGCTCGCCGCGCGCAGCTTGCTCGGCATGAACGTCCTGCACGACCGCAACCCATTGTTCGTCACGCTCTCGGACGGTTCGGTGCGCAATGCCTACACCGTGCGCTTCCTCAACAAGCGCACGGACCTGCGCAGCATCGCACTTACCGTCACCGGCGTGCCGCATCCCACCATCCACGTCATCGGCGAGGAACAGGTAGGCCGCACCATTGTCGCGGTCGGACCCGACCAGACGCGCGAGGTGCGGGTGCTGGTCACGGTTGCGCCCGACGTGAAGCTCGACAAGTCGACGCCGGTGACGTTCACGGCGCGCGACATCGGTTCCGGCGAGACCGTAACCGAGAGCGAGCATTTCGTCGCCCGGTGAGTACGACCGAAAGGGCTGCGTCCATGGAGGCAAACGCCTCGCCACGCCCGTTGACCGGCCGTCGGGTGCTCCTCTATCTCGTCGCGTTTTTCGGCGTGATATTCGTCGCCAATGGTGCGTTGGTGAAGTTTGCGATCGAGACGTTGCCGGGCACCGAAGTGGACAGCGCCTATCGTGCGAGCCTCGCCTTCAACGCGGAGATTGCCGCCGCGCACGCCCAGGCCCAGCGCGGCTGGCATGTCGTTGCGCATGTCGAACGCAATGGCGAGGGCGGCGCTCGCCTCCGTATTGACGCGCGCGACGCCGCCGGCGCGCCGCTCGGCGGCGTTGGCTTCACCGCTCGGCTGGAGCGTCCGACCGATGTGCGGGGAGACCGCAGTTTCGTGCTGACCGAGCGGGAAGCGGGGATTTATTCCGGCCAAGCCGCCGATGTGTGGCCTGGCCAATGGGAACTGATCGTCGAGGCGGCGCGCGGCAACGAGCGCGTGTTCCTGTCGCGCAACCGCGTCGTGCTGCAGTGATGGAATTTCCCTCTCCCCTCGCGGGAGAGGGTGGCGAGGAATGAGCGAAGCGAATTCCGAGCCGGGTGAGGGGGGCGTCCCAGGCGCTCTTATTGACTGCTTTCCCCCTCACCCGGTTCCTCGCTACGCTCGGAACCACCCTCTCCCACGAGGGGAGAGGGAACGACTGAGCCGGGCATGAGCGAAACCACCGACCTCTCCCATTTCGTCGAGCACCTGGACGACGGGGGCGCGCGCATGAATCTTGCGGTCGAAGGCATGACTTGCGCAGCCTGCATGCTGCGGGTGGAGGGTGGCCTTACCGCGCTGCCGAACGTCACCCGCGCCCGCGTGAACCTGACCAATGGTCGCGTCGCGGTCGAGTGGCGGGAAGGCAGCCTCGACCCGGCGACGATCGTGAACAAGCTCACCGCCCTCGGCTACAAAGCCTATCCGTTCGATACGCGGCGGGTGGAAGCGAAAGAACAGGAGGAGACGCGCTTTCTGTTGCGCTGTCTCGGCGTTGCCGCCTTTGCGTCGATGAACGTGATGCTGCTCTCGGTCGCGGTGTGGTCGGGCAATGCGACCGACATCACGCCGGAGCAGCGCGATTTCTTCCATTGGCTTTCCGCGCTGATCGCGCTTCCCGCCGCCGCCTATGCCGGCCAGCCATTCTACCGCTCGGCGACGCGGGCGCTGACGAATTTCCGTCTCAACATGGACGTCCCGATCACGCTCGGCGTCCTGCTGGCGCTCGCGCTATCGGTGTTCGAGACGCTGCATCATGCCGAGTACGCCTATTTCGATTCGGCGGTGATGCTGCTCACCTTCCTGCTCGCCGGCCGCTATCTCGACCAAAACATGCGCCGACGCACGCGCGCGGTCGCGACCAATCTTGCTGCGCTCAAGGCCGAGACTGCGGTCAAGTTTGTCAGCCCCGACGAAATCAGGGAGGTGCCGGTCGAAGCGATCGAGCCCGGCGACGTGGTGCTGGTGCGGCCGGGCGAGCGTATCGCCGTCGACGGCGAGGTGATCGAAGGCCGTTCTGAGATCGACCAGAGCCTGGTGACCGGCGAGACGGCGCATGTCGCGGCGGAAAAGGGAACGGCGGTCTATGCCGGGACGCTGAACATCAACGGCACGCTGCGCGTCCGCGTCGGCGCGGCGGCGGAAGGCACGTTGCTCGACGACGTGACGCGGCTGCTCGACAAAGCGGTGGAAACGCGTTCGGGCTATGTCCGGCTTGCCGAGCGCGCGGCTCAACTCTATGCGCCGGTGGTGCACCTCACCGCGCTCGCGACCCTGCTCGGCTGGGTCGCGCTCGGCGCAAGCTGGCACGATGCGATCGTCGCCGCGATCGCCGTCCTGATCATCACGTGCCCGTGCGCGCTCGGGCTCGCGATTCCCGCGGTGCAGGTCGTATCGGCGGGCGCCTTGTTCCGCTCCGGAGTGTTGCTGAATTCGGGCGACGCGATCGAGCGGCTCGCCGGTGTCGATACCATCGTGTTCGACAAGACCGGCACGCTGACGCTGCCCGAGCCGGAAGTGGTGAATGTTGCCGATGTCGCGCCCGACATTCTCACGCTCGCCGGCCGCTTGGCGCTGACGAGCCGCCATCCGCTGGCCGCCGCGGTCGCGCGCGCCGCCGATGCGAAGGCTCCGCTTGCTGGCGCGGTAGAAGAGCCGGGGCAGGGGGTTCGTGCGACGCTTGACGGCGTCGAGCTGCGGATTGGCCGGCCGTCTTTCTGCGGTGCGGAGGCGCAAGCGGCCAGGGTCACGCAGAGCGATCCGGAGGCATCCGCCATCGCGTTTTCCTATGGGGACACGCGCACCGTCTTTGCCGTGCGTCAGCGCATCCGCGCCGATGCAGCCGCGGTTGTGAGCGAGCTGAAGGTGAAGGGCTACGACGTGCAGATACTTTCGGGCGACCGGATGCCGGCGGTCACCCATGTCGCGCGCATTCTGGGGATTGCCGAAGCGCGGGCTGCGGTGAATCCGGCCGGCAAGATCGCGCATATCGAGGACTTGAAGCGCGCGGGCCGGAAGGTGCTGATGGTGGGCGACGGCATCAACGATGCGCCGGCGCTCGCCGCGGCGAACGTATCGCTTTCGCCGGTCACCGCCGCGCATCTCACGCAGTCGGCCGCCGACGCGGTCTTCCTCGGCGAACAGCTTGAACCGGTCGCCGCGGCGCTCACGATCGCCAAGCGGGCGAAGCGGATCATGTCGGAGAATCTGTGGCTCGCGGTGATCTACAATGCGATCGCCGTGCCGATCGCGATCGTCGGTTACGCCACGCCGCTGATCGCCGCCCTCGCGATGTCGGGCTCGTCCATCCTGGTCACGACCAATTCGCTGCGTGCGCGCGCTGTGGGCGCTGCTCGTTCCCCCAATAGCGGGGATGAAGGAAGCGGACAATGGATTGCCGCCTCCGCGGGACGAGCGGAGGCTGGCTAACGTTGAGGAGAAGGCGCTCTAGTTATCCTTTTGTGGTCGCATTTTCTGCGGCGAACCGGTCCCCACTTCGCCGGAAAATGCTCTAATCTCCGGTGCGTCTGAACTCGCAAAGAAGGACGGCATGGAAGTCCTGATCTATCTCGTGCCGCTGGCGCTCGGGCTCGGCTTGCTCGGCTTGATCGCATTCATTTGGGCGCTCAACAGCGGGCAGTTCGACGATCTCGACGGGGCCGCTTGGCGCGTCCTCATGGACGATGACCTGCCCACGCCGGGCGCGCCGGCCGAGAAGAACGCTGACGCGGCGCAAGATCGCGGGAAGACCGATATGTCGGGGCACGAACAGCAAGGCCACACGACGTAACGCATCGGCCGGCAATAATGGTTGAAACAAGCGCCCCATGCGCGGCAACCGCCTGCGTGCGGAAACCAACGTCAGGTTCGCTAGCAAGGTGATCGCCCATGCCCGTCGTGATCGCGCTGATGGGATTGCCGGGCAGCGGTAAGACGACCATCGCCGAGCGCCTCGTCCGCGCGCGCGATCTGTCGGTCATCTCGCGCGACGCTATCCGCGCTGCGATGTTCCGGCCGTCCCGTTTCACCGAGTTGGAAAAGCAATGCGCGTATCGGGCGCTGCTGCTCGCGGTGGCCGCATGCCTTGAACTTGGCCATTCCTGCATCGTCGAGGGCATGACGTTTTCACGGGCGAGCGAGGTCGAGGATGTGCGCAGAATCGCAGCGACGGCGGCCGCGCATTTCTTGCCGGTATTTCTCGATTGCCCCATCGACGTGGCGCAGGCGCGCGCCGCCCGCGATCTCGCCGAGCGGCATCGCGCGCCCGAAGACCGCGACGAACACTTGGTCACGCGCGTGGCAGAGCGTTTCGATGCGCCGCCGGCCGATACGCTGCGCCTCGACGCGACACGAACGCCGGAAGAGATCGCGAAGGCGATCTTGGATCGCCTGGATCGGAAGACTGCCGTGCTTGAGTGAGTACGCTCGGTGTCATTCCGGGGCCCGAGCGCAGCGAGGGGGCCCGGAATCCACAATCACAGGCAGAGTTATCGATTCCGGACAGCCGAGCTTTGCTCGGCTTCCGGAATGACGGGCAGAGTAATGGCGGACAACTTCACTCCGCGGCGAGCGCGTACGCTTTGCGCGGCAGGCCGAGGCGCTCCCACACGTCGAGCAGGGCTTCGCCGAGCGCGTCGATCAGCGCGTCGTCGTGATAGGGCGACGGCGTGAGGCGCAAGCGCTCCGTGCCCTTCGGCACGGTCGGGTAATTGATCGGCTGGATGTAGATGCCGTGCTCGCGCAGGAGAATATCGCACGCGGCCTTGCAGCGCTCCGGATCGCCGACATAGACCGGCACGATATGCGTTTCGGTCGGCATCACCGGCAGGCCGGCGCCGAGCAGGATCGCCTTCACGCGCGCGGCGCGGTCCTGATGACGCTCACGTTCCCAGTTCGATGCTTTGAGGTGGCGGATCGCCGCGGTCGCGGCGGCGCAGATCGCCGGCGGCAGCGCCGTGGTGAAGATGAAGCCCGGGGCATAGGAGCGCACCGCGTCGATCACGTTGGAAGTGCCGGCGATATAGCCGCCGAGGCAGCCGAATGCTTTCGCCAGCGTTCCTTCGATCACGTCGATCCGGTCCATTTGGCCTTGCAGTTCGGCCTGGCCGCCGCCGCGCGGCCCGTACATGCCGACCGCGTGCACCTCGTCGAGATAGGTCATCGCCTGATACTTCTCGGCGAGGTCGCAGATGCGGCCGATAGGCGCCACGTCGCCGTCCATCGAATAGAGGCTCTCGAACACGATGAGCTTGCCGCGTTCCTTGCCCGCCTCCTTGAGAAGCTGCTCGAGGTGCTCTACGTCGTTATGGCGGAAGATCGCCTTCTGCATCCCGGAATTGCGGACGCCGGTGATCATGGAATTGTGGTTCCAGGCGTCCGACAGGATCAGGCAGTCGGGAATGAGCTTGGCCATCGTCGAAATGCCGGCGTCGTTCGACACATAGCCCGACGTGAACACCAGCGCGGATTCCTTGCGATGCAGGTCGGAAAGCTCGCGCTCCAGTTGCACCAGCGGATGGTTGGTTCCGGCGATGTTGCGCGTTCCGCCCGCGCCGGCACCCACGCGCGTCGCCGTTTCCACCATCGCCCCGATGACTTTGGGGTGCTGCCCCATGCCGAGATAGTCGTTGGCGCACCACACGATGACGTCGCGCGGCCCTTCGGGAGAGTGCCAGGTGGCGCGGGGAAACCTGCCGGCAAACCGCTCTAGATCGGCAAAAACCCGATAACGGCGCTCGTCCCGCAGCCGCTGGAGGGCGTCGGCAAAAAACGCATTGTAGCCCATATGATCACTCTCCGGCGACCTGCCCCCGGCCAGCTCATTTGAACATTTATAATCGAGTTGTCGAGTTGATAAAGAGGCGCAGCGTCATTGCCTTGACCATTATCAAGGCATGGCGGTCGAGACCGGAATTCCGAATGGTGCTAGGTCAGCGTCCAGGCTCCCTGGCCGTGGTGCGGCCGTGAACCGGGGGTCCGCTTCTTGTCGCAGCGGGTGGCACAGAATATTTGCTGGCTGAGGCCAGCGGGAATCCGCAGGTTCGCTTCATCCAAGTGCTCATGGATCAAATCTTTTCGGACTTTATCGAGCGGGCGCGGCTCGCCGCGCGCTCGCTCGTTGAATTCGGCGAGAACCTGTTCAATCCGACAGTCCGGCTCGGCGTGACTGGCCTCTCGCGCGCGGGCAAGACCGTCTTCATCACGGCCCTCGTGCACGGCCTGGCGCGCGGCGGGCGGTTTCCGGTGTTCTCGGCCCTGGCGCGGGGACGCATCGCCCGCGCTTATCTCGCGCCGCAGCCGGACGACGCGGTGCCGCGGTTCGATTACGAGAACCATGTCAAAGCGCTGGTCGCCGAGCGCGTCTGGCCGGATTCGACCCGCCAGATCAGCGAGCTGAGGCTGGTTATCGAGTACCAGTCCGAGAACGGACGCATGCACGTGCTGACGCTCGATCTCGTCGACTATCCGGGCGAATGGCTCCTCGACTTGCCGCTACTCGGCAAGAGTTATGAGGAGTGGGCAGCCGAAAGCCTTGCGCTGTCGCGCGAGGGCCCGCGGCTCGAACTCGCGGCGCCCTGGCATGCCTATCTCGCGACCCTTGATCCCTGTGGAAAGGCAGACGAACAGGCGGCGATCACGGCGGCCCAGCGCTATACGGAGCATCTGAAGGCGTGCCGCGACGAGCGTTACGCCCTGAGCTTGTTGCCGCCCGGCCGGTTTCTCATGCCCGGCGATCTCGCTGGGTCGCCGGCGCTGACATTCGCGCCGCTCGATCTTGAAACCGAACGGACCGCGCCGGACGGCTCGCTCTGGGCGATGATGCGGCGGCGCTTTGAGTCCTATAAGGACATCGTCGTGCGCCCGTTCTTCCGTGACCACTTCGCGCGGCTCGACCGGCAGATCGTGCTCGTCGACGTGCTCGCCGCTCTCAACGCCGGACCGGCCGCGGTGCGCGATCTTGAGCGCGCGCTTGAATCGATCCTCGGCTGTTTCCAAATCGGACGGAGGACCTTGCTCAGCACGCTGTTTGCCCCGCGCGTCAACAAGATTCTATTCGCCGCAACCAAGGCCGATCACCTTCATCATGTGAGCCACGACCGTCTTGAGGCGATCCTTGCGCGCATGGTCGAGCGCGCCGCCGCGGGCGCCAAGTTCGCGGGAGCTGCAACCGACGTGATCGCGCTCGCGGCAGTGCGGGCGACGCGCGAGGCCGTGGTCAAGCGCGGCGGCGACGAACTCCCTGCGATCGTCGGCGTGCCTGCGGCCGGCGAGCAGGCGGCCGGGCAGATATTCGACGGCGAACGTGAAATCGCGTTGTTTCCCGGCGATCTGCCGGCCGATCCGGAGCGGGTCTTCGCGCTCGGTCCGGACGGCTTTGCGGGGATCACTGGGGCGGGTCACGAGGATGCAGCGTTTCGCTTCCTGCGCTTTCGTCCGCCTCGGGTGGTGCAGGCCATAGACGGACTGCCTTCGCTGCCCCATATCCGTCTGGACCGTGCGTTGGAGTTCCTGATCGGAGATCGATTGCAATGAGCAGCCCCGCAGATTTCCGCCGACCGGCAACCTTTCGTCCGGACGATCCCAACGTCGTCTTGCGGACCGCCCCGGCGGAAACGGCGTCGCGCCGGCACCTTGCGACGGTTGGGGGCGAAACCGAGCCGGACGACTTTGCCGAGCCGGCGGGCGAGTTGGTTCCGGTCCGTCGCCAACGAGCGCCGTGGGCGCTGGTGTTCTGGCTCTCGGCAGGCGGCCTCGTGACCTTGGGCCTCGGGCTTGCTGTTGCAGATCTGCTATCCGACTTGTTCGCGCGCGCCGATGCGCTCGGCTATCTCGGCCTCGGGCTAGCGGCGCTGGCCGGCGCCGCCGCGTTAGCGATTGTGTTGCGCGAAGCGTTTTCGCTCATGCGTCTTGCCACGATTGACAAACTGCGCAGTCGCGCGACCGACACGCTTGGCAGCGACGATCGCGATGCCGGGCGCGCGGTGGTGGCGGAGCTGATCGCACTCACGCGCCGCACACCCGAGCTCGCGCGGGCGCGCGCGCGACTGCAATTCCATCTCGGTGAGATCATCGACGGACGCGACCTCGTTCAGATCGCGGAGCGCGAGCTGATGCCCGGACTGGACGATGAGGCGCGCCGTTTGGTCGGCAATGCAGCAAAGCGCGTCGCGGCGGTGACTGCGGTCAGCCCGCGGGCGGCGGTCGACATGGTGTTCGTATTGGTAACGGCGCTGGGGTTGGTGCGGCGTCTCTCGCTGCTCTATGGCGGACGTCCCGGAACGCTTGGCATGGTCCGGCTGATGCGGCACGTCATCTCCCACCTCGCGATGACGGGCGGAATGGCGGTAACTGATGGCATCGTCCAACAGATGATCGGCCACGGCTTGGCCGCCAAGCTGTCGGCGCGGCTCGGGGAGGGGGTGCTCAACGGACTGCTCACCGCGCGCCTGGGGCTCGCCGCCATCGAGGTGACGCGGCCGCTGCCATTCTCAGCGCTGCGACAGCCGACGATTCAGGATTTGGCGGGCGGTCTCCTGCGCACGGCGGATCGCGCCGAGACGACCGCCGTCGGCGGGCCGAGCCCGCGTGCGGCGGTTCACGAGTGATCGCGGCAGTCGAACAAGAAATCAAATGAATTTAATGCGATAGCCATACCTCCCGTTTCCGGGAGGGTGGAACATTCTTTGCCATCTGGCGTTGGCCCTTCGCATTGTTCGTATCGTCGCAGTCATGAGTGCTGCTGCCGAAAGTCTCTTGGGATGACGGATGGTGACAGCGCGTCACGCCACACTGCGGATTTTGCGAATGCTGATGGTCGGGTCGCTCGTCGTTCCGGCCCTGCTGCTCGCCTATGCCGCCTGGGCGATGTGGAATGCGACCTACGCCGCCGCCGACGATCGCATCGTTCGTTCGCTCGATGTGTTGCATGAGCAGACGCTGAAGGTCCTTAAAACCGGCGAACTGGTGCTGGACGAAATCACCCATGACGTGCAAGATCTATCCGACGAGCAGATCCGGGCCGTCGAGCCGCAGCTGCACGCGCGCCTTAGGCACATTGCCGACATCCTGCCGCAGCTGCAGTCGATCTGGATCCTTGACCACGATGGCTTCGTCCTGGTTTCCAGCCGTGTAAGTCCGCCGCCCTCGTCGGTCTCATTGGCCGATCGCGATTTCTTCCGGGGGCAAGTCGCGAAAAACGCCGGAATCTATATCGGCTCCGCGCTGACGCCGCGGCTCGTTCCGGGACAGCCGTTTTTCAGTCTCAGCGCGCGCCGCACAAACGCCCACGGGGGTTTCGACGGCGTGGTGATCGTGTCCATGCTGCCGAGCGATTTCGAAAAATTTTATGGCGCGATCAGCCACGGGACCGGAACGTACTTCGCCATTCTGCGAGACGATGGCGCTTTTCTTACGCGCTATCCCGAATTAGCCACGCCCGGCGCAAAACTCGACATGCCGGAATCGGCATTCGCGGACGCGCGGCGCGCAAGTCCAGATCGCGGCGCCTATACCGCGGTGGGACAGCTCGATGGCGTCGAGCGGCGCTTCGGCTATCGCAAGGTCGAGGATTTTCCCGTTTACGTCCTGGCAGGATTGAGCGCTGCCGAAATTCGCAATGAATGGTTGTCGAGCGTCGGCAGCCATCTGGTCTTCGGAATTCCCGCCACGATCTTGCTCTTTGCGCTGCTCGGCTTGGCGGTTCAACGCACGCGCAACTTGTACGCTGAAGCCGATCGGCGCGAGGTCGCCGAAGCCGCGCTGCGTCAAGCACAACGACTCGAAGCGCTCGGCCGCCTCACCGGCGGGGTCGCGCATGATTTCAACAACCTCCTGATGGTAATCTCCGGCAGCGTCGAGCGGCTGTGCGGCGTGTTGCAGGATGAAAAGGCCGTCCGGCTTTGCGACATGATTAAAACCGCTGCCAAGCGAGCCGAAAAGCTCACGCGTCAACTGTTGTCGTTTTCGCGCCAGCAGGCGGTGAATCCGCAAGGGATCAATGTCGCGCAGCGGCTTCCGGAATTGACGGAGTTGGTGCGCAGTTCGATGGCCGATGATGTTGAGGTCGCGCTCGACATTCCCGACGGGAACTGTCCGGTGAAGGTCGATCTCAGCGAATTCGAGGTTGCGGTTCTCAACATCTGCGTCAATGCGCGGGACGCCATGTCAAACAGCGGGCGGCTGCATATCGGCGTGCGTAATGTGACGTTGACGGGCGATGCAGCGACGGACGGGCTTGAGGGGGAATTCGTCGCAATGACTTTCGCCGACACGGGGACCGGCATCCCGCACGAGATTCGGCAGCGCGTCTTCGAGCCCTTCTTCACGACCAAGGATGCGGCCAAGGGAACCGGCCTTGGGCTCAGCCAGGTCTATGGCTTCGCCAAGCAGGCAGGTGGGACTGCGACCATCGAAAGCGCGCCGGGGCGGGGGACGGTGGTGGGTCTTTACCTGCCGCGGACGGAGTTCGAATCAAGTCAGGCCGACGCGCTGGAGGCCGAGCCGACGCCAGCGTCAGTGCCAGAGCGCCGCACCGTCCTCGTGGTCGAAGACAATCTTCCCGTCGCTGAAGTGTGCGAAGCCTATCTTCACAAGCTCGGCTACGACGTCGAACATGCCGCTTCGCCGCGCGACGCCATCAGCTTTCTGCAGGACGCGCATCACATCGACGTCGTTCTCTCCGACATTCTCATGCCCGGCGGCATAAGCGGCCTCGATCTTGCGCGCAAGCTGCGCGAGATGCGGCCGACCTTGCCCGTCGTGCTGATGACTGGCTTCAGCGAGTGCGCCAACGAGGTCGCCCATGACGGCTTCCCCGTGCTGCGCAAGCCATTCGACTTGACGACCCTGCGCACCGAACTTTCCGCGATATGCGAGTGGCATAAGGTTTCCGGCGCTGGCGGCGAGCGGTTGCAAAGCGCTGCCTCTTCGCAGACTTGAGCGCTGCGCCGGCCGCGCTGCCATCTACCCCGTCGTCAGATACGGCTCAGCGGGAAGCTCTTCGCCCCTGGGCGGACGCGGAATGCGCACGCCGCGCCGCTGCATGTCTCGCAGGATCAGGTACATTTGCGCCGCGCTCAGCGCGTCGTTGAAGGCGTCGTGCTGCGGCAACAGCGGCAATTTGAGGTCGGACAGGATCGCCGCGTAACTCAGATTGATCGTCGTGCCGGGCGGCGCGTTGCCGTACTTGCGCTCGTAGTAGAGTTCCGACACGTCGATCTGCCGATTGGGCAGATGGATGTTAAGCAGGCTGTAGAGGTATTTGTTGAGCATGCGGACATCGAACGAGATCCAGTAGCCGACCAGCGGACGGCTGCCGATGAAGTGGAGCAGTTCGGGCAAGACCTCGCGGATGGTGCGGCCGTGCGCCACATCCTTCTCGCGCAACTGGTGGACCTTGATCGCGCTCACTTCCATCGCCGCGCCCGGCCGCACCAACGCCTGATAGGATTCGCTGGTAAGAATGCGCGTGCCACGAATCTTGATCGCCGCAATGCTAATGACGTCGTCCGCCAGAATGTTGAAGCCGCTGGTCTCGCAGTCGAGCGAGACGACTTCGCCGCTGTCATCCGGCCGGAACAGGAACGCGTAGGCGTTGTCCGCCAGAAGCAAGCGGTCGAACGCCGCGCGCAGTCGTCGCAACACCTCTTTGCTCATCAGAACACGCTCAGATGGTAGCGACTGCGGACCACCTCGCGAAAGCGTTTGACCACCCGCAGCGCGTCGCGCAGCAGATCGCGGTCCCGCGTCGTCAATTCGCTCAGCCGCACGATCGCCTCCAATTCCCGCTTACCCGTCTTTATCGCGCGCAGTTGCGAGCGCAGCCGGATCTCCATGAAACAGGAGAGCGCGCCGACAAGATCGCGGGAAAGTTCGCCGCCGAGCGTTCCATTGGCTGCGAGCGCCTCGATGCGCTGCACGGTCGGCACCTCCTTAAGTCCCACGTCGATGGCGAAGGTGCGGATGCCGTGCACGATGGGGAAGGTGCCGGTCTTCTTCACGTCGATCTCGTCGGAGGCGACGCCGACCGAGGCCATGATCGAGGTTAAAACGCCGGCGCTGGCGCCTTCAAACTGGTCGATCGCGCGCGCGAAGCGGGACAGATAGGCGCTCTCCCCATGCATCATCTCGATCATCGCGGATTTTGCGCGGTCGAGCAGCTCGTTCGGGCCGATGACGGTCACCGCATCAAAGAAGATGCCGAGATTCATCGGGCTCTCGTCGGTGGGTGCGATTATCCAGCTCTTGAGCTGCCGCATGAAGCTGTCGATCGGCTGCGACCATTGTGGATTGCGCACCATGACATTGCCGGGGCAAGGCGGAAACCCGAATTTCTCCAGCGCATCGGTGAATCCGTCGCGGAACGCCTGCAACTCGTCCTCCAGCACCGGATGCGACAACAATAGCCCGTTGTCCTGGTCGGTGCGCACGGTCTGCTCGCCGCGTCCTTCCGATCCCATTACGATCAGGCAGCCGGCTTCGCGAATGGTCGGCGATGCAACCAGGTTAAAGACCTTTGCGAACAGTCGGCGATTCAGATCGGAGGTGATTTCCGCTATCACCTCTACCCGCGCCCCCTGCTTATGCAGACGTTCGACCTGACTTTGGATGTCGCCGGCGGTGGGGATGATATCGTCGATCGCGCGCGCGCGCTCGATTTGTCCGGGAATGAGCTGCGGATTGCCGGCCACCAGCCCGAGAATATCGATGTCCTCGAGAACGCCGACATATTGTCCGTTCGACTCGATTGCGAGACGGCGCTTGTTGTGATGCGTCATCGCGATGACTGCATCGAAGATGAAGTCGTCGATGTTGATCGACGCGACGTCAAAGTGGCAGACCTCCCTTATTTTGGTTGACAGGGTATGTCCTTCGAGAACGATCCGTTTCGCTAGGTCTGTTCCGGTGATGATTCCGACCACACTGCCTTCCCGGATCAGGAGCGTATTGTTGTTATTGTCGCGCATGACGCGGCCGGCTTGCTTGATCGTGGTTGACCCATCCACGAACACCGCCGGGTGGTAACGCACGTCGCGGACGCGGGCGCGCAGGGTGCTATCGACGCCGTTGCTTTCGCGTCCGACCGCGTATGAGCGCAGCTTGCGCGAAATCTCCGAATAGAAAAACGCGGCGAATCCGGTGTTCTTGGCAATCAGTTCAAGCACAACGGCCTTGGGGACGAGGTAGCAGAGCGTCTCGTCGGCCGCAACGAAACTGCTGCCGGCCGGGCCGTGCACGAGCGAGCGCGAGTCGAAGGTGTCCTTTGGCCCGAGGACGGCTTCGATCTTTTCGCCGTCGCGCTCCTCGACCGACCCCTTGATCACGATATGCAGGTTTTCGGAGCGCTGACCTTGCTCGATGATCGCGTCGCCCGGTCGGAAATAACCGATGTCGAGCGCCACGCGCAGTTGGCTGATCTGGTCGTGCGTCAGCCGATCGAAGGGAGGATTTTGCGCATCGAACGCTTGCGGCATTGAAGGACACTCCGGGCGCTGGCGCTCAACGCCCGCGCTGCCGCGCGGCGAAGGGGCTAGGCGCCGGTTGCTTCGCCTTACGCCGGTTGGGGATGTGCATCGGCATGCGCAACCCTTGGATCAGTAGGCGACGGCGCCGGCCGCGCCGATTCCGGTCTCCGACCGGACGAATTGCGCCGGGAACCCGGCCTTGTCGAGGCCCGCTCGTTTGCTCTTGTCGGTCTTGGAGAACAGCCAGATGCCGCCGAAGGCAATCGCCATCGAGAACAGGGCCGGATTGTCGTAGGGGAAGGGGGCGGTGGTGAACCCGAAGGTCTTGACCCAAACCGCGGGCCCCAGCACTACGCCGGCGATGGAGCTGACGAGGCCGAGCAGGCCGCCGATGAACACGCCGCGCGTGGTCGTCCCGCTCCAAAAGACTGACATCACAAGCGCCGGGAAATTGCAGCTCGCCGCAATCGCAAAAGCGAGACCCACCATGAAAGCGACGTTCTCGTTTTCGAAGATGTAACCGAGATAGACAGCGAGCACGCCGATCGCCACGGCGGCGATCTTCGAGACCCGCACCCCCTTGTCT
>Ga0315553_10002560_pt1 | contig 14522 bp, 14 predicted proteins | sample SalMarSW160140MG_FD_203099 | JGI IMG/M metagenome (GOLD analysis project Ga0315553, IMG submission 203099) | Salt marsh sediment microbial communities from the Plum Island Ecosystem LTER, Massachusetts, United States - Salt Marsh Sediment SW1601-40 ... | reverse complement strand
GTCGACGTAGCTCTGATACTCGTCCGATGTACGAAAAAGTTCAGGCAAGCCGGTCCGCGGTAATTCGTCGTAGGCGGCGAGGCGATAGCCCAGCAGCCCCGTGGGTTGTCCCCGCCAGAATGGAGACGAGGCGCTCAGAGCGAGCAAGACCGGCAAGAACGGTATGGCGCGATACAGGATTTCGACCCGCCGGTCGGGATCAAGAATCTCGACGTGGACATGCAACCCGCACAGCATGTTGCGACGCCCAAGCATCTGCAGGTCCGCCATCACGGCGTCGTAACGCGGCGTCGAGGTGGCTTTTTGTCGGGGCCAGATGGCGAGCGGATGCGTTCCCGCGGATACGATTCCAAGGCCATGCCGCTCCGCCACGGACGCGATCATGGTTCGCGAGCGGGACAGGGATTCTCGCGCCTCCGCGAGACTCTTGCACGGCGGAGTCAACGCTTCGATTTGCGACTGCAGCATTTCGCTGGTCACCGCATCGCCCAGCCGCTCCTTGCATTCGCGAAAGAACTGCTTGGACATCGACCGCCGGACGTTCCGCGTGCCGAGATCGGTAACGAAATACTCTTCTTCAATGCCAATTCGATAGAGCGACATTTTCCCCCCGGCGGCGCATTCACTCGGTCGCGTCAGCGAAAAGAATAGTGAAATGGCAATATGGTTCAGGCGGCTCCTTGGTCCAGCCCTGAGGATCGCGACCTATCGCGCTTTGGCTTTGGTTCGATGGCATCGCTTACTCGCCAAAAGCCATATCGCGTTGGAAGCAGTACAAGAGGGATTGTCAGCCCGCAGAGAGGTCCTGCCCTCCCCGATCGTCAGGACGGCGGTCTTGAGCGATGCGGTTCGGCGATCCTGCTGGCGATCGCCTCGATCTCGGCACGCGTATCGGGAAAGCCGGCTGTAATCCAAGCCTCCTCAGCGGCCTGCATGGCTGCACCGAGCGCCGGTCCCTTCGCTACGCCGCGTGCTATGAATTCGGCGGCGCGCAGCGGGAAGACTGGAATCGGCCAGCGCCTCGGCAGGTTCACAAGCGCCTGCCAGCCCGCATCGTCGACGCTTGCTCCTGAGCGCGCCCAGGCGAGCAGGACCCGGTCGGTGAATGATTCCGCGTCGAGCCGGTACAAAAGGGCGCGCCGATCCTGCTCGCTGATCGCCGGCGAAAGATGCCGCCAGCCCTCGGCCATAGCGTACAGGCGGCGATGCTCGACATTGGAAAGCCGCAGCCGTTCGCTCAGTCGAGAGGCGTCCTCCTCGATCAGCACGGCAAGCGCGCCGAGCCGCCGCGCGGCATCCGGTTCGGCGCCGATCGCCGCCTCGATCCGCACCATGTTGTCCATGCTTGCGAGCTGCGCGACCCCGCCAAGCACGAGCTGCAGCAGGCCCGCGTCCGACATGTTCGTCAGCGTCGGCGCCGCAAGCGGCGCGACGAGCAGCTTGAACAGCTCCATGCGCACGCGTTCGCGCGACAGCCCGCGCAAGCCCTCGCGCCCGGCGATGCAGGCATGCAGCCCCTCGCGGTCGGAATCGCCGTCGCCATACAACGCGTGAAAGCGGAAGAAGCGCAGGATGCGCAGATAATCCTCGGCAATGCGCTTAGCCGGATCGCCGATGAACCGTACCCGCCTCGCCTTGAGGTCGGAGAGCCCGCCGACATAGTCGTGCACGGTTCCGTCCGCCGAGAGCGACAGTGCATTCATGGTGAAATCGCGTCGCTCCGCATCCGCTCTCCAATCGCGGCCGAACGCGACCTTCGCCTTGCGGCCGAAGGTTTCCACGTCCTCGCGCAGCGTCGTCACCTCGAACGGATGCCCATGGGCGACGATCGTGACCGTGCCATGGTCGACCCCGGTCGGCACCGCCTTGAAGCTGGCGGCGTGCGCCCGGCGGGCCACTTCCTCCGGCGTCGCGGTCGTGGCGAGATCGATGTCGCCGGGCGGCTCGCCGAGCAGGGCGTTGCGCACCGCGCCCCCGACAATGCGCGCCTCCTCGCCGTCCCCGTTCAGTGCGGCGAACACTTCGGCGAGCGGCTGCGCGGTGAGCCAGCGGACATGGTGGAGCTGCGTCGCCTTGGCCTGCGTCATTGCGTCGTTCCAGGCACCAGTCGGCCGTTCTCCATATGGGCGGGAACGTATTTCAAATACGGCGGCGCGCCGCCAAACTGCGCCATCAGGACAAAGCTCACGATCATCAAAGCCAACGCGACAACGACGAGCCAGCCCAACACCGGCAGGCTCCACGCCTTCGGATCAAGTACGCCTGCGCGGGTCGCCCAGACGAAGATTGCGTAGGCGACGAAGGGCGCAAGGAACAGCGATACCTCGATTAGGAATGGCCGGACCATGTCTTTTAAATAGGTGGCGCTTGCCGATACTTGTATTCCGGACCGACACTCGCGTGCTCAAAACCGAGCACGCGAACCGGCGTTTTACGCCACTAGTGTCTCACGCCTCGTAGACCCGTTCATACAGATTCCGCAGAATGCCGGCGGTCACTCCCCAAATATAGCGATCCCCATAGGGCATCGCATAGAATCGTCGCATGAGTCCCTTCCATTCGCGGCTGTGCAGCGCGTGGTTCTGCGCGTCCATCAGGAAGGCGAGCGGAACCTCGAACGCGTCCTCGACTTCGTGCGCATTCAGCGTCAATGCGTAGTTGGCGCTCACGCGCCCGACCAGCGGCAAGATGCGGTAGCCGCTGAAGGTGAGATAGAGGTCGAGATAGCCGATCGGCTCGACCAGCCGCGGGTCGAGTCCGATTTCCTCTTGCGCTTCGCGCAGCGCCGCGGCGGCCGGACTGTCGTCGCCGGGGTCGATGCTGCCGCCCGGAAACGCGATCTGGCCGGCATGGTTCGGCAGATGCGGCGTGCGTTGGGTGAAGATGACGCCAGGCTCGGGTCGGTCGACCACCGGGATGAGCACCGCCGCCGGCCGTAACGGCTGCACGTCCATCTGCTCCCACAGCAGCGGGTCGAGGTCGAGGTCCCCGCGCACCGCCGTCTGGGTCGGATCGTTGAGCGCCGGTGGAACCTGCAGCGTCAAGCGGACCAGAGCGCGCGCAAAAAAGTCGTGCCCGGAGCCCACCAGCTCCTCCGCCGCCTCGAAAGCCGTCATCAGCCGTATTCCCTCAAACTCTCGGCCGGCGCCATCGCGAAGAACGCGTCCCCCGAGGCAACGCCGAACATCCGCCGACCCTCGACCATGCGTTCCTCGCCGATGTCGACGAGATCATAAAACAGCGCCCGCGTCACTTTGGCCCAAAGCCCGTCCCGAACACGCAGATAGGGCTTAAGCCCGCCGGTTCCAGGCTCGGATTCAAAGCGCAACGGATGCTCGCTTCCGCATACGACCCAGTCGTCGACATTGGTGCGGAAATGTAGCGTCGGGCTGCGGCCCGGCAGCGGCGGCGCGGCGTCCTCCCGACGCATCTCAACTGCGAGAAAGGGGGCGTCCTCAACCACGAGGCCGCATTTTTCAACCGGCGTGACAAGGAAATAGCGGTCCCCCTCGCGCTTGAGCACGGAGGCGAAGAGCTTGACCAGCGCCGGCCGGCCGATCGGGGTCTTCTGGTAGAACCAGGTGCCGTCGGCGGCGATGCGCATGTCGATCTCGCCGCAATAGGGCGGATTCCACAGATGGACCGGCGCTGGGCCTCTGCTCGCGAAGCTTTGCGCGGCGCTCGTGATCGAATCGAGCCCGCCAACCCCGATTTGCCCTTCCTTCGCCATGGTTCGACCTACTGTGGAATGGCTGTCGCGGGACCCGGAACCCGCCCGTTGTTGGCGCGGTTGATGCATGGGCTCGACGGCTGACCGTCATGACATGACGGCGCCAAAGCGACAAGGAGAAGCCTGATGGGCGCGGCGAGCGGCGACAACTTGGAGCAGTTGCACGATATGATCGTGCGCGCCGCGGAGACCACCGCCGTGCACGTGCGCAGCGCAAAGGCTGCGGTCAGCGCCGTCATCTTCGGTCAAGATCGAGTGATCGAACACGCGCTCATCACCGTGCTTTCGGGCGGCCATGCGCTCTTGGTCGGCGTTCCCGGGCTTGCCAAGACCAAGCTGGTCGACACCATGGGGGTCGTGCTCGGGCTAGACGCCAAGCGCATCCAGTTCACCCCCGACCTGATGCCGTCCGACATTCTCGGCAGCGAAGTGCTGGAGGAAAGCCCCGGCGGTAAACGTAACTTCCGATTCATTCCCGGGCCGGTCTTCGCCCAACTTCTGATGGCAGACGAGATCAACCGGGCGAGCCCGCGCACCCAGTCGGCGCTCCTCCAAGCGATGCAAGAGCAGCACGTCACCGTCGCCGGCGCTCGCCACGATCTGCCCAAGCCGTTCCACGTGCTCGCGACCCAAAATCCGCTGGAACAGGAAGGCACCTATCCGCTGCCGGAAGCCCAGCTTGACCGCTTCCTGATGGAGATTGACGTCGATTATCCCGACATGGACGCGGAACGGCGGATTCTGTTCGACACGACCGGAGCGGAGGGAACCAAGCCGAAGCCCGCCATGACCGCCGACGACCTGATGTCCGCGCAACGGCTGGTGCGCCGGCTGCCGGTCGGCGAGTCCGTGATCGAAGCGATCCTCGCCCTCGTGCGCTCGGCGCGGCCCGACTCCGAGGCCGCCGAGGGCCGCCTGATCGCCTGGGGCCCAAGCCCGCGGGCGAGCCAGGCGCTGATGCTTGCGGTGCGCGCCCGCGCGCTGCTCGATGGACGCTACGTGCCGTCGATCGACGACGTGCTTGCGCTTGCCGAGCCTGTGCTCAAACACCGCATGGCGCTCACTTTTGCCGCGCGCGCCGATGGTGAAACCGTTCCCGGCGTCGTCAAGCGGCTCAAGGCGCGGGTCGGATAGCACGCATGCCGACGCCCGCTCTACAGCAGGAATCCGCCGCGCTCGGCCGAGCCGCGGGGGCGGCGCGTGGTCTCGCGGACACCATGCCGCGGCTCGTCATGGAGGCGCGGCGGGTCGCGGCGACCATCATTCACGGCCTCCATGGCCGGCGGCGTGCGGGGCCCGGAGAGAATTTCTGGCAATATCGCCGCTTCGTCTCGGGCGAATCGGCGGCCAGCGTCGATTGGCGTCGCTCGGCGCGCGACGAGCACCTCTATGTGCGCGAGCAGGAATGGGAGGCGGCACACACGGTGTGGATCTGGGCCGATCGTTCGCCGTCGATGCAGTTCGCGTCCAAGCTCGCGCAAGAAACCAAGCTTGAGCGCGCGCTCGTCGTTGCGCTGGCGCTCGCCGAGGTGCTGGTGCAGGGCGGCGAGCGCGTTGGCGTGCCCGGCGTGATGGCGCCGACGGCGAGCCGAAACGTCATCGACAAGATCGCCCAGGCGCTCGCGCATGACGCAGGCGAACGCGCGAGCCTACCGCCGTCATTCTCCCCTGCCCCACTTTCGGAATTTGTCCTCCTGTCCGATCTGTGGAGCGCGATGGCCGACATTCGCGCCACGCTGGCCCAGCTTTCGGCCGCGGGCGCGCAAGGGCATGTCGTGCAGATCGTCGATCCGGCGGAGGAAACCTTTCCCTATTCCGGACGCATCGAGTTCATCGAGCCGGAAGGCGCCGGCGCGATCACCGCCGGACGGGCGGAGAGGTGGCGGCGCGACTACGAGGCGCGCGTCGATCTCCATCGCAGTGAGATCAGGGCGCAGACCGATCGGTGCGGATGGAGCTTCATCATCCATCGCACCGACCGACCCTCGACCGATCTTCTCCTCCAACTGCATGCACGACTGTCTGCCGGCCATGCCGCGTTCGGCGCCAACAAGCGGCGCGGAGCGCTTGTGAGGCCCGCATGATCCCCGGTCTACCGCTTGCGTTTGCTCAGCCGCTCGTTCTTCTCGGTCTGCTCAGCCTTCCGGCGTTGTGGTGGCTGTTGCGGCTGATCCCGCCGCGGCCGCGCCGCGTCGATTTTCCGCCGACGCGGCTCTTGTTCGAAATCGCGCCAAAGGAAGAAACGCCGGCGCGCACGCCCTGGTGGCTGACGCTGCTGCGCCTTACGCTCGCCGCGCTGGTGATCATCGCCGCCGCCGGCCCGATGTGGAACCCGCCGGTTTCGACCGCCACAGGCGGTGGCCCGCTGATGGTGATGATCGATGATGGGTGGGCGGCGGCTTCGACCTGGGACGCGCGGCTCAATGCGGCGCAGGACCTTGTCGCGCGCGCGGGGGCCGATCGTCGTGGCGTCGCGCTGGTGCCGCTGTCCGAGCCCCCGCGCTTGATCTCGCTGGAAACGGCGGACGCAGCCGGGGCGCGGCTCCGCCTGCTCAAGCCACAGCCGCATGCGGTGCAGCGCACGGATACTCTTTCCGCAATCGCGCGCTTTGTCGCGGCGACCCCTGGCTTGGAAATTGTGTGGTTCGCCGACGGGGTCGATCTCGGCAGCGGCGGGGATTTTGCCGCTGGTCTCGCCCGGGTGATCGGGCAGCATCCGGCCACCGTGGTCACCGGCGGTCTCAAACCGGCGCATGCGCTGACCGCAGCGGAGAATGCAGCCGCAGGCCTCAGCGTGAAGGTGTTGCGAGCTTCCGGCGACGCCGATAGCAGTGGCATCGTCCGCGCGCTCGATCTGAAGGGATTGCCGGTCAGCGAAACGGCGTTCGACTTCAAACCGGGCGACCTCGAGACCGAGGCGCGGTTCGACCTGCCGACCGAAATCCGCAACGACATCGCGCGCCTCGAAATCGCGGGAGAGCGTTCCGCCGGCGCGGTCGAATTGCTCGACAAGCGCTGGCGGCGGCGGACAGTCGGCGTGGTGACGGGCTCGACCACGGAAACCGCGCAGCCATTGCTCGCCTCCACCTATTATCTCGCGCGCGCGCTCGGACCGTTCGCCGATGTGCGGTTGGCGCAACGGCAATCGCCGGGCGATGCGGTGAACCAGTTCATCGACCAACATCTGCCCATGCTGGTGCTCGCCGATGTCGGCAACGTCGCCGGTCCCGCGCGCGATCGGCTCGCCCGCTGGATCGAGGACGGCGGCATGCTGGTGCGTTTCGCCGGCCCGCATCTGGCGGCCACAGACGACGAGCTCGTGCCGGTGAGGCTGCGCCGTGGCGGGCGCATTCTTGGTGGGAGCCTGAGCTGGGAACGGCCGCAGCAACTCGGAGGCTTCTCGCACGAGGGACCGTTCGCGGGCATGGAGGTGCCGAACGACGTCACGGTGAACCGCCAAGTGCTCGCCGAGCCCGATGCGACACTCGCCGACCACACCTGGGCCACGCTCACCGACGGCACGCCGCTGGTGACGGCGGCCAAGCGCGGCAAAGGCATGATCGTGCTGTTCCATGTGACCGCCGATACACGCTGGTCGGATCTGCCGCTGTCGGGAGCGTTGGTCGACATGCTCAAGCGCATCGTCGGTCTCGCTGGCGCGGGCGGACCGGCCGAAGAAGCGAGCGCCGCGAAAGACGCGAATGCGGCGCGAGCCGTCGTCGCCCCGAGCCGCATTCTCGATGGCTTCGGCGTGTTCGGTCCGCCTCCGCCGACGGCGCGGCCGATTGCAGCCGGCTTTTCCGGACGGGCGACCGCTGACAATCCGCCCGGCTTCTATGGTCCGCCCGAGGGCTTGCTCGCCGTGAATACGCTGGCTCCGACCGACCGGCTGCGCCCGCTCGATCTTGCCGCGCTCAACACCCGCATCGAGCCGTATCGTACGGCCGAGCCGCAGGATTTGCGCGGCCCGATTTTCCTTGCGGCGCTCACACTCTGCCTGATCGACGCGCTTATCGTGTTCTGGCTTGCCGGCGGCATCCAGCGCCGGCTCGGCTGGCGCCGTGCGCCCGCCGCGATCGTGATCGGGATCGTACTCGCGCTTGCGCCGCCACGACTGGGGCATGCCGACTCCGCGGCCGACGATTTCGCGGTGAGGGCAACCGAAAGCACGCATCTCGCTTATGTCATCACCGGCAATGCCGAGGTCGACGCGATCAGCAAATCAGGGCTGCAGAGCCTCACGGTGTTTCTCGCCCAGCGCACCGCGCTCGAGGCGGGCGAGCCGATCGGGCTCGACATTTCGCACGACGAGCTTGCTTTCTTCCCGCTCATTTACTGGCCGATCGCGCCGGATGCGCCGAAGCCGTCGCCGGAGACGCTCGCGCGCATCGACACCTACATGAAGCAGGGCGGCACCATCTTGTTCGACACGCGCGACGCAGTGGAGGCGCCGCCCGGCCCCGGCGGCGAGACCAAGACTCCTGGGATGGTGGCGCTGCGCGCGATCCTATCTTCGCTCGACATACCGGAACTCGAGCCGGCGCCCGCCGAGCACGTGCTGACCAAGACGTTTTTCCTGCTGCGCGATTTTCCAGGCCGCTTCACCAATGGCCGGCTGTGGGTCGAAGCTTTGCCGGCCGAGACCAACGAAGCGATCGAGCAACGTCCTGCCCGCGCCGGCGACGGGGTGTCCTCGATCATCATCACCGCGAACGATTTCGCCGGCGCCTGGGCGACGCGGCCCGATGGCCTGGCGCTGCTGCCGCTCGTGCCCAACGAGCCGCGCCAGCGCGAATTCGCCTTCCGCGCCGGCGTCAACATCGTGATGTATGCGCTGACCGGCAACTACAAGGCCGATCAAGTGCACGTCCCGGCCCTGCTCGAACGGCTCGGCCAGTAGGAGCGTGAGTTGAATTTCGGTCTCTCGTTCGCACCGCTCGTTCCGCCCTATGCGCTGTGGGCCGCGCTCGTTGTGGCGGCGGTGGTGACTGTACTGTTGTTCCTCGCCCGCGGCCGCGGCGCGCTGCTGCGCGCGCTTGCGCTTGCCCTCATCATCGCCGCGCTCGCCAATCCCTCCTTCACGCGGGAAGACCGCGAGCCGCTGCCCTCGGTCGCCGTGCTCGTCGTCGACAAGAGCGCAAGCCAGAATTTCGGCGACCGCGCCGCCCAGACCGCAGCCGCGCGCGCCGAGTTGACCGAACGTCTGAAGCGCATCCCCGGCCTCGAACTGCGCACGGTCGAAGCCGGCCAGTCCGATGGGGAGACCGACGGCACGCGCCTGTTCGCCGCGCTCGGCCAGGCGTTCGCCGACGTGCCGCCCGAACAAGTCGCAGGCGCAATCCTGTTGACCGATGGCCGCGTGCACGACGCGCCGGCGGAGGCGAGCGCGCTCGGTTTCACCGCCCCCGTGCATGCGCTCGTGACCGGCCATCCCGCCGAGCGCGACCGCCGGGTGGTGCTCGTCTCGGCGCCGCGCTTCGGCATTGTCGGACAGCAGCAGATTGTTTCGTTCCGCATCGAGGATGTCGGCGCGCCGCGCGGATCGGCCGAGGTGTTGATCAGCCGCGACGGCGAGCTGCTCGAACGGCGCACCGTCCGCTCGGGCGAGCCGGTCCGGGTGCAGGTGCCGATCCCGCATGCCGGGCCGAACATCGTCGAAATCGAAGCCTCGCCGCTCGAGAGCGAACTGACCCCGCTCAACAACCGCGCCGTCGTTCCGATCGAGGGCGTGCGCGACAAGCTGCGCGTGCTGCTGGTGTCGGGCGAGCCGCACGCGGGCGAGCGGACCTGGCGTAATCTGCTCAAATCCGACGCCAATGTCGACCTCGTGCATTTCACCATTCTGCGCCCGCCGGAAAAGCAGGACGGTACGCCGATCAACGAACTGTCGCTGATCGCGTTTCCGACGCGCGAATTGTTCCAGCAGAAGATCAATGAGTTCCAGCTGATCATCTTCGATCGCTACGCGCGTCAGGGCGTACTGCCCATGATCTATTTCGACAACATCGCCCGCTATGTGCGCGAGGGCGGCGCGGTGCTGATCGCCGCGGGCCCGGATTATGCGTCGCCGACGAGTCTTTGGCGCACGCCGCTCGAACCTCTGTTGCCAGCCGAACCGAGCGGACAGATCACCGAGGCTGCGTATCGCCCGGAGCTGAGCGCGCTCGGTCGCCGCCATCCGGTGACGCGCGGACTGCAGGGCGCGGACGAGACGCCGCCACGCTGGAGCCGCTGGTTCCGCCTCGTCGATGCGACCGTCAAGCAGGGGATGACGGTCATTCAAGGCCCGGAAAACAAGCCGGTGCTCGTGCTCGCGCGCGAGGGCGAGGGGCGCATCGCGCTTCTGCTCTCCGACCAGATCTGGCTGTGGGCGCGCGGCTATGAGGGCGGCGGGCCGCATATCGACCTGTTGCGCCGGCTGTCGCACTGGCTGATGAAACAGCCCGATCTCGAAGAGGAGGCGCTGCGCATGTTCGTGCGCGGGCGCGAGCTCATCGTGCAGCGCCAGACCATGGGCGAGAGCGTGAGCCCCGTCACCTTGACTGCACCCTCGGGCGAAAAGCGCACCCTCACCCTCGACATGAGCAAACCCGGAATCTGGCGCAAGAGCATCGAGGCGAACGAACTTGGCCTGTGGCGCGCGAGCGACGGCAAGCTTAACGCGCTAGTCAATGTCGGCCCTGCCAATCCGCGCGAATTCGCCGAAGTCACCTCGACGACGGGGGTGCTGGCGCCGCTTGCCCATGAGACCGGCGGCGATTCGCGCAGGCTCGCGACAGCGGCGGGCGCAAAAGTCGACGTGCCGCGCGTCGTCGCCGTGCGATCGAGCGACACTTTTCACGGTGACGGCTGGATCGGGCTGAAGATGCGCCAGGCGAGCGTCGTGCGCGGCGTCGGCGTGCTGCCCGTCTTCGCCGGCCTGCTCGGGCTATTGCTGCTGCTCGGCAGCCTTGCCGCCACCTGGGCGCGCGAAGGGCGGTGACGGGGACGATTTTCAGGAATATATTTCACGCATAGCGACCTTCTCAAAGAGGGTACGGGCAGTTTTGATGATTTGCAGCGGCGCACGTCTTACCATTGGGATGGCAAGTGCTTTTCGTGAGCCTGTGCTTCGACTCGGAGTTCAGGCGAGCGAGGTCATGGAGACTTTTTACAAAGCACTTCGGACAACTCAGTCCCTAAATCTCAACGACTTGCTCACATTCGGGGGAAACTCGTACGGAGATCTTAAATTGACGATCAATACCTTCCGTGGAAGCGGTCGCATTGACATAACCCCCGCCGCATTGGTCGTCGATCTGAGAGAGATCCGTCTAGAAGACGGTCACGCTGAATCTGCCAAGAACCACCTGCAACTATGTGAGGACACGCTTCGCACAATTTTAAAAGTGGAGGTTTCGGAGCGTTTTATGCGCGCCAATCTGTGGCTAGCTTGTGAGGGTGGCCCGACGTCCGTCGAGACCTTCCTTGGAGAAAGAGGAAACGCCGCGCTGAAGCTTGATCAAGGGAAATATGCAACCTTGAAAAAGGAATTCACGCTTCAGTTTAGCGGCTTGGATGCATCCAATGCTACGAAGATAAGCCTCGCATTGCAGCGCTCGATGGCTGAGGGCGATTTGTTCGTTCAGTTCGACCACACGCAATACGGCAGCCCCATCGTGGCGCAATCAGTCATGCAGCAGTTTGAGGTTGCAGAAAAGGAACTTCAAGCTTTAATGACGCACGTAGGATTGGAGCCGAGGAAATGACGCTGGTCAACCTCGAGAATAACCGACCGCTCGAGAATGGAAGAGATGGGCAATACTTAGCCGAAAAGCGCAGCGTCGGACTTGGTAATACAGACCCTGTTGCTACGCTTGGTTCTCCCCTAGGAATTGGCGTGCCTTCGGTTGACTATCGCAAAACAAGGCAACGAAAATCAGAATCACCGCAAGAGATTTGGCATGCGCCCACGGAACCAACGCTTTTTGTCCAAATAGCGGAGGGTGAAAAATTCTATTTTTCGCCGGCTGAAAGCCGATTTGTTTTTGAGGCGATGCCCCCGCTTTGGACGAAGGTCGCTAAGGCGCCTGGGCAGGTGCTTCTTTTTAAGAAAGTTATGGACGATTGGGACTTTGATGACCGAGAAGCGGCAACTCTTCTCGGCTTAGAGGCTGCGTCCGACGTTGAAGAGATTTATCTTGGCGTGAGGCCTGTGCGGCAGCGTGATGCGAATGATAGGCTGCGGGCGATCCTTCGTATAGCAACAGACCTGGATGCTCTCTTCGGTGACGTGGCAGCGATCCGGGATTGGCTCAGCGAACCGCAACATGATTTGAATGACGCGACGCCGCGGGCGCTCCTTATCGAAGGTTCAATGGAGAATTTGCTGCGCGTTAAGTATTACGTCGCGTACTTATCCGGACGATAAATGATGCTGGAAGCGCTGCCGCGTGCGAACGTTACGAAGGACGTTCACCGATTCGCGAACCTTTCCCATCTGGCGGTTTTTGCAAATAAGAAGGGCCTCACAATAGGGGAGATCATCGATGTTATTGCCTTTGATCGCGGCGACGTGATAAGGGAGCTGATTGAGGCTCCATTTCAACGAAAGCAGCTTTTTGGAAACACGTTCGGGCCAGTTTCACGGTTTTCTGACGGGAGTTGGCCGGTTTTCTATGCGGCAATCGGCCGGACCACAGCGGAGAGGGAAAGCGTACACCATTATGGAAGGAAGGCTGCAGGCGGCACGAACGCGCGACGTGCAGTCCACTACTCGATTGTTCGATGTAGGTTCTCCGGGTACATTGTGGACCTTCAGCCGAAGCTTCCTGACTGGCCGGGCCTGATCAGTGAGGACTACAGGTTCTGTAATAGTTTGGGACAAGAAGCACATGATGCAGGGCTGGGTGGTTTCCTGAGTCCATCAGCTCGCAACGTCGGAGGCACCACCGTGCCGGCTTTTTTGCCAGGGACGATTTCGGACCCACAAATTGAAGCGACCGCGAGATTGGCGTTCGATCGAGCGAACATCATCGTTGAAATCAATGAGGTGCCGTAGCGCTCTTATCCCACACAGGTCCGAAACAGGCTGGTGCTCTGCTAACGTATGGAAGCGGCGGGCGCAAAAGTCGACGTGCCGCGCGTGGTCGCGGTGCGGTCACCTATCGCGGTGACGGCTGGATCGGGCTGAAGATGCGCCAGGCGAGCGTCGTACGCGGCGTCGGCATGCTGCCCGTGTTCGCCGGCCTGCTCGGGCTGTTGCTGCTGCTCGGCAGCCTCGCCGCCACCTGGACGCGCGAAGGGCGGTGACGGGACGGACGTCCACGGCTGACGCGTAATCGTCCGGACTCGGCCTGTTGACGGAAGCAGAACTGTCCGCAGCGCTTGCCGACTGTCGTCATCATTTGCGCCAGCCCGACACCTCTTTCACCCTGTACACGGTTGCGCAAGTGTGGGGGCGCAACGCCTGAAGCCTCGTCTCAAGGCGTGCATTCAATTGCGCCGAACCGTGAACCAGATTTGAGGGGCGATGAAGGAGCCGATAGCGGTAGCGAGGTAGGTTTCGCCAGCCTTGGCGGTCCTGTAATACCAATCCTCACAATAATTGACCGCTGGTTGCCCATTCGCGGCGGGCGATAGACATGATCTTCCAGGGCTGGTCGACGAGGGTGTTCCAGGCGTAGCAGCAGTGATCGACGATATCGTCGTAGGATTTGAACACGCGGTTTGAGAGCCAATTGGCGCGCATGAACTGCCAGATGTTTTCTTGGGGGTTGAGTTCGGGCGCGCGCGGCGGCAGCGGCATCAGCGAGACGTTGGGCGGGGTCTTGAGGGTCTTGGCGCCATGCCAACCGGCCTGGTCGAAGATTAGGATGGCGTGGGCGCGCGGCGCGACTTTGGCGGCGATATCGTCGAGGTGGAACTGCATGGCCTCGGCGTTGCAGACCGGCAGAACAAGGCCTGAGCCTTTTCCCTGCTCGGGGCAGACGGCGCCGAACAGATAGGTCGACTGCGTGCGTTGATCGTGGCTGGCGCGGGGACGCGAGCCGGTCCGCGCCCAGCGATAGGTCAGCTTGTTCTTCTGGCCGACCCGCATCTCATCCTGGAACCAGACCTCTATCGGCGTGCCCGGCGGGAGGTTCTGGCGGATGTCCGCAACGCGCGCGGCGAAGTTTTTTTGAACGCCGCGATCGCCTCGGCGTCCTGCTTGTACGCCCTCGGCCGCGCGCTCAGATGCGAGAAGCCGAGCTTGTGCAAAGCGCGGTAGATCGTGTCGTCCGACACCGATAGCCCGAACTCTTCGTGCAATCGCATGATCAAGTCGCAAGCCCGCCAACGCACCACCGCATGGATCGCGGGGATCGGGCCTTCCTCGACAATCCGAGCAAGAAAGGCCTTGTGCTCGGTTGTGAGCTTGGCCGGCGCGCCCGGCGAGGGAATGTTGATCAGCCCCTCCGGTCCCTGCTCGTTGAACCTTATCACCCAGTCCCGCAGCGTCTGCCGGTCCATCCCGCCAAGGCGCGCCGCCTCCTCGCGCGATGACCCGTCCAGCACCGCCGCAATCGCCAGCAAGCGGCGCGCCTGCCCCGCATCCTTCGCCCGCTGCGCCAGCCGGCGAACCTCGCCGCTCGTAAAGTCCATCCGCACCGCAATGGCTTGCCCCATGGCAAACGACCCTCCGTTTGCCACTGTGAATCATTGCGCAGCTGATTTGGGAATCCCCGAGAGTCACTCAATCGGCGGGTTGGTATTAATCGACTTCCCGCGTAACTGCCATTTGATACCGCCCCCATACTGGTGAATCGGCAGG
>Ga0315553_10002556_pt1 | contig 14539 bp, 14 predicted proteins | sample SalMarSW160140MG_FD_203099 | JGI IMG/M metagenome (GOLD analysis project Ga0315553, IMG submission 203099) | Salt marsh sediment microbial communities from the Plum Island Ecosystem LTER, Massachusetts, United States - Salt Marsh Sediment SW1601-40 ... | reverse complement strand
CTGGCTTCAACAGCCACTTGGTAGCAGCGCTCTCGGGTCTCGGGCGACGAATCGTCGAGCCGGCCGCGAATGCTTCCTAGGACAACGGATGCCTTCAAACGCTCGGCAAAGAGGATATGATCTTTCATGCGCTGTCGAACGCTCTGCTGTACTTCCGAATCTGGATCCGCCAGGCTCAAGTTGTGCTGGAAGTAGCTTTGACCCGTGCCGATCGATGGAACCTCAAGCGAAAACCGGGAAAGGTTATCCAGCACCTCGTCCTGGGGTATCAGATCCGAATCCAGCAAGTTGAGTTCCAGTCCATCGAAACCCAAGCGAGAAGCAGATTCCATCGCGCCCAATAACGAGCCACAATAAAGCAGGGGAGAGAATTTTGCCTTGTCGGGGGAAGTGGCTAAACAGCGCTTGTACATGGTTCGATACGTTCTCCTTACGTTGACGTTGTGTTTAAAATCAGGAGCGTCTGTCCAAAGCCTCAATTTTCCGCAATCGACTTTCGTGCCTGCCTCCTGCGTAATCCGTATTCAGCCAGATATCAACAAGCTCACAGGCATGTGGCAAACTCACAACCCAGGCTCCTAAGGCCAACACGTTGGCATCATTGTGCTCGCGGCTTCGTTCAACGGTGAAGGCATCATGGCAGAGTGCTGCCCGGACGCCACGCACTTTGTTCGACGCAATCGACATGCCAATGCCGGTGCCGCAGATGACGATACCGAGGTCTGCCTCTCCGGCCACCACGGCCTTACCGACCTTCTCGGCAAAATCCGGGTAGTCGTTCATTTCACTCGAGAACGCCCCGACATCCATGACCTCGTGGCCCAACTCCTGCAGATGATCGACCAGACCCTGTTTGAGATCAATTCCGACCCAATCAGCGCCAATCGCAAGTTTCATTTGCTTGCCTCGTTGGTAGTTTGAATGCGTTCAAGCCTTTTAGCGGTATAGCTTTCCGCTTGATCAAGACGGATGAAATTGGGATGGTAATCCTCGATGATCCACTCCAATGCCCTCTTATATGCATCGGCCCTTTCACCTGAGATCTCTCCAGAAGCCGGATCCTGCAAATCGTACGGGTGCGTGTCGAGCAGCACAAACGCTTCTTCTCTGTTCCCTTCGATGACTGCTTCGACCCGATCGCGTTCAAGCCATGGAAGACACGTTACTGGTATATGAGTCAACGGTCCATCGCGGCTGGTGGTCTCGAGCCAGTTGTCGGGGCCATGTCGCCAGGGCAGGGTAGGAAGGGGTATCATGCGGTTGTCGGTACAAATTGCCTGGGGATCACCTTCCTCCACCGCCCTCCACGGATTAGGAACGCCCCCCTCTCTAACCATCCTGGCCCACCATAGTATCTCCGGCCGGACATCGCTGACGATCGAGTATCCAAGATCGATTGCTGCCCGGTAAAAGGACACGCTCTGCATTGCACATCCATTCCGATGGGATGTCAACAAACGTGCCGGCTCGATGTCCTCTGAAGACAGGAATGCCTTCAGCCGACTGCGCGATCGCTGCATGAGCGAAAAGGCTTCTTCGTACGATTCTGCGAAATGGGTGTCGAGGTGATCATGGACCCCGATGCATTCGCCGCTCCGAGCAAGATCCAATAGAAGCTCTCCATGCTTCTCGGTCCATTCGAAATCTGTCTCATTGATCATCCAGCTCGTTTTTCCCATCAAGCCAAGGCTGGCGTGGATTTCTCGCATCGCGCGAACGCCTGCTTTCTGCTGGGCAGGCGTACCGACCCTCAAATCCCCATCCACCGTTACTAGGAAATAAACCTTCTCAGCCATGTCTGATCACATTTCAATCGGGTATGTACCAAAGGTATGGGCTGTATCTAGCATGGCATAGAGGTTCTCGAGCGGTACGGCGTCATGGATCGAGTTGCTCGAACCAAATACATGCCCTCCGCCGGGTGAAACGCTGCGAAGAATACGCCGAGTCTCAGCTGCAATTTGATCCTGAGTGCCATTGGACAGGATCTCGCCGCAATCTAGGTTTCCGAGAAGCGTAATCTGCGAGCCGTAGCGCTTCTTGAGATCGATGATATCCATCCCTGCCGGTGGTTCGATCCCATGGTATCCGTCGACCCCGACCTCGTTCACGAGTGAATCGAGCAGGATGTTCGTGTTTCCGTCCAGATGTTTGATATAAGGAACGCCATGATCGTGGCACTCTTGAACAATTCGTCGTAGATGCGGGACGAAAAACTTCTGAAAATCGCTCAACGAGAACATCGGACCACTCTTAAAACACCAATCGTTTCCACCCAGGATGCCATCCACACCCGCTTCGATTTGAGCACGGACAAACGCCAGGGCGCCTTCTGTCGTTACCTCCATATAGCGAGCTACCAGATCAGGATCGTTCCGCATGGAGATCAGGAACTCGGTCAACCAGGGTGACGAGCCTGGATAGGCGACATCTCCCCAGCCGAGAATGAAAATACCCTTTTCCCTACCTGCGGCAACCGCCGCGCGGACCCCGGCTAACCCCACTTCGGCCCGTACATGAAGATCGGTGCTCATCCTCTCCAGCAACTCTACAAAGCGTTTAAATCCATCTTTCGTATCATGCAGGATTGCATGGTCGACACACATCATGGCATCGGTATCGACCTCATAGATATGGTCGGACCACATCCCATCCGGCCCTTCGATACGCCAGCGATTCTCAGAGAGCGTCTTGATTTCGACCTCGAAGAGCGCATTGCTGCCATAGTTCCCGTATCCGAAATCCACCGGAGCCAGGAAATCTGTGATGCGGACGCGAATCATATCGATACCGAGCCGGGTATAGAGCTCGACACCATCACGGGCCGACGTGATGGCTGCCTCCCGAGCTGTTTCGATCCCCGCCTGGTGCGCGAGCAGGAAATGACGAAATGAGGATCCCCCATTCGAAGGAATGAAAACTTCCCGTCCTAGGATTTGAGAAGCGATCGAGGACGAAAATGCCCCCTCATACAATGGCACCCGGTCTGCTTCTTCGTGCGCCAGTGCGGCGCGAATGCGAGCCTTCCCATCCATCACTCCCCCCGTCATCACGACTCCCGGATGGGATACCGGCCGGATTCACGGGCAGTCTCCAACATCGCCACGACATTCTCGGGTGGTACTTCCGGCTGTACATTATGAATGGGACCAAAAACATATCCACCACCAGGTCCAAGCGTGCGGACGGCATGCCGTGCTTCTGCGCGGACTTCGTCTGGTGTGCCGAATTCCAGCACACGAGTATTGCAGCCCGCCCCCCAGAATGTCAGCCGATCGCCGAATTCGCGCTTCAGCCGCTCCGGTTCCATGTTCTTGCATTCGGTTTGAACCGGATTGATGATCTCGATGCCCGCCTCAATCAGGTCAGGAAGAAAGGCATACACCGATCCATCGGTATGGATGTAGACTTTCGCGTGGCTTTTCTGGTGGATCAACTTCGTGATTCGCATTAAACGCGGCTTGAACAGCTCGCGGTATAGTACGGGTGAAATCATCGGACCAACCTGGGTTCCCAGGTCGTCGCTCAAGGCAGCCACATCAATGTAGCTGCCGACAAGCTCTAAAACCTGATCCCACTGAGCCAGCTGAAACTCTACGATACGATCCAATATCGCTTCGTAGAGTTCCCGCTGCCCCACCAAATCCAGCAGCGCTTGCTCCGGACCACGGAGAGTCCAAGAATGCTCCCAGCTTCCCGCTGGTGAGATCGTCATCATAATAGCCTTCTCACCTTCGCCGGCAGCCTTCGCGATCTGATCTCTCAACCCTCGGTAGCGACCCGGATCTAGGGGATCAGGCCATTTGTAATCATCTAGTTGAGCAATTGATGTTACATGAGCGAGTGGGTGGGAGTCGTAATCATAGTAATAACCGTTTGAGGGCATTCGATACCCAGCTCCCCACTCATCATAGAAGGTTCCATTGGCGTCGTCGATGGAAAGATCCCAGGCATCAGGTTTCCCGGTGCAAAACGCGAGAACGTCTCCCCCCAGCAAGTCTTGAACGCGGGAATCGATCTCGATGGTTTGCAGCCAGAACTGACGAAATACCTCACTGCCGTTTTTAAGTCCAAGATAACGTTTGAGATTTTCGTGCGCCTGGCGATGCATCGTTGTGTGTCGACCCCCGAAATCCACCGGTAATCGCTCCGGTTCTTCGTGATTTATGGCCGCCAGCACACACTCTCGTCCATTCATTCGCGCTTCTTCATGGCTAACGAATACAACTCCGCAACGCTGGCAGATACGTCACGATCATCCTGTGCTTCACCGTTTGTCCGCTGATCCTCTTCATGCATGCGGCGGATCAATACATCGCCTACAGCGACGATGTGTTCCCGGAAGAGCTTCTCGACGTATTCACCATCTCCCGTATTCAATGCATTAAGGAGCATGTTGTGGTTCTGAGCGTATTCCACTAAATCTGGCGTAGTTCGTGCGTCCAGATTCACGAGCATGCTAATCCTGCGGCCGATCTCCCCCAGCATGCGCACGAGCAGGGAATGTCCGGACAACTCTGCCAGGCGCCGGTGAAACAGTATGTCCAACTCATACGCCCCGTCCGAATCGTTCGCCCGTGCCCGCTCGAACATCCGCTCGACGATCGATTCCATCTCCTTGCGTTCTTCTTCGCTCATGCGCTGCATCGTGAGTCTCGCGGCATAGCTTTCGAGGAGCGCACGCAGGCTGTAGGTCTCGGCGACATCCGTATCATTCCAGGGGGCGACGAACGTACCCTTATTCGGAATGTGGACCAGGATCCCCTCCGCTACCAGCCTCTGAATGGCCTCACGGACAGGTCCGCGACTGATTCCGGCTTCAGTGGCGATTTTCGCCTCCACAACCCGCTCGCCGGGGCGAAGCGCACCAGAGATCAAGGCGCCTTCAATGGCATCCAGAACCTGATCACGAATCGCCTGACTCTCGATCTTGCCAAATGCAACCGACATAGGCTACAAAAACCTCACCTCAATGCAGGATGAAAGACCGGTTACCGTGCCAGCGATCGAACATAAACGATGATGGCGTCGATTTCGTCATCGCTCAGCATGTCCTTGAAACTGTCCATGCTCGTGCCTGCTACTCGTCTCCCCTCGAGAATTACACTGCGAATATGCTCGTCGGTGATGTCTACCTGCCAGGAAGCATCGTTGATTGTGGGCCCGAGGGATGTCCGCCCCTCCCCAGCCTCGCCGTGGCACCCGGCACAATGGCGCTTGAACAACCCTGACCCCATGATGTATTTCGGATCCTGCATCAGGACGGAATCATCGGGCCCAGCCGCCTCTTGCTGACACGCCCCCAGCAGGAGAGCCAGCAGAACCAGCAGCATCAAACCGGCCAGCGAACGATAATTAATCTTCATCGGATTTCCCTCCTATGCGGATTGTCCAACGATAACATCAGCAGCCGCCGGCTCGATACCTGCCATCAAATCCACGAAGTGCTGCGTCGTAATCGACCGACCGAGCATTGCTTCCATCCAAATAATCATCCGCTCGGTAAAAGAATACCCTATGGCTTGGTCTTCGGGAATTTCCAGCGCAAGCACTGCATCGCGCAACAGCACGATCTCATAGTTTAGATCAAATGCATCGATGAGGGTACATAGCAGGCACACACTGGCATCAAACCCAACGGCGAACAGGGTCCGTACATCAAGGTTGCGGAGCAATGTGTCCAACCGGGTGTCCTTGAAGCCGCTGTAAAAATGCTTGCGTATGAAGTAATCACCCGGCTTGGGTGCGACCGGTGGGGCGATATCAAGCAGTCTTGCGCCTTCCCGAACATGGTATTCGGCCGGGTCGACCAGTCCTGGTCGTTCACTGAGGAGATCGGCGAGATCGCACTGCAGCGAACGTCCGAGCTGCTGCCCAATCTGTGATCGATTAATCTCTACATTTGGGGAGCTGTTATGTGCGTACACGACCGGCATACCAGCGATTCGTGCCGCCTCCAGTGCAGGTCGCACAAACCCCAACGTCACATCGTCCCAGATCTTATTCGCCTTGTCATCCATGCTAGGATGATCTTGAGTTTTATCCCCGGTTTCGAATCCGTGCCCGTATACATCCACAATCAGCAGCGCGGAACGATCGAAGTTAACGTCGAATGTCTGATCGACATGACCCTTATATTGTTCCGGGGGGTACATCTGGTAGTACCGTCCATCAACGCTAATCTTCCGCATTACGAGCACCTCCCACGATTCGTCGAGAATGCTGATTAGCGGTAACCACCAGATCTCAAGTAGTCCAGGCCCACCGCAATGATCAGGGCAATACCACTGGCGATTTCCTGCCAATACGCATTCACATTGTTTATGATCAAGCCGTTGCGCAGCGTCCCGAGGATGAGAACACCAATCAATGTTCCCTGCATCGTTCCACCGCCACCGGCCAACGCAGTTCCACCCAGGATCGCCGCTGCAATAATATCCAGCTCGGTCCCCGAAGATGCGTTCGGGATCATTGTTCCCAACTTCGAAAGCAGGACAAGACCACTCAGGGAAGCACCGGTAGCTACCAGCACAAACAGCAGCATACGATGCCGGTCAACATTGATTCCTGCCAGGCGGCTGGCGATGGGGTTCCCCCCCACGGCGTATGTTTTTCGTCCAAATTGGGTGTGCCGCAGAATGATATAACCGATCGTCATAACGATGAGCATCACAATCAACGCCGAGGGGATGCCGTAGACCTTAGAGCGACCAAGCCAGCGGAAATCCAGGCTTGCAACTGCGTGCGACTGCCCACCGGTAAGTAGAAAGCCTATCCCGCGATAGACGCCCCCCGTGGCTATCGTGCCGATAATCGGATTGATCCGTAAGCGCGTAACCAGCAAGCCATTAATTACGCCGCAAAGCACACCGACAAGCAAGCCACAAATCATGGATAGATTGGCCGATAGCCCGAAATTGAGGTTGATGAGCGAGGTGACAACTGCCGTTAGATCGGCTACTGCAGCGATTGATAGATCGAACACCCCACCGATCAGACCAATCGTCACGCCAGTCGCGGAGATGCCCATAATCGCCACGGAACGGCCTATGTTGAGCATATTCTGTACATTCAAGAAGTATGGTGAAGTAAAGGTGAATACAAGAATGAGCAGTAACAGAGCGATCGCTAACGCTACGCCTTCCTGGCCCACCGCACGGCGGATACCCGATGAAAGTGATGATCGTGTCTTCGTGCTTACATCTTGTTCAGCGATCTGGCTCACATCAACCTCCCAAAAATTAGAGTCTAGCCCCTTAGGTTCTTTTCAACGAGGCAGGAGATGCTAATCGATCTATTCCCTTTAAAGGACTGCGCAGCGCATAAGCTCTTCCTGGGTGGCTTTCTCGTGTGAGCTTTCTCCGGTTATGCGACCGCGGCTCATTACCAGGATGCGGTTTGCAATTGCGAGTATTTCCTGCATTTCTGAGGAAAACATAAGAATTCCAGCACCCTGGCGACATAAATCGTCCATCAGGGTGTAGATTTCAATCTTTGCACCCACATCGATCCCGCGCGTTGGCTCGTTCATGATGAGAATTTTGGATTCGGCATCGAGCCAGCGTCCAACGACTACTTTTTGCTGGTTGCCACCGCTCAAGCCGGCGATTGTCGCTTCGATCGAAGACATATGGATTTGCAATAAGTCCGCCCAGTGCTGAGCACCTGCTTTCTCGCGTTGTTCTTGTAAGAATGGTCCCCGGCTATAGCGCCCCATGGAGGCAAGGGTGAGGTTCTTGCGAACCGAGAGCGGCATCACCAGTCCCTCAATCTTTCGCTCGACTGGAATGTACCCAAGTCCCAATGAACGAGCGTGCGAGGGAGACCTGAGTTTCACTTCTTGGCCCCTAACAATGATCGTTCCACGAGATAAATGAGATACTCCGAAAAGAGCGCTGGCTAATTTTGTGCGTCCAGCTCCCATCAATCCATAGATTCCTAAGATTTCACCTGCATGTAATTGAAAGGAAATATCGGACAAGCCATCTTCAGTTGTTAACTCACGCGCTTCGAGAACTACCTCGCCAAGGTCTGTCCAACTGCGCGGATACATCTCGTCCAGGGATCTCCCAACCATGAGCCGTACCAACTCCTCCTCAGAAACCGCACCATCATCCAGAGATCCCGCAACTACGCCATCTCTTAGCACTGTTATGCGATCAGCGATTCGGATTGCCTCGGCGATCCTGTGGGTAATATAAATCACACCGATTCCAGACTCCGTCATCGTCTTCAAGAGCCCAAAAAGTGTCTCAACTTCTGTATCATTCAGAGCTGCGCTCGGTTCATCCATGATGAGAATACGCAGATCGGTGGTGAGCGACTGAGCAATCTCAACAAGCTGCTGCTCGCCGGCAGAAAGCGAACTTACAGGTGCTGAGACATTCAAGCTCAAGCCTAGTTTGGCCAGCAGATTCTCGGCACGTGCCCGCATTTCTTTCCAATCAACGAAACCCGAGATTCTTCCTCCCGGAATATTGCCGAGGAAAATATTCTCTGCCACGCTAAGTTGTGGTAGGAGGTTTAATTCTTGGTGAATCACCCGAATGCCGAGCTGCTGCGCATGCCTTGGATCCTGGAGTTTTATCTCCTTGCCATTAAGATAAACGCATCCGGAATCAGCTTGATAAACGCCGCCAAGTACCTTGATCAGCGTCGATTTTCCCGCCCCGTTTTCGCCCAGAATTGCATGGACTTCCCCCGCGCGCAGATTGAAATTTACGCTATCCAATGCCTGCACACCGGGAAACGCCTTACAAATTTCCTCTGCTGCCAGCAAGTAATCGCTAGTCATTTATTCCCTCTCCAGTGCAGCCGTGCTTCTCGATCGATTGGTGCAAGGAGATCGGGCGCCGGATATCCGGCGCCCGATCAGCTTAGACCTTCTACTCTGGATAGTATTCGTCGAGATTGTCCTTTGTTAGGAGGACGTGTGAAACGAATACTTCAGCGGGAACCTGCTCGCCTGCGAGAATTCGACACCCAAGCGGGATAAGGTCGTCACCATAGTGCTCGGGCAGGAAAAGCGAGGTCCCAACAAACCCTGGCGGATCTCCCGTGCGTAGAGCCTGGATGCCAACATCATCACCGCCAATACCGGTTGCGGCCACATCGCGACCAAGTTCTATCCCCTGGTTTAGTGCTGCAATTGCATTGCTATCACCGAGCATCCCGATCAAGACGTGCTGTGCATCCGGATGCGCAGTCAGTTGCGCTGCAACGGCCTCACCAGCCGCGTCAGGGCTGTTCTCCCCTTCAAAACGGACAACCTGATCTTCGGTGAGATAGGGCATGGATTGGTAAACGCCAGCGATGATGCCCAGTGTTCGCGCTTCCAGTGTTTGCTGACCAGCCATGCTCTGCTGCTCAACCAGTACCAGGTCAACGGACTCATCTCCCCAGTTCGCAGCCGCATACTCGCCTAATCCGATCCCGGCCAGCTTTCCGGCGTAGTAGTTATCACCGCCGTAATAAACTGCGCCTGGAACTGGAATATCGATGGCGACAACTGGGATACCAGCTTCTTTGAAAATATCCGCAATGACGTAATTCTGCTGCTGGTAGTAGTTGAACTCAAACACCAGATCGACGTCGTCTCGTGCGGCGACGAGCTCTGCGTTCTCAAGTGCCTTTTCGGGGCTGAACTCGTTGTCGATGAAGAGCAGGTTTACGCCATATTCATCGGCGGCCCGCTGCATCGATTCGTCGACGATCGCGATGAATGCGAAGGAGCTTCCAAAGCCCAGATAAGCCATGGTCTTACCTTCGCAGGCTGCGATCGCGTCAACTGGTGCTTCGGTTGCTTGGATGACGGGGACTTCAACCGGTACTTCGACGGTTTGGATGATCGTCTCCGGGGTCGGTGTTGCGGCAGTCCCGCAAGCGCCCAACAGCACGGCAAGGATCACCAACGAAGTGAGGGTGAAATGGATCTTCTTTCCAGCCATCTTTCTTTCCTCCAGTATCTTGATAAGGGGGTGAGGATCTAACTTCTACGTCCGATATGGCTTTCTCCGGCTCCTCCTCTCTTCTTGTGTGCGTGTCGATGCGATAAAAACGAGCTTGGGATTTCCAGACCTTCGACCTTCAAACTTGCATACAGTCCGTTTTATTCATCAGGAATAAGGATTTGCTGACTACCGTGGAAGACCATACCAACCCATATCAACGCAGAGGTGCCGTTCCTCGCACTAGACATTCGAGGACGCTGTAAGCAGAATAGCATTAATATCTGTCAACTGTCAACTGTTGACAGTTGGCTCCGCCTGCTCTAGAATGCAACTAAGCCTGCCATGCCGGGCGGGATCCGGGCGGTTACCTCGATGACCTCTCTGCAACCTGATTTCAACGGTCGGCTTCTCCGAACCATCTTTGCCGACGGTCTGTCGGACCGGGTACCGATCGTCGAAGCCGGGATCGACCTCTCCATCAAAGAACGCTTCCTCGGCCGGCCGATCCAGCACATCGCGGATGAAATCGAATTCTGGCAGCAGGCCGGCTATGACTTCATCCCGCTCGAAGCCGGGCTGCGGACCGTTATCGACGCGGCGATACACCACGAACAGACCGGGCGATTCGAATCGGAGAAACCCGATCCGGCCGCCATCGCAGCCGCAAAATCCTTTGCGATCGACCGGCTCTCTCCCCTGCAGCTGACGGCATCTGGCCCGACGGGCAATCGACGGTCCTGGGCGCCAGCCGGCAAGGGGATCATTCGCGATCTTGCAGACCTGGAGCAGTTCCCATGGCCCGCCGCGGACGACTTCGATCTCTCCGCCCTGCAGTTAGCAAATGAGCACCTTCCTTCGGGAATGGGAACGTTGTGCTTCTCAGGAGCGGTCTTCTCTTCCGTCTTGCTAATGCTCGGTTTTGAGAGCGCGTTCATCGAGATGGCCACGGAGACGAAATTCTTCCAAGCCATCACGCGCAAGGTGATCGAACTGCAATACGATGTCGTCGAGCGGCTTGTTCGCCAGGATCTCGTGGGCGGTATCTGGGTCAACGACGATCTCGGGCATCGAACCGGGACCTTGGTCAATCCAAAACTACTGCGGAAATACTTCTTCCCTTATTATCGCGAGCTCCGCTTGCTAACCAAAACGAAGAATCTCCCCCTTTTACTGCACTCCGATGGCCGGATCGTCGAGGTGCTTCCAGATCTTGTTGAGATCGGATTCAACGCCGTTCATCCTATCGATCCAAACTGCATGAGCATGCAGGAAACCCGCGACATCGTTGGATCAGATGTCTGCCTGATCGGAAACCTCTCGCTCACTTACCCGCTCGGAACCGGCTCACCTGAAGATGTTGCCAGAGAGACCGAAGCGCTCATCCGCTCCGCAGCCCCAGCGGGAGCGTACTGTTTGAGCTCCGGGAACTCGATCCCCGAGTATATTCCTTATGAAAATTGGAAGACCATGCGGGATACGGCCTTACACGTCGGTGTCTACCCAATCGGCAAGGAATGATTTGAAGCCTCACAGCAACCTGATGACGTTTTCCCAGGTACGGATGGAAACAACGCAAGATATCCAAGCCCACCGTTCCAAATCCACCTACTGGAAGGAGGTCGACCCGGATGACCTATCACATCCCCGCTCCCCCGAATCGTAACGGGATCACCGAGCTTGTCCCGCCCGGTGAATCAGGCTTGCGGTGGATGAGCCTGAAACGAATCCAGCTCGGCTCTCCGGGCGATCGCATTGAATTTTCAACCGGCAAGGATGAAGTCGGGTTGGACCTGCTGGTCGGATCCTACCGTATCGCGCTGGCTGGTCCGTGGGGGGAATGCGAGTATGAAGCGGTGCGTCGCATCCAGGGACCATTGGGCTCCGGACCGAATATCACCTACATCCCGCGTTCGACTCAAGCCACGTTGACCTGCCTGGAAGGCCCGCTGCACGCCGTCATGGCGGGCGCAGAAAGCCGCCAGGACTTCACGCCCCGGCAAATCGATTCCACCACATCCAGCCCTGAATCCTTCGGCAGCGGGAATATGCAGCGCCTCGTTTACCCTGCACTTAGCCTCGAGATCGATGCCGATCGGTTGGTAATGGGTGAAACACATGTGCCTTCGGGTCATTGGAGCAGCTTTCCCCCCCATAAGCATGATGAGGACTGTCCACCCGAATCCGTTTCGGAGGAAATCTACCACTTCCACATCGAACCCTCCTTCGGTGTGGGCGTCCAGCTGCTCTGGACGGCGGAAACCGATTCCGAACCAGGGTTGAATGAAGCTTTCCTGCTCCACACAGGCGATACGGTCGTCATCCCGCGCGGCTATCACCCGAACGCCGTAGCGCCGGGCTGCCAGATGGTCACCGTCTGGGCCTATGCGGGGGACCGCCGAACGTGGGGAAAGTGGGTGGTCGATCCACAATTCAACCAGTTGCTTGCCCAAACCGAGAAAGAAACGGACTCGAAAGCGGGCTAGATTTGCCAAGAGACAACTCGACCGCCTTCGACGATAGGATTAAGAAAATGGACCTCGCCTACCATGCGAATGACCTGCGCCGTGAGCTTGTGCTCATGTTCGGCCGTGCCCAGGGCGGGCACTTTGGGGGCGCCTTATCCGCCGCCGAAATCATCGCTGCGCTTTATTTTGACGTGCTGAACATCCGTCCCAAAGAACCCGAGTGGCCGGATCGCGACCGCTTCATCCTCAGCAAGGGACATGCCGCACCGGCGCTGTATGCGGCCCTATGCACACGAGGTTTCTTCCCCCGATCCATTCTGGAGGAATTTGAGGAACCGGGCAACCCGCTCACAATGCATCCTAACATGCATAAAGTGCCGGGCGTGGATGCCAGCACCGGCTCGATGGGCCATGGTCTTCCGCTCGGAGTGGGCATAGCGCTTGCGGGCATGCTCGATCAGCGCCCCTACCGCGTCTTCGTGCTCATGGGGGATGGTGAAACGCAGGAAGGCTCCGTCTGGGAAGCCGTGATGTGTGCGTCACACTACCGGCTCGACCGCTTGGTGGCGATCGTTGACCGCAACCGCCTGAGCTGCGATGGTGAGATCGCCAACATTCAATGCCAGGAACCCTACGCCATACGGTGGGAGGCCTTCGGCTGGTCGGTCAGGGAGATAGACGGTCACAACGCCGATGAGGTGGCGCAAGCTCTTCATCAAACGCCATTCCAACCCGGGAAGCCTTCGGTGCTGATCGCCCATACCATTAAAGGCCGCGGGGTCTCGTTCATGGAAAACCAGCCCAATTTTCACCGCGCGAACATCAGCCCCGAACAGGTTGAACAAGCCCTGGCCGAGATCGCGGCGCAAAGAGAGGCACTGTCATGACCGAACCGATCGCCTTTCATCTGACCAAAGACGACCAGTACAAAGGCCTAGATATTCCAAAGGCCATGACGCGAGAAGCCTGGAGCGTCACGCTGGCTGAGATGGCGGAAACCCGCCCAGAAATCGTGGTCCTCTCCGCCGACCTGTTGAAAGCAACCCTGGCCAGCCGATTCGGGGATCGCTACCCGCAGCGGACTTTCAATGTCGGAGTTGCTGAGCAGAACCTGGTGGGCACCGCAGCCGGTCTAGCCTTGGCTGGGAAGATCCCGGTGATCGCCACCTTCTCCGTCTTCCTCTTGATGCGGGCTTGCGAGCAGGTGCGCACGGATATCTGCTACCCCAAGTTGAATGTCAAGCTAGTCGGAACGGCGGCTGGATTCAGCTTCGGGCTCGGCGGGGCAACCCATATGACGACGGAAGACCTGGCCCTGGCCCGTGCCCTGCCAAACCTGGTGGTCCTGGCTCCGGCCGATTATCACCAGACCGTCCATGCGACCCGGGCGGCGCTTGCCCACGTAGGTCCGGTGTTCCTACGGGTAGGCAGGTCGGCCGAGCCGATCATTTACGATGAAGAGAGCACATTTGAAATCGGAAAAGCGAATCTGCTGCGGCAGGGCGACGATCTGACCCTGATCGCGTGCGGAGCGAGCGTGTTCGAATCGCTGCGGGCGGCCTCGATCCTCAGTGAGCGCGGCCTATCAGTGCGCGTGCTTGACATGCATACCATCAAGCCCCTCGATGAGGAGGCGGTGCTCACCGCGGCGGCCGAAACTCGCGGGATTCTCACAGTGGAGGAGCACTCCCGGATCGGGGGGCTAGGGGGCGCCGTGGCTGAAACGCTGGCCGAGGCCGGCGTCGCGACACGCTTCCGTCGCCTCGGCATACCGGGGATCTTCGCCACCGAGGGCAACGCGGATTACCTGCGCCATACCTATGGCCTGGATGGTGAGGGCATCGCAGCGGCAGCGGTCACGCTGCTCAAGCGAAACGACGTGTAATCGATTCGGAAATATATCAACGCTGAAGGGCGATCGAAATGCAGCAAATCATCATGCCAAAACTTGGCCTCACGATGGAAGAGGGAGTCGTTCTCCAGTGGCTGAGGAAGGTGGGCGATCCGATCGAAAAGGGCGATCCACTCTTCGAGGTCGAAACGGATAAAGCCGTTAACGAAATTGAAGCCCCATGCTCCGGTAAGCTCGGCAAGATCCTCGTCCAGGAAGGGGAAACTGCCGCC
>Ga0315553_10002554_pt1 | contig 14564 bp, 12 predicted proteins | sample SalMarSW160140MG_FD_203099 | JGI IMG/M metagenome (GOLD analysis project Ga0315553, IMG submission 203099) | Salt marsh sediment microbial communities from the Plum Island Ecosystem LTER, Massachusetts, United States - Salt Marsh Sediment SW1601-40 ... | reverse complement strand
GATTTCGCGTCGACCGTCCTCCGTCCCGGCGGTGCCTTCCTCGCCAAGGTCTTTCGCGGCGGCACGGAAGGCGAGCTGCTGGCTCGACTCAAGCGCGACTTCGCGAGCCTCAATCACGTCAAGCCGCCGGCGAGCCGCGCCGAATCGGTGGAGCTCTACGTTGTCGCCAGGGGCTTTCGCGCGCTTGGCTTACGCGAGCGGTGACCGCGACCGGCTTGGCCGGCTAAGATGGCGGGAACTGGGGCTGACGGCGGCTCGCGTTGGGGGCATCCATGGAATTCGTCTCGTCGATTGAGAACATCATGCTGAAGATCGGTCCGACGCTGATCACGAGCGCGGTGGTCCTCGACAAGCGACCGGACCTCGACACGCTCCTTCGGCAACTCGCGGCCATCGTCGAGCGGGTGCCGCGCCTCCGCTCGAAGTTCCGACCGTACTGGGGCTGGCACGTGCGCGAGGCGGTACCCGTCGATCTCGCCCGCCATGTCGCCCGCCTCGACGACCCTGCGATCGCCACTCCGGACGATCTGGAGACGGTCCTGGAGCGGGTGCGCTGTCTCGAGCTCCCGCAGGACCGGCCGCCGTGGCTGATGATCGCAGTCAACGCCGCCGCGCCGGACCGGTCCGCAACCGGCCTGCCGGCGCTGTTCTTCCATTTCGATCATTCCATCGCCGACGGCATCCGCGCGCTGGAGGTCGTGACGCGACTGCCGTCCGATCCGTCGATCGCCTCGGCCATGGCGTCCGCCGGCGGTCCCGGGGGCCGGTTGCCGGCCGAGGTCATGTCGTTCGCCAATCTTGTGCCGGACGACCGCATCGTGCCGCTGCCGCTGGCCTGCGTATCGGCAGAACTGGCCGAACTGAAGATGTCGCGCACGCCTGGCCACGACCTCTCCGACCAGATCATCGGCGCCATCGACGGGGTTCTCAACGACGGCGACCTGTTCGATCAAGGCTCCGGCAAACGCGGTAAGGTGGCGCTGGTTCGCCTGACCCAGCGGCACGTCGAGGTGGGCAGCCTCGGCAACCACGTCGCCGTGGTCGATCGGGAATCGGTTTCGGCGGAGGCACAGGCCACGACGCGGCGTGGCATGCTGCCATCGTTGAAGGCGGAACGGACAACCCAGGCACGCCAGGTCTGGATGTCGCCGTTCCCCCGCGGGCTCACCCGGATACTCACCCGACAATGGTATGCCCAGTTCGACGCCCTGCTCACCATCATTCCGGGCGGACGGGACCTTAAGTCGTTTGCCGACGCGCCGATCGACCGCATCTACGGTGTTGCCCCGTTTCTGGCCGAGATCCCGATCAACATCGCGGCCATCACATACGGCGACCGCATCAACCTGACGCTGCTCCCCAAGACCCGGTTCCAGGGCGACAAGGCGCTGTTGCGCCGGCGTTTCAGCGAGGCCCTGGCTTCCGCCCCGCGCGAGCAGCCTGCGACCCCGGTGGCCGAACCCGCCCCAGTGCCGCGCTGGGCGGGGTCGTTTCGTCCAGCTTGAGGCGATGCTGCGGGCGAGCACTTGCGAATCCGCTGAGCCGTGATATTCGAACACGCCAACGTTTCCCTCGCGCAGTAGCGACCGGCATCCGCCGCCCCCTGGCGGGTGAACCGGCCGCGCATCCCGGGAGTTGGTGCCCCATGGCCGTCGTTATCGAGCCTTCGTCGAGCCGCGAGGCGCTGGCCTTCGACGACGTCCTGCTGGCGCCCGGGCACTCAACAGTGCTCCCGGCCGAAACCGATATCAGCACCCGGCTGACCCGGTCGATTTCGCTCAACCTGCCGATCATCTCGGCAGCCATGGACACCGTCACCGAGGCGCGCCTTGCCATCGCCATGGCGCAGGCCGGCGGCCTCGGTGTCATCCACCGCAACCTCACCCCCGACCTGCAGGCGGAAGCCGTGCGTCAGGTGAAGAAGTTCGAGTCCGGAATGGTGGTGAACCCGGTGACCATCGGGCCGGGGGCCACCCTTGCAGAGGCGCTGGCGCTAATGGAGCGCTTCCGGATCTCCGGCATTCCGGTTGTCGAGGGGGACGCTCGGCCGGGACGCCTGGTCGGCATCCTTACCAATCGCGACGTACGCTTCGCCTCCGATCCCTCGGAGAAAGTCGCCGCGCTCATGACCCGCGACAAACTGGTGACGGTGACGGAGTCCGTCGACCAGGATGAGGCCAAGCGCCTGCTGCACCAGCACCGGATCGAGAAGCTGGTGGTCGTTGACGACGACTACCGCTGCGTCGGCCTGATCACCGTCAAGGACATCGAAAAAAGCCAGCTCCACCCAACCGCCACCAAGGACGAACAAGGCCGGCTACGAGTGGCCGCGGCGTCCGGAGTCGGCGACGCCGGTTTCGAACGCAGTGAACGGATGATCGACGCCGAGGTCGATCTGGTCGTCATCGACACCGCTCACGGTCACTCAGCGCGCGTCGCCGAAGCGGTCAAGCGGGTCAAGACGATCTCGAACCGCGTCCAGGTGATCGCCGGCAACATCGCCACCGCCGACGGTGCCAGGGCGCTGATCGACGCCGGCGCGGACGCGGTCAAGGTCGGCATCGGCCCGGGCTCGATCTGCACCACCCGCGTCGTCGCCGGCGTCGGGGTGCCGCAACTGACTGCGGTCATGGACGCCGCCGCGGCCGCCGACGCGGCCGGCATTCCGGCGATCGCCGACGGCGGCATCCGGTTTTCCGGCGATCTTGCCAAAGCGCTCGCCGCCGGCGCGTCCTTGGCGATGATCGGCTCGCTGCTCGCCGGCACCGACGAAAGCCCCGGTGAGGTCTACCTGCATCAGGGCCGCTCGTACAAAGCCTACCGCGGCATGGGTTCCGTCGGCGCCATGGCGCGCGGCTCAGCCGACCGCTACTTTCAGTCCGAGATACAGGATTCACTGAAGCTAGTGCCGGAGGGGATCGAGGGTCAGGTGCCCTACAAGGGTCCGGTCTCCGGGGTCCTGCATCAGCTCGCTGGCGGCCTGCGCGCCGCCATGGGTTACGTCGGCGCCGCCAACCTAGCTGAGTTCCGCGACAAGGCCCGCTTCATCCGCATCTCCTCGGCCGGCCACCGCGAGAGCCATGCCCACGACGTGACGATCACCCGCGAGAGCCCGAACTATCCAGGCGGCGGGTAGACGGCTAGGGTTGCGAGCGCAACGACGGCGTGCAGGCCTTGCGCACGCGCGCGCGACGCGGCCCGAGCGGGCCCGTGTGGACGAAGGTTCCGGATGAAATTCGGCGGACGCCTGCAGGCGGCAATCGAGGTGTTGGCCGACATCGAAGCGCACCACCGTCCCCCCGGCGAGGCGCTTAGGGACTGGGGCGTCTCGCACCGTTTTGCCGGGTCCGGCGACCGCTCGGTCATTGGCAACATCGTCTACGATGCGCTCCGCTGGCGTGCCTCGAGCGCATGGACCTTCGGCGACGACTCGCCCCGCGGGCTCGTCCTCGCGACGATGGCCGGGCGATGGGCGGTGGGCGCGCGCGGCCTTGGCGAACGGATGGCCGGCGACCCGCATGGCCCGCAGCCGCTGACCGACGACGAAATCGCGCGCATCGACTCCGCCAATCTGGCAGAAGCCTCGGATCACGTCCGCGCCAACATTCCGGCGTGGTTGGCACCGCATTTCGACCGCGCGTTCGGAAAGGACTGGGTGGCGGAGGGCGAGGCATTGGCACTCCGACCGCCGCTCGACATGCGCGTCAACGGGCTCAAGGCCGACATGACCAAGGTGTCGAAGGCACTCGAGCGTTTTGGCGCGACCGCGACGCTGTTCGCGCCGGACGGGTTGCGGATCGCGCCGACCGAAACGGAGGAGCGCCACCCCAACGTCCAGGTCGAGGCGGCTTTCCGCAAAGGCTGGTTCGAAATCCAGGATGAGAGCAGTCAGGTGGCCGCGCACATGGTGGCGGCCAAGCCGGGCGAGCAGGTGCTCGACCTCTGCGCGGGGGCGGGAGGCAAGACGCTGGCTCTGGCCGCACACATGGAGAACAAGGGGCAAGTCCACGCCACCGACCGCAATCGGTCGCGCCTCGCGGCGATCTTTGACCGGCTCAAACGCGCCGGAACGCGCAACGTTCAGGTGCACGACGCCGGTGCTGACCTCACGGGCCTCGTCTCGCGCATGGATGCGGTGCTGGTCGATGCCCCGTGCACGGGAACCGGCGCATGGCGTCGGCGGCCGGACGCCAAATGGCGCCTCACCGAACGGGCGCTCGGCGAGCGAATCGCCGAGCAGACGGCGCTGCTCGCCGAAGCGGCCGGCTACGTGCGTCCCGGCGGACGGCTGATCTACGCCACCTGCTCCTTGCTGCCAGATGAGAACCGCGAGCGCGTGGCAGCGTTCCTGGCCGGTGCGGCGGATTTCGCAACCGTCCCGCCTGTGGCGGCGCTCAGCGCAGCCGGGCTCGCCCCGGCACTTGCCGAAACGGCGCTGGTTGAAGACAGTGGCATTACACTGTCGCCGCGCCGTACCGGCACCGACGGCTTCTTCATCGCGGCGATGACCAGACGCCAATGACGTCACGCAATCCCGTTCGCCACGTCGTTAAGGTCGCTGACTTCGCCGTTCTCTACGTCATGGCGACGGAACAGGAGTACGGCCCCCATCTCCAGCGACTGATCGCGCCGCTGATCACCGGTGTGGGTCCAGTCGAGGCGGCAGCCACGACCGCTGCGGCACTCGGAGCTCTCGACGCACTCGACCGCCTGCCGGACCTTGTCTTTTCTCTCGGCTCCGCCGGCTCGCGCACGCTGGAGCACGCCGGCATCTACCAGATCGAAAGCGTCGCCTATCGCGACATGGACGCAAGCGCCCTCGGGTTCGAGAAGGGCGTGACGCCGTTCCTCGACGAGCCGGCCGTCGTCCCCATACCACATCGCATTCCCGACATCCCCGCCGCCACGATCTCGACCGGCGCCTCCATCGTATCAGGCGTCGCGTACCACGGCATCGCTGCTGACATGGTCGACATGGAATCCTACGCCGTATTTCGTGCCGCCCAGTCGTTCGGCGTTCCGCTGATCGGCCTGCGCGGCATCAGCGACGGTAGGACCGAGCTCAGCGGACTTCACGACTGGACCGCGTATCTGCACGTCATTGACGAGAAGCTTGCCGCCGCGCTGGAGGCCTTCCACCGAGATGTCGCCACCGGCCGCTTCGTGCTTGCCGGCGCCGCCGCAGGGCCGCGGGCAGGGGCCGGCCGCTAAACCGCCGCCCGCGGAGCTCTGGGCCGACGTTGCAGACTCGGCCGCTTTTGCCTACCAGACGGGCCTTCCCGCTGGACCCGCCCGCCATGACAGATACGGTTCTCATTATCGATTTCGGCAGCCAGGTGACTCAGCTCATTGCCCGGCGAGTACGCGAGGCCGGCGTGTTTTCGGAGATCGTGCCGTTCAACCGGGCGGAGGCGGCGATTGCCCGGTTGAAGCCTAATGCGATCATCCTGTCCGGCGGCCCGGCAAGCGTGCTCGACAAAGATGCGCCATTGCCGCCGACGGCGGTCTACGAGGCCGGCGTGCCGGTGCTCGGCATCTGCTACGGCCAGCAGGCCATGGCGCTGCAGCTCGGGGGCCACGTCGAGGGCGAGCACAACCGCGAATTCGGCCGGGCTTTCGTGGAGGTGATCAGGCCCGCGGCCCTGCACGACGGCGTGTGGAACACAGGCGATCGCCATCAGGTCTGGATGAGCCACGGCGACCGGGTGACGGCCCTGCCGAACGGGTTCCAGGTTGTCGGCACGTCGGACGGCGCCCCCTTCGCCATGGTCGCCGACGAAGACCGGAGGTTCTACGCCATCCAGTTCCACCCGGAGGTCGCCCATACGCCCGACGGGGCGCGCCTGCTTGCCAACTTCGTTCACGGCGTCGCCGGCCTCAAGGGCGACTGGACCATGGCGGCGTTCCGCGACCAGGCCGTTGCCCGCATCCGTGCCGAGGTCGGCGACGGCCGGGTGATCTGCGGCCTCTCCGGCGGGGTCGACTCCTCAGTTGCCGCTCTCCTGCTGCACGAGGCGATCGGCGAGCGGCTCGATTGCGTCTTCATCGACCACGGCCTATTGCGCGAGGGCGAGGCCAAGCAGGTGGTCTCGCTCTTCCGCGGCCACTACAACATCCCGCTCACCCACGCAGACCACGCTGATCGTTTCCTGGCCGCGCTTGCCGGCATCACCGACCCGGAGGACAAACGTAAGATCATCGGCCGGCTGTTCGTCGAGGCCTTCGAAGAGGCCGCGGGCGAGCTCGGCAACGTCGATTTTCTCGCCCAGGGCACGCTATATCCGGACGTGATCGAAAGCGTGTCCGCCCTCGGTGGTCCGTCGGCGACCATCAAGTCGCACCACAACGTCGGCGGCCTGCCGGTCGGCATGCGCATGAAGGTGATCGAGCCGCTGCGCGCTCTGTTCAAGGACGAGGTACGCGCCCTCGGTCGCGAGCTCGGCTTGCCAGAGGCATTCGTCGGGCGCCACCCGTTCCCAGGACCCGGTCTTGCCATACGCGTTCCCGGTGAGGTCACCCGCGACAAGCTCGCCATCCTCAGGAAAGCGGACGCGATCTACCTGGACGAGGTCAGAAAGGCGGGGCTCTACGACGCGATCTGGCAGGCCTTCGCCGTCCTCCTGCCGGTGAGAACCGTCGGCGTCATGGGCGACACGCGCACGTACGACTTCGTCTGCGCGCTGCGGGCGGTGACCTCTGACGACGGCATGACCGCTGACTTCTACCCCTTTGACGCGAACTTCCTTGGCCGTGCCGCGACGCGCATCATCAACGAGGTCAGGGGCATCAACCGAGTGGTCTACGACGTGACCTCGAAACCGCCGGGCACGATCGAGTGGGAGTAGGGCCAGAAGAATTGCCGCCGTCCGGGGATGACCGAACGGCGGCGAGGTCAGGACTGAAACCGACGCCTTTGCGGGGTGAAAAAGCGTCACCGCGAGCCGAGCCCGCGAAAATCCAGTCCGTGAAGTTTATGTAGGGCGCCAGCCTGTCCGCGAACAGTGATTGCCGTCACAAGCCCTGCGGCGTTTGGCCCCGTCGCCGACCTGCGGTAGAAACGTCTGGGGCTGATTCGAAGGCAGGGGCGGGCCCTGAACCGAGAGCCGTCGCCGGCGGTGCCCATGCGAAGGATTGTCATTGCAGTCGCGTTCGTCGCCATGCTCCTTGTGCTCGACGCGGCCGTCAACGATTTTCGCTTCACGACCTCGTTCTGGAGCGAGGTCAGAGAGTTCGGCCGACTGTTCAATCGGTTCGTCGCCCACGGCCTGAGCCAATAGGGCCGCGGAAGGTTACTGAACAACGCTGATCAACGTATTGGCTTTGCCGTTGTTTCGGACGAGCTCGTAAAAGATGCGGGCGTTGTCCGGGTGCAACCGCACGCAGCCGTGCGATGCAGGTTGTCCCAGCCGCTTCACCTCGGTCGTGCCGTGCACGGCGTACCCCCGGTAGAAGAACACCGACCATGGCATCGGGGCGTTGTTGTACTTGCGCGACCGATGGTTCGGCGACAGCCATTGGGCCCGCCAGTGGCCCGTCGGCGTACGGTATCTGCCGCGGCCCGTGGAAACGGGGAATGTGTAACGCAGCCTTTCGGCGACATAGACATCCATCGTCTGATCGGAAAGGTCGATGCGCGCAACCACCGACGATCTAACCGCCGCGGGCAGCGGAGAAGCCATTGCGAGGGTGGTGCCGCTCGCGGTCTCTGCCGCGGTTGCCGGCCACCCACCTGCCCCGACGATCAGCAATACCGCCAGCCACAGTCCCCGTTTGACGGCTCTTGCGCTCCGCCGTCGCGTCTCCCGCACACTCCAACGCTCACACATCCGTGCCTCCTCCGTTTGAACGCGTATCGCCGATCTTGTCTTCCTCATACGGTTGTCGCACACGGGCGCCAGGCGCTCATGCGCGATCGGATGAAATTGTCGGTGGGTACCCTTCCGGGATCGCGCCGCACTGCGAACCCCGACGCGCATTGGAACGTCCAATCGTGGCCACGACCGACGGTGCAGTCAGTCCCGGCGCCGCACACAAAGCCGCGGAGGGCGCGAAGCGCCCAGCTCAGCGTTCCCATTTTTTGCCAGCCCGCACGCAACAACGACCTCGTCGAGGTCGCCACAGCCTCCCTGTATTGGTGTCAGCTTACGCCAGGACCGCGTCCGAGAACAACGAGCGGCCGGTCGAAAAAAGCCATCAGTGTGCAAACATTCGCGTGAGTGCTCGTCGCCGTGATGGTCGCAACCCCCGCAATGGCGGGCCGCGAACGCTGCGTTTGCAAGCCTGACGGGTGGGATATATGGTGCGCCCGCGCCGGCCCGGCGCTGCACGGACGGCCCGTTGGCGAAGCAAGAATGTCCGATATCTTCCGCGAAGTTGACGAAGATCTGCGGCGCGAGCAGTTCCGCAGGCTGTGGGAGCGTTTCGCCCCGTACGTCATCGGGCTTGCGGTGCTCATCGTTGCGGCCACCGCCGGCTATCGCTTCTGGGGGTACTGGCAGGACCGCCAGGCGCAGACGACCGGCGACCGCTTCATCGCGGCGGTCGAGCTTGCCGCCGAGGGGCAGCATGACGAGGCAGTCGCTGCCCTGGAGGCAGTCGCTGCCGACGGCAGCGGCGGCTATCCGGTGCTCGCCGGCTTTCGCATCGCGGCGGAGAAGGCCGCCGCCGGTGATACCGCCGGCGCCATTGCGGAGTACGATGCCATCGCCGCCGCTTCCGGGACGCCCGAGGAGGTCAGGAATCTCGCACGCCTGCGCGCCGCGCTGCTGGTCGTCGACGAGGTCGACTTCGCCGATCTGGAGGGCCGCATCGGCGATCTCGCCACCGTCGGTAATCCGTGGCGCCACACGGCCCGCGAAATTCTCGGTCTCGGTGCCTGGCGGGCAGGCGACTACCCCGCTGCCAAGCGGTATTTCGACGAGATCGCCAACGATCAGGAAACGCCGCAGGACCTGCGTCAGCGCAGCCAGTTGATGCTGGGGCTGATCGCGGCCCGGCAATCCGGCTCGACCGACGGGGCGAAGCCGGAAGGCTAGGGGCGGACGTTTCACTTGCCCAGGCCAGTCCCGGCGATGTCCCGGAGCGCTGTCGATGTCGCGTGAGCATCGCCCCTTCCGCGTCGCCATCGTGGGTCGGCCGAACGTCGGCAAGTCGACGCTGTTCAACCGGCTGGTCGGCCGTCGTCTCGCCCTCGTCGACGATCTGCCGGGCCTCACCCGCGACCGCCGCGAGGGTGACGCCGATCTAGGTGGCCGGCATTTTACTGCGATCGACACCGCTGGGCTCGACGAGGCGGCCGCCGACACACTTGCTGCGCGCATGACTGCGGCCACCGAGGCGGCCGTTCGCGCCGCGGACGTCAGCTTGTTTCTCATCGATGCCCGCGCGGGGTTGACGCCGCTCGACCGCCATTTCGCGGGCCTCCTTCGTCGCTTCGACAAGCCGATCATCGTTGTCGCCAACAAAAGTGAGAGCGCTGCCGCCGACGCTGGCATCGTCGACGCCTATGCCCTCGGCCTCGGCGAGCCCGTCGCGATATCGGCCGAGCACGGCGAGGGCATGGCCGACCTCCTCGACGCGCTCTCCGCTCACTTGCCGGCCGCCGAGAGCGAGCGGGCCGAACCGCAGCCCGAGCCGCCGCTCCGCGTCGCCGTCGTCGGCCGGCCGAACGTCGGTAAATCGACTCTGGTCAATCGGATCGTCGGCGACGAGCGGCTGCTGACCGGGCCCGAGGCCGGCATCACCCGAGACGCCATTGCCGTCGATTGGACCTGGCGCGACCGCCACTTTCGCCTTGTCGACACCGCCGGCCTCAGGCGCAAGGCGCGCGTCGCGGCAAAGCTCGAGAAGCTCGCCGTCGGCGACGCGCTCCGCGCCATTCGTTTCGCCGAAGTGGTGATCCTCGTCGTCGACGTCGGCCAGCCGTTCGAGCGGCAGGACCTGCAGATCGCCGACCTCATCGAGCAGGAAGGTCGCGCCATCGTCATCGCGCTCGACAAGTGGGACCTCATCTCCGATGCCGATCGCCGGGTGCGGCTCGCTGAGCTCGCCGAAATGGCCGGGCGGCTGCTGCCACAGATCGCCGGCGTCCGTCTGGTGCCAGTGTCCGGACTGACGGGGGAGGGGCTCGACGCCCTGCTCACAGCGGTCGCGGAGACGCACGCCACCTGGAACCGTCGGGTGCCGACCGCACGGCTTAACCGATGGCTCAAGGGCGTGGTCGAGCGCCATCCGCCGCCGGCAGTCGCCGGCCGACGCATCAAGCTGCGCTACCTCACCCAACCGAAGGCGCGGCCGCCGTCCTTCGTCGCCTTCTGCTCGCGCCCGGACAAGCTCCCCGATGCCTACCGGCGCTACATCGTCAACGCGCTGCGCTCAGACTTCAACCTCGCCGGCGTCCCCATCCGCCTGATGCTCAGGCGGGGCGAGAATCCGTATGCGAGGCGGAGAGCCGGGCCCAGGACTTGAGCGCCCTCAGCGTCGACGTCCTCTTGGCCTGATGCTCGCCGATGCTGTGCAGGAGCCGATTGAGCGCGTCGACGCCGGCACCGACGTTGTGCCCTTGTTAACGTCACCTCGACGGCGACGTCCTCCAGCCGATCCTGCCACTGACCGTGCATGGTACCGCGACCCTGTGCGGTCCGATCGCTACACCGGTTATGTGACATTTCGGCGTCGTCGCCGACTTGCCCTGGACCAACCGTCCACGCTCAGTCGTCATCCGCAAAACGGATCGTCTTGCCGCTTGGGAAGTCGAACAGCACGCCGTTTTCGGCGTAGTCCGGCGACAGCATGCGAACGATGTCCGGAGCCAGCGCCTCGGGCGGCTCAAGCGTCCCAGGGTCCTCTCCGGGCGCCGCCCGCGCGCGCATGGCCGTGCGCAGCGGGCCCGGATTGATCAGATTTACGCGCACTTTCGTGTTCGCCATCTCGCTGGCATAGGTCCTCGCCAGTGCCTCGAGGGCCGCCTTCGACGCCGCATAGACCCCCCAGTACGGTCGGCACCACCGCGTGATCCCCGAGGTGACAAACAGCGCGCGCCCGGCGCTGGATTGGCGCAATAGCGGATCGAACGAGCGGATCATCCGCCAGTTGGCGGTGACGTTGACCGCCGTCACATCGTCGAAGATCCTGGGGTCGAGGTGCGCAAGCGGCGTGATGAGTCCGAGCTGCCCGGCGTTGCCGAGAAGCCCGTCCAGCCGCCCCCAGCGCTCGTTGATGGCGCCGCCCAGGCGATCGATGCCGGCGACGTCCTTGAGGTCGAGCGGAACCAGCGTCGCCGAACCGCCCCTGGCGCCGATTTCATCGTCGAGCTCTTCCAGACCGCCGACGGTGCGGGCGACCGCGATGACGTGCGCACCGGCCTCGGCCAACGCCAGCGCCGCCGCCCGCCCGATGCCACGCGAAGCGCCGGTGACGACGACGACGCGGTTGGGGAGAGGCTGGGTCAAGAGGTGTCCGAGATTATGTCGCCGTCGTCATGCGCGCCCAACACGCGCACCACACAGCCATCAGCACGTCACCCCGCGCCCACCAGCCGCAGCGGGCGCACGTTGTCGAGGCTTTCGCGATCGGTAAGGCGCGTCGGGTATTCGCCCGTAAAACAGGCGTCGCAGAACCGGCGTTCATCGCCGTTGCGGCCGGACTCTCCGACTGCCCGATAGAGCCCCTCGATCGACAGGAAGGCGAGGCTGTCGACCTTGATAAAATCGGCCATTTCCTCGACCGACATGCGCGAGGCGATGAGCTTCGATTGCTCCGGCGTGTCTACGCCGTAGAAGCAGGAGTTCGTCGTCGGCGGGCTGGCGATGCGCATGTGCACTTCGCTGGCGCCGGCCTCGCGCATCATCTGCACGATCTTGAGCGACGTGGTGCCGCGCACGATCGAATCGTCGACCAGGATCACCCGCTTGCCGGCGAGCACGTCGCGGTTGGCGTTGTGCTTGAGGCGGACGCCCATGTGGCGGATGGCGTCGCTCGGCTCGATGAAGGTGCGACCGACGTAGTGGTTGCGGATGATGCCGAGATCGAAGGGGAGGTCCGCGGCCTCGGCGAAACCGATCGCGGCCGGCGTGCCCGAATCCGGAACGGGCACGACCAGATCGGCCGGAATCCCGCGCTCGCGGGCCAGCTCCGCACCAATGCGTTTGCGCACCTCGTAGACGCCGCGGCCCTCGACGTTAGAATCCGGTCGAGCGAAATAGACGTACTCGAAGACGCAGAAGCGGGGCCTGGCCGGCGTAAACGGAAAGCGACTCTCAATGCCGTCGGTCGTGACGATCACCATCTCACCGGGCACTACGTCGCGCACGAAGCGCGCGCCGATGATGTCGAGGGCGCAGGTCTCCGAGGCCAGGATGGTCGCGCCGTCGAGATCGCCGAGGATCAACGGCCTGACCCCGAGCGCGTCGCGGCAGCCGATCATCTTTTTCGAGGACAGGCACACCAGAGACCAGGCGCCCTCCACCTGGAGGAGCGCGTCGGTGACCCTCGGCACCAGTCGGCCGTGGCGGCTGGTCGCGATGAGGTGGAGAATCACCTCGGTGTCCGAGGTCGACTGGAAAATCGAACCGCTCTGCTGCAACCGGTCCTGCAGCGTGCGCGCGTTGGTCAGGTTGCCGTTGTGGGCGACGGCGAAGCCGCCGCCGGCAAACTCCGCGAACAGCGGCTGGATGTTGCGCTCGATCGGCGCGCCGTGGGTGGAATAGCGCACATGGCCGATCGCGCGATCGCCGGCGAGCCCCTCGACGATCGCCCGCTTGGTGAAGTTGTCGCCGACCAATCCCGGCCGGCGCGCGTGGTGAAACCGGCTGCCGTCGAAAGTGACGATGCCCGCCGCTTCCTGGCCGCGGTGCTGCAGCGCGTGCAGCCCGAGGACGGTGAGGGCGGCCGCGTCCTGATGGCCAAAGACCCCGAACACGCCGCATTCCTCGTGGAACTTGTCGTCGCCAAACGACGACGTCCCGACCGCGTTCGTTGCGCCCGCCATCCTAGTTCGCGTTGCCTCCACTGTTTTCGAGAAGTTGCTCGAGACCCTGCCGCGTGCCGGAGCCGTAGCTCGGCTCGGTGCCGGCGGCGGCGCTGTCGTCGGGCTGCGACTCGGTGCCCCCGCCGAGGTCCTCGCCTTCGCCACGGTGCAGGCGGTTGATGATGCTTGCTTCGACGTCTTCCGGCAGCGCCGCCATCAACCGCTCGCCAATGTCCTCCAGCATCGGTTTGGATTGGGCGTTGGCGACCCATCCCGGTGGCGGCTGCACGAGCCAGTTGAAGAACAGAAGAGCGATGACCAGGAGCAAGATACCGCGTGCCGCTCCGAACAGGAAGCCAAGTGCGCGATCGAAAGCCCCGACGCGACTGTCGATGACGAGGTCCGAGACCCTCATGGTGATGTAGGTGGCAACGATCAGCGCGATGAAGAAGATCGCCGCGGCCGCCACGACCATTTGGACGGTCGGGCTCTCGAAATACGGCTCCACCAGCGGAACGACCGGACGGTAGAGGAAGTAGGCCGCCGCAACGGCAGCGATCCACGACCCGATCGACAAGACCTCGCGCACGAAGCCGCGTACCATCGCCAGAATCGCCGAGATGAGCACTACGACGACCACGATCACGTCGAGAATGGTCAGCGACATGAACTCACTCGGTCTCCCGGCGGCTGGTTGTACCGGACCACGAAGTGCGGTGTGCCTAGCACGATTCTGACCACCATTTGCCTGCCGCGGGCCCGCGGGAACGGTCCATGCTAGGCGGACAGTGATCCGTTCCGGACGACCCAATATCGACGGACCCGGTGTGAATCAATTGATTTCAGGGCGCCGTCCAGCGGTTGGGCCCGGCCTTGCCCGGGCCACGGCCGCGATGGCGCCGACGAGATCGGTGAGCTGACGGACCGCCGCTCCGCCCGCCGGCGTGCCGCCTTTGGTCGCGGGCGGCGCGACCGCCTGCGCGAAACCGAGCTTCTGCGCCTCTTTCAGACGCGCCGGCGCGTGGGCCACCTGCCGCACCGCGCCGGACAGGCTGACCTCGCCGAAATAGACGGTGTCGGAGGGGAGCGGCGCGTTCAGGCGCGAGGAGACGAGCGCTGCGGCGACCGCGAGATCGGCGGCCGGCTCGACGATCCTCAGGCCCCCTGCGACGTTGAGGAAGACCTCGCAGTCGCCGAGGCGGACGCCGCAGTGGGCCTCGAGCACGGCGAGGACCATTGCGAGGCGGTTGGCGTCCCAGCCGATAACGGAGCGACGCGGCGTGCCGAGCGCGCTAGGCGCGACCAACGCCTGAATCTCGACAAGCAGCGGCCGCGTCCCCTCCATACCGGCGAACACCGCGGTGCCCGCTGTCGTCCCATTGCGCTCGCCGAGGAAAAGCGCCGACGGGTTAGCGACTTCTGTGAGGCCCGTCCCAGTCATGTCGAATACGCCGATTTCGTCGGTCGGGCCGAAACGGTTCTTGACCGCGCGCAGGATGCGGAAATGGTGGCCGCCTTCGCCGTCGAAGTGGAGTACGCCGTCGACCATATGCTCGACCACGCGCGGGCCGGCGATCTGACCGTCCTTGGTGACGTG
>Ga0315553_10002552_pt1 | contig 14569 bp, 11 predicted proteins | sample SalMarSW160140MG_FD_203099 | JGI IMG/M metagenome (GOLD analysis project Ga0315553, IMG submission 203099) | Salt marsh sediment microbial communities from the Plum Island Ecosystem LTER, Massachusetts, United States - Salt Marsh Sediment SW1601-40 ... | reverse complement strand
TGCCGGGCAAGCTGCAAACGATGGTCGACAAAGACCTCGGCGGCTACGACAAGTTCCGCAACGACTTCATCGAAGCGGGCAAGACCCAGTTCGGCTCGGGCTGGGCGTGGCTCACCCTGAAAGACGGCAAGCTCGAAGTCACCAAAACGCCGAATGGCGAGAACCCGCTGGTCCATGGCGGTTGGCCACTGCTCGGCTGCGATGTGTGGGAGCATTCCTACTACATCGACTATCGCAATCAGCGGCCGAAATATCTCGAGGCCTGGTTCGACAATCTCGTCAATTGGGAGCATGTCGAGGAAATGCTCGACAAAGCGCCCAAATAGCCTGAGATCAAGAGAATAGCTTCAAGCGGGCGGCCATGAGCCGCCCGCTTCGTTTCTGCGGCTCTACGAGCCTGCGCGCGCATCTTGGCTCGCGCGCTCGGCAGCCTCACTCGCCTCGAGCCAACGACGCTCGGCGGAAGCCACCTGCCGCTCGACTTCGGCGCGGGTCTTCATCAATTCGCTGATCGAGATGCCATCGGAAGACTGCGGGCGGGATAGCAGGTCGTCGATCTCGGCGCGGCGCTGCCACAGCCGCTTCAGTTCTGCCTCGGCTTGCACCGCCGCCTTGCGCAAAGACTTGCTGCGGTCGCGGAGCTCCGCAGTGTTCCGCCGCCCGTCCTTGCGGCTTTCGCGCCGTGACGGACCCTCGCCGTCAGTGGACTTGCCGCGGCCGGAGCCGAGGACCATGTCACGATAGTCGTCGAGGCTGCCGTCGAACTCCTTCGCCCCGCCACCATCGACCAGAACAAGGCGGTCGGCAACGAGCCCGAGCAGATGGCGGTCATGGCTGACCACGACCACGGCCCCGCCGAATTCCGTGAGCGCCTCGACCAATGCTTCGCGGGCATCGACGTCGAGATGATTGGTCGGCTCATCGAGGATGAGGAGATGCGGCGGTTCGCGCGTGATCAGCGCCAGCGATAGCCGTGCCCGCTCGCCACCGGAAAGCTGGCTCACCTTCACATTGGCCTTATCGCCCGAGAAGCCGAAGCGGCCGAGCTGCGCCCGCGCCTCTCCCGGCTTCGCCCCAGGAAGCAGACGCTCCATGTGCTGCAGTGGCGTCTCGTCAGGAATGAGCTCCTCGATCTGATGCTGCGCAAAATACCCGACGCGGAGCTTGCCGCTCGCGGCGACTGCGCCCGCCATCGGTTTCAGCTGGCCGGCGAGAAGCCGCGCCAGGGTGGTTTTGCCGTTGCCGTTGCGGCCGACCAAGGCGATGCGATCGTCCGGATCCAGGCGCAAATTGAGGCGCGACAACACCGGCGCGCCGGGAACGTAGCCCACGGCGGCGTCATCAAGCACGACCAGAGGCGGCCGCAGCTCCTTCGGGCTCGGGAAGTCGAATGTGAGTGACCCATCGTCCCCTGCGGCGGCGATCGGCTCCATGCGGGCGAGCGCCTTGAGACGGCTCTGCGCCTGGCGAGCCGTATGCGCCTTGTAACGCCAGCGATCTACATAGGCCTGAAGTTTGTCGCGCCTTGCCTCCTGCTTAGCGCGCGTTGCCGCGACCTGCGCTTGCCGTTCGCGCCGCTGGCGCTCGAAGGCGTCGTAGTTGCCGGGATAGAGCGCGAGCTTACCCCGCTCCAGATGCAGGATGTGATCGACCACGTTGTTTAGAAGCTCACGCTCGTGGCTCACCAGGATGATGCTGTTGCGATAGGCCTTGAGGAAGGATTCAAGCCAGATGGTTGCTTCGAGGTCGAGATGATTGGACGGCTCGTCGAGTAGCATCAGGTCAGGCTCTGAGAACAAGAGCCCGGCAAGGGCCACGCGCATGCGCCAGCCGCCGGAGTAGGTTTCGAGCGGCTGATGCTGCGCGTCTTCGTCGAAGCCGAGCCCGGCGAGGATGCGGGCCGCGCGTGCCGGCGCGCCATGGGCATCAATGGTGTTTAGGCGCTCATGGATCTCACCAATACGGTGATGGTCGGTGGTGTGGTCGGCTTCGGCAAGAAGCGCGGCGCGCTCGGTCGCCATGGCGAGCACGGTGTCGAATGGGGTCGCCGCGCCGCCCGGCGCCTCCTGGGCGATGTAGCCGATGCGCAATCCTGACGGCGCCTCGACACGTCCCTCGTCGGCCTCGTAGATGCCGGCGATCAGCTTGAGCAGGGTCGATTTTCCGGCGCCGTTGCGGCCGACCAGGCCGACATGGGCCTTTGGCGGCAGCGACGCTGAGGCCCGGTCGAGAATGAGGTGACCGCCCAAGCGGACGCTGATGCCGTCTAGCGTAAACATGGGCGCTGATGTGGCCGCTTACCGGCCGCAGCGCAAGCGCGGAGCACTCCCGCTCTAGTCCCGTTTGCGCCCGCCAAGTATTCCCCGCTCCTCCGGAATGCTGCGGAAAGGAACGCATTCCGACTCTTCATTATGAGGTTGGTTCTGCTTCGACTTACCTTTAGACGCCGAATTGCCACCGCCTCCGGTATCGGCGACGCCGAAGCCGGTGAAGCCCCCACCACCTCGCTTCAAAAGGCTTTTCAACATACTCTCAAGCAGCCGCATGATAATCGGCATGGCGGTACGAACGAAGGTCTTACCAACTGTGGTCGAGAAGCTATCGCTGCGCGAACTGCGCCCTGATCCGGTCTTTGTCGCGGCCTTCTCGTCATCATCGGCAGCTTTCGCATCTGCGGCTCCGTCCGCCCATTGTTGCAAACGCGCTTGCACCTTCTCATTGTCGTCCGCCTTCTGCGGATAGTTCACCGGGCTGGCAGCTCTGACCTTGTCGCGCTCAGACTCAGTAATCGGTCCGACGCGTGCATTTGGCGGGCGCACCAGCGTGCGCTGAACCATGCTCGGCTGACCCTTCTCGTCGAGCGTCGAGACCAGGGCCTCGCCGATACCGAGTTCCATGATCGCCTTTTCGGTGTCGAAGGCGGGATTGGCGCGGAAAGTCGTCGCCGCCGCTTTCACCGCCTTTTGCTCCAGCGGCGAGAAGGCGCGCAATGCGTGCTGGATGCGATTGCCGAGCTGACGCGATACCGTGTCTGGAATGTCGAGCGGGTTCTGGGTGACGAAATAGACGCCGACGCCTTTGGAACGGATCAAGCGCACGACCTGTTCCACCTTCTCCAACAGCGCTTTTGGCGCATCTCTGAACAAAAGGTGCGCCTCGTCGAAGAAGAATACGAGCTTCGGCTTGTCCGGATCGCCAACTTCGGCAAGCGTCTCGAACAGCTCCGACAGCAGGAACAACAGGAACGTCGCATAGAGCCGAGGGCTCTCCATGAGCTTGTCGGCAGCCAACACACTGATATAGCCCCGCTCATCCCGCGTCAGTTTCCTCAGGTCGTCCACCTTGAGAGCAGGTTCGCCGAAGAAATGGTCACCGCCCTGCTTCTGAAGGACCAAGAGCGAACGCTGGATAGAGCCCACAGAGGCCTTAGTGATGTTCCCGTACTTGGTCGTGAGAGTTTCTGCACGAGCAGCCAAGCCTTCGAGCAATGTCCGCAGGTTTTCAAGGGTGACCAGCTTCGGCAGCTTTTCGTCGTCGGCGATCTTGAACGCGATATTGAGCACGCCCTCTTGCGCGTCGCTCAAATCCATCAGACGCGAGAGCAGGAGGGGCCCCATACTGTCGATTGTTGTCCTGATCGGAAGTCCCTGCTCGCCAAACAGGTCCCAGAAGATAACTGGGGAGGCGCGGAAATCTTGCTTGAAGTTGATCGCCTTGTCGCGCGCCTCGATCCAAGGCTTCATCTCGCCTTCTTCGGCAACACCGGAGAGGTCGCCCTTCACATCGGCGCAAAACACGGGCACCCCCTGTTGTGAGAACCCCTCGGCCAAGCCTTGCAACGTCACGGTTTTGCCGGTTCCCGTCGCGCCAGTAACCAGCCCGTGGCGGTTGGCAAGGCGAAGCAGGATGGATTCAACTTCCTTTAGATCAATACTCTTGCCGATATTGACGCGGCCGTCGGAGATCGCTCCGAACGGCTCATTAGGGTTCGCTCCCGCTGCATCCTCCTTCGGCGCCGCCGCCTTGCGCTTGGCCATAGCTCTCCTCCTCGTCACTTCGTCCGCACTCTAATCCCGGCTAGGCCGCTGGCAAGATACCGGCATAGACTAAAGGCGCCGAAGACGGACTCGCCCACGCCTTTCTCGCCGCGCAGCCTTCTGCTAGGAGGTGACCGGAGGGGGCTTAGAGATTGACGGAAATGACGGAATTATCCCTGGCACGGGCCTTCCCCACGGCGAAAGACAGCGACTGGCAGGCGCTCGTCACTGCGGCCTTGAAAGGCGCGCCGTTGGCCTCGCTGCGCTCAGCGACCTATGACGGCATCGCCATCGAGCCGCTTTACCCGCGCGCGACCGCGGCGAAGGTCATTCCCGGGCGGGTTCCAGGCGAGCCGTGGGGCGTCGTGCAGCGCGCCGACCTCCCCGATGCGAAGGGCGCCAACAGCCAAATCCTGGACGATCTCAGCAACGGTGCGAGCGGCCTGTCGCTCGTGTTTCCCGGGTCGGTCGGCGATTATGGTTACGCGCTCACACCGGCCCCGGACGCGCTTGCCGAGACCTTGGCCGGCGTTCAGCTCGATACCGGCATCGCCGTCGAGCTCAACCTCGGCCCGAATTGCAAAGAAACGGCGCTGATGCTCGCCAATATGGTGCAGATGCAAGGTGTCCCAGCGGCCAGCGTCAATATTCGCTTCGGCTTCGATCCGCTCGGCGTGCTCGCCGCCAGCGGGTGGAACACCATGCCCTGGCCGACCATGGAGCCGATCTTTGCCGCGCTCATCGCCGATCTCAAGAGCCAGGGCTTCCGGGGACCATTCGCGGTCGGCGACGGCCGGCCGGTTCACGCCGCAGGGGGGTCTGAGGCGCAAGAGCTGGCCTTCGCGCTTTCCACTGCGCTCGCCTATGTCCGCGCCATGGAAGCCGGCGGCATCAGTCTCGATGACGCCCGCCGCCACATTTTCTTCCGCCTCGCCGCCGATCAGGATCAGTTCCTGACCATCGCCAAGTTCCGCGCCTTGCGAAAACTCTGGGCGCGGATCGAGGAGGCATGCGGACTCACGCCGCGCCCGGCATTCGTCGCCGCCGAAACCGCGTGGCGCATGATGACCAAGCGCGATCCGCACGGAAACATCGTGCGCGGTACCATCGCCGCCCTTGCCGCAGCTTTGGGCGGCGCCAACGCCGTAACCGCGCTGCCCTACAGCGCCGCGCTCGGGGCGCCGGAGGCCCATGCGCGCCGCATTGCCCGCAATACCCAAACCATTCTGATCGAGGAATCCAATCTCTACCGCGTCGCCGATCCCGCCGCGGGTTCGGGCGCCATCGAGGCCCTGACCGACGCGGTCAGCACCAAGGCCTGGGCTCTCTTACAGGACATCGAGCGAGCCGGCGGCGCCGGCAAGGCGCTGATCTTGATGCGCAACGCCGTGGCCAGGATCCGTGAGGAACGCCAACGCAATGTCGCGCGCCGCACGGACGCCATGGTCGGCACCAGCGACTTTCCAGATCTCGGCGAGGATCGTGTCGCGGTGCTCGACGCCGTGCCGACATCGACTGCTGCCGATGCGAAAGTCACTAAGGCGCCCCTGCCGCGTATGCGTCTTGCCGAGCCGTTCGAAACTTTGCGCGACAGGAGCGACGACTATCTCGCGCGGCACGGTGAGCGTCCAAAGGTGTTCCTCGCCTGCCTCGGACGGCCCTCCGACTTCAATACGCGCGCGAGCTTCGCCAAGAGCTTGTTCGAGGCCGGGGGCATCGAGGCGGTCGCCGAAAACGGGGCCGCTGCAGACATAGCGGCCGCATTCAAGTCATCAGGCGCGAAGCTCGCCTGCCTCTGCTCCTCCGATAAGATCTATGCGAGCGAGGCACGAGATGCTGCCAAGGCGCTCTCGGCAGCGGGAGCCAACCACGTCCATCTCGCCGGTAAGCCCAGCGACGGCACCAAGGAGCTGCAGGCGGCAGGGATCGACGACTTCCTGTATCAAGGCTGTGATACGCTTTCGCTTCTGCACCAGGCCTACGAGAGACTCGGCGCATGACCCGCATTCCTGACTTTGCCGACATCGACTTCAACACAGGGCCCGGCGCAGCTGACGCGCCTGCTGGCGGCAGCGCCTGGCAGACCCCTGAAGGCATCGCGGTCAAGCCGGTCTATGGCGCAGACGACATTGCAGCGCTTGACTTCCTCGACGGCCTGCCGGGTATCGCGCCTTATCTCCGCGGCCCCTACCCCACCATGTATGTGCAGCGGCCCTGGACCGTCCGGCAATATTCCGGATTCTCCACTGCAGAGGACTCCAACGCTTTCTATCGCCGCAACCTCGCCGCGGGCCAGCAGGGCGTCTCGGTCGCCTTCGACCTCGCCACCCATCGCGGCTACGATTCGGATCACCCACGCGTCACCGGCGATGTCGGCATGGCCGGCGTCGCCATAGATTCGATCTACGACATGCGCACCCTGTTCGACGGCATTCCCCTCGACAAGGTGTCGGTGTCGATGACCATGAACGGCGCCGTGCTGCCGGTGCTGGCGCTGTTCATCGTCGCCGGCGAGGAACAGGGCGTGCCGCCGGAAGAACTGTCCGGCACCATCCAGAACGACATCCTCAAAGAGTTCATGGTGCGGAATACCTACATCTATCCGCCCGCACCATCGATGCGCATCGTCTCGGATATCTTCGCCTACACGTCGAAGCACATGCCGAAGTTCAACTCGATCTCGATCTCCGGCTATCACATGCAGGAGGCGGGTGCGACCGCGGACCTCGAACTCGCCTACACGCTCGCCGACGGGATCGAATATGTGCGCGCCGGCGTGAAGGCTGGCCTTGGCGTTGATGCTTTCGCCCCCCGCCTCTCCTTCTTCTGGGCGATCGGCATGAACTTCTTCATGGAGATCGCCAAGATGCGCGCCGCGCGTCTGCTCTGGGCCAAGCTGATGGCCGAGGAGTTCGAGCCCAAGGATCCGCGCTCGCTCGCGCTCCGTACCCACTGCCAGACGAGCGGTTGGAGCCTCGCGGCCCAAGACGTGTTCAACAACGTGATCCGCACTTGCGTTGAGGCCATGGCCGCGACCCAAGGTCATACCCAGTCGCTGCACACCAACGCCCTTGACGAAGCCTTGGCGTTGCCGACCGATTTCTCCGCGCGCATCGCCCGCAATACCCAGCTGATGCTGCAACAGGAGTCCGGTACCACGCGCATCATCGATCCCTGGGGCGGCAGCTTCTATGTCGAGCGCCTGACCTACGATCTCGCCGCCCGCGCGCTTCAGCACATCGAGGAGGTCGAGAAGTTCGGCGGCATGGCCAAGGCGATCGAGGCCGGCATCCCGAAGCGCATGATCGAGCAGGCTGCAACCGCCACCCAAGGCCGTATCGATTCCGGCCGCCAGACTATCGTCGGCGTCAATAAATACCGTCCCGACAGCGAGGCGGAGATCGCCATCCTCAAGGTGGACAACGGTGCCGTTAGGCGCCAGCAGCTCGACAAGCTGGAGCGCCTCAAGGCCGAACGCGACGAGGCTGCGGTCCAGTCCGCTCTTGACGCGCTCACCGAATGCGCCAAGACAGGAAAGGGCAATCTTCTCCAAGGCGCGGTCGAAGCCGCACGCGTCAAGGCCACCGTCGGCGAAATTTCCTATGCTCTGGAGAAGGTGTTCGGCCGGCATCGCGCCGACGTCACGGCGATCACCGGTGTCTACAAGGCGGAGATGGGTCGCATGGACGGAAGCCTCGGCCGCGTCAGGGACATGATCGAGCGCTTCGAGGATGACCGGGGGCGCCGGCCCCGGATCCTCGTCGCCAAGATGGGCCAGGATGGCCATGACCGCGGTCAGAAGGTCATCGCCTCCGCGTTTGCCGATCTCGGCTTCGACGTCGATATCGGCCCCCTGTTCCAGACGCCTGAAGAAGCCGCACGCCAAGCGATCGAGAATGACGTCCACATCGTCGGGGTGTCCTCGCTTGCCGCAGGTCACTTGACCCTCGTGCCGGCACTTCGCGAGGCACTTGAAGCCTTGGGCCGCGGCGACATCATGGTCGTGGTCGGTGGCGTCATCCCGCAGCAGGACTACCCGGCACTCTACGAGGCTGGCGCCAAAGCCATTTTCGGCCCTGGCACGCCGATCGCCGACGCGGCCGTCGACATTCTCGCCAAGCTCGGCGTCAAGGACGCCAAGGCGGCAGAAGCCGCCGAGTAGGCCGTCGGCTCGAGTCGCCTGGCGTCAGAAAACTGTCACCTGCGCCGATTAGGCGTCGAGGCCTCAAGGGGGGCGTTCGAATGTCCGTCAACGGCGTTGCCAGCGGCAAGCCGGCAACAGCAGATGCTTTCGCCAAGGCCGCAAGAGATCTCTTCGCCGGCCTCGTCACCAGCGTCATGGCGGTGGCCTACGGCCTCTCCTTCGCCGCTCTCATCTTCGCGCCGCCGCTTACGCCGTGGATCGCCTATGGCATTGCCGCCACTTTCCTGACGAGCGCTGTCGCTGCGGCCATCGTTTCGGCGCGTAGCTCACTGCCCTTCGCCATTGGCGGGCCGGACGGCGCCACGGCCGCGATCACGGCGTCGCTGATTGGAGCACTGGTCGAGCGGCTGATTGCCGGAGGCGCACCCGACGACCTGCTTGCACCGGTGATGATCGTCATGGCGCTGAGCGCGGTCCTCACCGGCATTTTCCTCTTGGCCCTCGGCTTTGCCCGCGCCGGCGCCGCAATCCGCTTCGTTCCCTACCCGGTGATCGGCGGCTTTCTTGGCGCCACCGGCTGGCTGATGGTCAGCGGCGCGGTACGCGTTATCACCGACGAGAGGCTGACCTTTGCCAATCTCGAGGCTCTGCTCGGCCCTGTAACCCTGGCAAAGCTCGCGGCGGCGTCTGTCTTGGCGCTCGCACTTTATCTTGCCCTGATCTTGCCCTGCGATGGCGTCCCAACAGCCCCTATATGCTGCCTGGCGTCCTGATCGCAGGCGCGCTCGGCGCTCATCTCGGTTTCGCGCTGGCCGGGCTCAGCCTCGAGGATGCGCGTTATGGCGGGTGGATGTTCCACGCCCCTGCTGCCGTGGGCCTGGCCGAGACCTGGGATCTTCGCGATCTGCGCATGTTTCGCTGGAACATCATCCCCGCCTTGAGCGGCGACCTTTTGGCCGTGATGTTCGTGACCGCAATCACCATGCTGCTCAACACCACCGGCATCGAGTTCCTCACTAAGCGCGAGGCGGACCTGCAGCGTGAGCTGAAAACCCTTGGTCTCGCCAATCTCGCCGCCGCGGCACTCGGCGGCTATGTGAGTTGCATCTCGTTGAGCCAGACCACACTCAACTACGCAGCCGGCGGGCGCGGACGGCTTTGCGGTGCGGTGGTGGCGATCGTATCCGTTCTCGTATTCACCGCCGATCCCGGCTTCCTCGCCCTCGTGCCGAAATTCGTGCTTGGCGGGCTCTTGTTCTATCTCGGCTTTAATTTGATGTATGCTTGGCTCGTTGCATCGGCGCGCAGGGTCTCCCGGATCGAATACGCCTCGCTGCTCGCCATAGCACTGCTCATCATCCAATGGGGCTTCATTGCGGGCGTGTTGATCGGCGTGATCATTGGCTGCACGACCTTCGCCGTGAGCGCGAGTCGTGTGAACGCGGTCAAATTTAGTTTTGATGGCTCGGAATATCGCTCCTCGCTCGACCGCGAACCGGAGGAACTCGCCATACTCGCCGCCCATGGCCACGAGATCCAAGGCATGAGCTTGCAGAGCTATCTGTTCTTCGGCTCAGCCAACGGCCTTTATCAGAACGTCAAGGCGTTGCTCGCGCGCCGGCCTGACTGCCGCTTCCTGGTGTTCGACTTTCGCCTCGTGACCGGCATCGACTCCTCTGCCAAGCACAGCTTTACCCAAATCAAGCAGGCTGCCGAAGACCTCGGCACCCGTCTGGTGCTGGTAAATCTACCGCCGGACCTCCGCCGAACCCTCAGCCCCATTCTCTCCGACGACATCATTGCCGACGATCTCGACTACGCCTTGGAAAGTTGTCATCGCCGCTCATTTAGACCAAGGCGGCAGAGACCGCAGCCTGCTCGAGTGGTTTTCCCAGGCGCTCGGCAACGCGGACGACGCGAAGCAACTAGCTGAAAATTGTGAGCGCCTTGAGTTTCGCAAGGGGGACATCATCGCATCCCAAGGCGATCCCGCCGACCGCATGCATTTCATTCTCGAAGGGCGGATTGGCGTCATCGTGAGCTTGGATGATGCGCTCTCGACCCGGGTCCGAAGCCTCGGACCGCACACGACGATTGGCGAGATGGGGCTCATCACCGGCCAAGCGCGCAGCGCCACCATCCGGGCGGAAGTGGACAGTGTGGTCTATGCGCTCACCTTCGAGGCCTATGAACGCCTCCGCCGCGAGAACCGCCCGCTCAGCCAAGCTCTGCTCACCTACGTGGTCAAGGTGATGGCCGAACGGCTGAACTTCGCCAGCAAGACCATCGGCGTTCTCCGGCGCTGAACCGTCCTCCGCTGCTGACGCTCATGGACACCCACATCGATCTTGCACTGAGGCAGGTTTCCCCGTAACCCCGGCTGCCATGAGCGCCAAGCATGTAGCGAGCCCCGGGCTTGACGAGACCATCGCCGCTATCAGCGCGGGCGACCGCGTTGCCCTCGGTCGCGCCATAACGCTCGTTGAAAGCGCAAGGCCTGAAGACCAGGCCAGCGCCCAGGATCTGCTGGACCGCCTGTTGCCGCTGACCGGCACCAGCATTCGCGTCGGCATCAGCGGCGTCCCCGGAGCGGGCAAGTCCACCCTGATCGATCAGCTCGGGTTGAACCTTGTGGCCGAGGGCCACAAGGTCGCCGTGCTTGCGGTCGACCCGACGTCGACCCGGAGCGGCGGCTCGATCCTCGGCGACAAGACGCGGATGGGGCGTCTCGCCTCCGAAGCGGCGGCGTTCATTCGTCCGTCGCCTGCCGGCGAAAGCCTCGGCGGCGTCACCAAGACCACGCGCGAGACCATCGCCCTCGTCGAGGCTGCCGACTATGACGTCGTTCTCGTCGAGACGGTCGGTGTCGGCCAGTCCGAGACCGCGGTGTCGAACATGGTCGACATCTTCGTCGTGGTCGGCATCCCCGGCGCCGGCGACGAGCTTCAAGGCATCAAGCGCGGTCTGTTGGAGCTTGCGGACATCATTGCCGTCAACAAGGCCGACGGCGATCAGATCGAGCGCGCCAATCGCGCCGCCATGGAATACCGCACCGGGCTCCATATCCTCGCCGCCGGCGTTCAGAACTGGTCGCCTGTGGTGCTTACGGTCTCCGCCCGTGACAACCGCGGCCTCGATGAGCTGTGGGCCAAGATCAAGGAGCGCCACGAAGCGCTCGCCGCGTCCGGGGCTCTTGCCGCCCGCCGCGCCGACCAGGCCGTGGCCTGGATGCGCGAGATTTTCGAGCAACGTCTGCTCGCCGCGTTCAAGGGCAGCAAGCAGGTGAGCCGCCGCTGGAAAGAGATGGAAGAGACGGTTCGCAGCGGCCGCATGACGCCGGCTGCGGCGGCCGCGGAGCTTGGCCGCGTCGCCGGTATCGCCGAGCCGGAAAGCAACAAGTCCTGATCGGAATTTTACTTCCCTCCGGCGCCGCTGAACGCTAATCCCGAGACATCATGTCTCGCCAGCCCATCCTGCTCACAGGGTTTGGCCCGTTTCCGGGCGCCCCTGAGAATGTGTCGAAGTGGCTGGTCGAGGCTCTCGCCGATGCCATCCCCCCGTATCGCCTCGGCTGTGACCTCCACCACGAGGTGCTCCCGACGGAATGGGTCAAGGTCTCCCAGCGGGGGCCGGATCTTCTCGACCGACACAAGCCTCGACTTGTTCTGCATTTCGGCTTGAACAAGCGGGCACGCGGCTTTCGCATCGAGCGGTCCGCTCACAATCACATTCATGCCAAGCCCGACGCGCGCGGCGCGATGCCGGAAGGCGGCTGCATCCTCGAGCGAGGCCGCGACCGGCTCGACACGCCGATTCCCGCAAAAAAGCTCGCCCAGCACCTGCAACGAAATGGGCTTCCGGCGGCGACGTCCCGCTCGGCGGGGGGCTACCTCTGCAACTTCCTCTATTATCTCTCGCTCAACTGGGCAGCGAAGCAAGAGGACCGCTGCCATGTCTGTTTTGTGCATCTCCCGCCCGGACCGGATCAGGGTGGCCCCTTGACCGAAGTCGAGCTGCTCCGTGGTGCCGAGACCGCCCTGTTCTATCTGCTCGATGCGATCGGTCGCGGCGACGGCGCAGTTCCATTGCGGGCCGCGAGCGGCGCTGCACGTCCATGACGATCCACCGCCGCGACGTGATCTTGGCAAGCCTCGGTCTCGGGCTCGCTCTCGTCGCCCGGCCGCGATGGCCTCGCGCCCATGAAGAGGGCCTTCCTCCTCGTGTCGCTCCGGACGGTGGCCGCGCCGACCAGACCGCGGCACTGCAACATGCTGCCGACGCTGCGGCGAAGTCGGGCACACCGCTGTTCCTGCCGCCGGGCGTCTACGCTACGAGCCGGCTTCGGCTCCAATCAGGCACGCATCTCGTCGGCATTCCGGGACGATCGATTCTGCGTGCTCACACCAAAGGCGGCGGCCTCGTCGACATCGCCTCGGCGAAAGACATCCGGATCGAAGGGCTCGTTCTCGACGGCCGCAGCGGCTCCAGCGACGGCGCGGTGCTCGTGGCCACCGAGGTCGAGCAACTTGAGGTCGTGAAGTGCACGGTCCTCGGCGCGAGCGGCGATGGCCTCGCCCTCGGGCGCGTCTCAGGGCGCATCGCCGATTGCGATGTCAGCGGCTGCCGCAACAAGGCCCTCGTTGCCGAAGATCCGCGGGGCCTCGAAGTCGCTCGCGATCGCATCCACGATTGCGGCGACATCGGCGTTCTCGTTCGCCGCTCAAACGCGGGCGAGACTGGCAGCGCGCTCATTGCGGAGAATGTCATCGATAGGGTCGCGACCGGCATCGCGGTAGACGGCCAGGTCGGCGCCCGGCTCGCCGTGGTTCAGGCCAACCTCATCCGCAATCTGTTTTTCCGCAAGACGGTTGACCCCCGTGGCAGCGGCATCGCCGTCGAGGCAGATGGCGTGGTTACCGGCAACGTCATCGAGAACGTCCCCGGGTTCGGCATCGTCGCTGGACGGGTTCGTCATCTCAGAGACGTGAGGGTGACCGAGAATATCGTTCGCAATGCCTACATCGGGATCGGCATTCCGGCGCATCGACCTGCTGGGTCAGCACTGATCACCGGAAATCTCATCAGCGGTGCCAGCTATCCTTTTGCTGAGGATAGACTTTTCGCGGCGCTGGCGAGCACCGGGCTCGGACGCACCCGGCCCACCTTCAGGCCAAGCCAGTTCCGCAGCTCGCCGTCGATACGGCTCTGAAGAACTCGATCGGCGCCTGGGACTAGCTCTGACAGGAGCCGCGCCAAAACATGTTCGGCGCCGCGCTTGGTGCCGTCGTCGATCTTCACGGCGATGCCGAGCCCAAGAGCCGGCAGGCTCGCGCAATGAACGCCCTCCGCACCCCCCTTGCTGAAGACGTTCGGACCGAGACCACGCATCACCACAGTGTCGAACCTCCCCTCGCCGGCGACGAGCGCCGGCGACGCGATGCAGGCGCGGACGAGCCGCCCCGCTGCCTCCTTGCGCGCCCCGGTCAGTCCCTTGCCGCTTCCGAGACGCGCAAAGCCCGCGGCAAGAGCGGCGAGCGGAAGCGCGAAGGTCGGCACCGAGCAGCCATCAATGCCCATGTCGTGCCGGTCCAACGGAACGCCGCAAATCTCTGAAAGGACTCGCCTGATGTCCTCTTGCACCACGTGCTCGGGACGCTCATAGCCCGTGGGATCGACCCCGCGGTAGACCGCAGTCGCCAACATGCCGGCATGCTTGCCGGAGCAATTGTTGTGGATGGCGCTTGGGTTCTTCCCGGCGCGTATCAATTCTTCCGACGCGCGCTCGCTCATCGGCCAATGGACACCGCAGGCGAGCTGCGCCTCCTTCAGGCGTGCCTTGGCAAGCAGGCCACGCACGGTGGCGAGGTGGGCCTTGTCGCCGCTGTGCGAGGCGCAGGAGATCGCAAGTTCGGTGTCGTCGAGATCGAACGCATCGGCCGCGCCGCTCTCGACCAAAGGAATGGCCTGCATGGCCTTGACGGCCGAGCGCGGAAAGGCCGGGGTCTCGACGTCGCCGAGCGCGAGATACTGGTTCCCGTCGGCATCACAAACGGCGACAGCGCCACGATGCCTGCTTTCCACGAGCAGCCCGCGCGTCACCTCAACGAGAATTGGATTGTCTTGCACGGTTCAATCAGGTGCGCGCGCGCTCAGCCGCACGCGCCGGCACGGCATCGGGTTTCACCTCGATCGGCACACCGGGATCGTGCTTGGAGGCGCGGATGACGAGGGAGGTTTTCACGCTGGCGACGTTCGGCGCAGCGGTCAGCTCGTGAATGATGAAGTCCTGAAACGCGGTCAGGTCCGGGGCCACGCATCGCAGCATGAAATCGATCTCGCCCGAGAGCATATAGCAATCGCGGACGATCGGAGAGTTGCGCACGCGCTC
>Ga0315553_10002551_pt1 | contig 14572 bp, 15 predicted proteins | sample SalMarSW160140MG_FD_203099 | JGI IMG/M metagenome (GOLD analysis project Ga0315553, IMG submission 203099) | Salt marsh sediment microbial communities from the Plum Island Ecosystem LTER, Massachusetts, United States - Salt Marsh Sediment SW1601-40 ... | reverse complement strand
CTGGCAGCTGCGGGACCACTACGATCGGCTGCTGGCTTACGTGTACTTGGCCGATGGCTCCTGCTTCAACGCCATTCTGGTGAGGGATGGCTATGCCCACGCCTACACCCGCTTTCCCTTTCAGTTTCTCGAGGAATTCCGATCACTTGAATGCAGCGCCCGGGAACGGGGCGCTGGTTTATGGGGTTCCGACAAGCAGTAGTTGTTTTTACGAAGAGATATAAAAGTTAGGTGGCTGTTTCGGCCTCAGCAAAACCAGGCTAGAAACCAATCTTTGATCAATCCCCCGCTGCGCTTGATCATGTCTCGCATCTTCGCGTCTGCTTCGGCTTTGGTCCGCCCATCGATCAGAATGATCTCTTCTTTGGAGTTGTTTCTGCGGTATTCGAAAAGCATTATTCCCCTCCCCATGAAACAGAAAACACTTTCACATATGTTAAGGTAAAATTACGATTAAGTAAAGCAGAATTCGCAGAAAATTTCCTGAAAAATGAAGAAAGAGACCCGCCTAGGTGAGCCCGTTTTCGGGGAGCATACCCAGGGGGACCTCGGCGAGCTCACTGTTGCTGCTCCCGCAGGCGCTCCTGCTCGTGCTTGACCGTTAGCAGCCGGTTGTACTCCCGCATGGCTTTGCTGTCCGCCGTGGCATCCACCACGGTCTTCATCTGCCCGATCGCCGCATCCAACTGGCCGGTAACCTCGTAGAGTATGGCCGCGTTGTACCCGGCGGCAACGTTTGCGTTCCCCCGCCACACATTGAGGAATATCTCGAGAGCACTGTCGTAGACCTTTCCCTTCACCAGTTCATTCGCCTGTTCCATCCTGGCATCTTTCGTTTTGTCCCGCATCAACGTGCGGTGCTCCCTGACCTGATACGGGGCGAGTTGTTTGGCCATCTGCGGCATGAACTGATCAACCAATCTCGTGTACATGTCCTCTACATCGGGCAGATCCCTCTTATTTGCCAGCTCTCTGTCAGTGGAAGCCTCGTCTTGGAATGACCTGGAGGCGACCACGTTTCCCGTTGCGGTGTTGACGACCTGGTAAGTCATTCCGACCCAGACCGTGCGTTTGATCATCGGTACGTATACGGTTTTTTCTTCTCCGGTGCTTGCGTCGGTGATCTTTCTCTCTTCAATCCACTCCTGATCTTTGGTATCCAGAAGATACAGTTCACCGTTGACGATCGCTTGTGCTTTGACGGCTTTGCCGATATCCACAGCCGTCGTGCTGCTGCTGATTCCTCCCTGCATGGCCCGAGCAACCTCTTGAGGACTCACGAGCTGGAAATATCCCGTATTCAGGAGGGTCAGGATCACCTGGGAAGTAGTATAGTCCCCTACTTTCTGTTCCACACCCATCTCGCTAGGTATATCCAACCCTGTAAGCTTGGAAATCGCCCACTCGAGGAGATCCTTCCCGGTGAAGGTTTTGTCCTTCACGGGATAGCGGAAATCCAGCACGGCTATGACCCGGTTTCCGGACATGTTGATCTCCGCTGGTTTGGTCACGATAACGGGTATGCTGGTGGAACAACCGAATACAAAAACCAGCAAACCAACGATCAAAATCGAAAAAAATATACGTCGCATCTTTGCTCCTCTCCCTCTTCGCTGTTATTTTCGTCCCCGTACTGTTTAAAGATAAGTCATCCTTCTTTCAGAACAGTCAGCCGCCCGGGTAATCGACAGAAGCGGTAGGTTCGGGCTTTACATTCAGAAATCCCAATCGGTATGGGGTACAGGAATTTGAAATATCCTGTCTAGTGATTCGATAGGCCCGGGTCGATCGCCTACAAGAGGTGTACCGTCTTTCGTTTTCTCTCAGGATATTTAATGCTTCCGGCTGGCCGCTGTTTCTGCCAGGACAAGGATCTCCGGGCGGTACTCGAAATGCATCGTATCGAAATAAAACCACTTGCCGCCCCAGATAAATCCATGATGCTCGAAGGCTTCGACGACCTGAAGAGGCACCATCCAGCGCCGCTCGTAGGGGATCGTGTACCACTCGTCGGTCTGAGGCAATGCCCAGCGCCAGTAGGTGTGTCGCCCATCGAAGCTCTTAGGCGCCAGGTCGACGGCGATCCCGTAGCTGTGATAACTCCGGGACTGGGTTCCCGCGATCTCCCGCCAATTGTATCCGGCCAATCCCTTGAGCCCGTCCACGAAGCGCTTCACTCCGGGATCGGTCGCCATAAGGAGTTCCAGACGTCGATTCACGGCTTTCAGCGGACCCGCGACTTGTTCATGGACCCGCACGTCAAAACCCATCAACTTCACGGTGACAATCCCGGCCTCGGTCTGACCTCGGGTACCGGCCTGGTACAGATCGGCAAGGAAGCCCTGATGGCGCTTGGGTGGATTTGCCTCCGATCGCTGGAGACGATCCTTCAGCCTTCGTTTAGCCTCTTCATCCAGGTCAGGGATCGGCGGAAGACCGAAGGGGTAGGAGTAGAAGCGATAGGAAGCGTATTCCTCCCACCGATGCCGGAGCTCATCAGGTAAAAGACGTCCCTGAGCCCAGTAATACCACGTGTCATCGATACGAACAGCCCAGTCATCTCCTCGAAAGGTTACCTCCCCGGTACGATCCGGATAGGCCAGAGCCAGAGCTTTCATCTCGGCCTTGCCGGCCGATTCTTCTCCTATTCCGCTGGAACTCTCCGCCTGTGGGGCGGCGGTTTGTGCATCGGGATTCCCAGAAGTCTCGCAGGAAACTCCAACCAGCACAATCAGCAAACCTAGTATTGCCAAGAAGGAAACACGCTTCATAGTATTTATCAATATACAAACCGCTGGCGGGAACTGCGAAGCTGCCGCCCGACAAAATCCCTAACCCCTTTCTTATCATGATGGACCTGACTGATAGATGCGAAGATTTCGGCAGAGTTCATAGCTTCCCCATTATAACGCGGAGCGCCGCAATCTCGATACGGCCGAGCGAGGAGCTCGATCTCGATGAGATCGAAGAGCTTATAGACGTCGCCGAAGGATCGGTTTACTCGGCTCCGAACCGGGTCCACTACGACATGAATCACTTCGTGATCTGTGCAGGAAGCTACATTCCCGAGCTGTCGGAAAAGGCGCGGCGTGTGGCAGAATCGATCGGCAAGGTCTCGGTGGATATGGGCGGAACCCAACCCTCGCGTGCTTCCGGTCTCGAAGGTCTTGCTTTGCTTGGTACTATGTATTACACTGTAGTAAGCTAAGCACAATACTATACAGTGTTTAAATGCCTATATAGCATGGAGGAGCTATGAATGTTCAATTTAAGAAGGGAGTCCTGGAGCTCTGTGTTCTGGTGGTACTTTGCCGGCGGGACTACTACGGCTATGAACTGGTGCACACCATCTCGGAGAACATCGACATCGCCGAAGGTACGATCTACCCCCTGCTGCGGCGGCTGACCAAGGAGGGATACTTCACCACCTACCTGCGGGAATCCGAAGAGGGTCCTTCCCGCAAGTACTACCAGATCACCGAGAAGGGACAGACCTACAAGGAAGACCTGCTCCGGGAGTGGACTCACTTCGTGAGCAGCGTGAACGATCTCATTCAAGAGGAGGAGGTAGCATGAACAAGGAACAATTCTTGAAACAGTTGAAGCGCTCCCTGTCCGGAATCCCTGAGACGGAGAAGAAGGATATCCTCTACGACTACGAGGAACACTTTCGCAGCGGCATGGAAAACGGCCAAACGGAAGAGGAGATCGCTCGATCCCTTGGCAACCCAAGGGTTCTGGGAAAATCTTTCCGCATTGAGAGTCTCCTGGATGAAAGCAGAGGCGGCCGACGAGCTTCGAATGTGCTGCGGGCTGTGTTCGCCTCGTTGAGTTTGGGATTTCTCAACGTGATTATCACCGCCCCCCTTTTCGCCGGTCTGCTGTCGGTCCTGGTCGGCCTATGGGCGGGAGCGGTCTCACTTGCCGTGACAGGAGCGGCGGTGATCCTGGCGGTCATTCTACAGCCCCTGCTCCCGGCTTTCATTACCTTCGGGGGCTTGAGCATCCCCTTTTTGATCTTCGCATCGATCGGGATCAGTTCTTTGGGTCTGCTCTCCCTGATCGGCATGTGGAAGCTCAGCCAGTGGTTTTTCAAGATTACGGGCAGGTATGTGCAATTCAACCTGCAAATTATCAAGAAACAGGAGGCAAGAACATGAACCATACATTGAAAAAAATTGTGTTGATCACAGCCGCTGTGGCTGTCGTGTCACTGGGGATCGCGGGGATACTTTTTTTCACCACAAGTATGAACGGAGCATGGGAGCTAAAGGGAGGCATCACCGTGGATGAGCAGCAAAGCCTCTCACCGGAGGGAATCAACGAAATCAATGTGCAGACCAGCAGCATCGATGTATCCATCGGGAACTCAGAGGCAAGCAGCATCGAAATATATCTGCACGGTACGGTGCACACCAGTCGGTCCGAAGCCATACCGAAATTGACAGTCGGACTATCCGGCGACACCCTCGATATCACTACGGAACGGGAGAACGGCCAACATTTTGTCCTCGGTTTCTACTCAGACGACGTCGTCTTGGAGATCAAAGTGCCGGAACAGTATCGCAACCGTTTGCTCGTGCGCACCAGCTCCGGGGATGTGGATATCATCGATCAGAATCTATCCGAGCTTTCCGTGGACACCAGTTCGGGAGACATCCAGCTTCGCTCTATAAAGGCCGCCACGATTTCGCTGGAATCATCTTCCGGCGATCAGGAGGCTGAGAGCATACAAGCCGAGAACTCGGAACTGACCAGCACCAGCGGTGATGTACGGGTGGGCGACCTGCAAGGCGGCGCCAAGGTGAAAAGCTCATCCGGGGAGATCACCATACGCTACTCCGAGTTCAACGCAGACATGAAGGTGCGAAGCAGTTCCGGGAACGTCAAGCTGCATCTCACCGAGGCTGCCCAGTTTCGCCTGGAGGCCAAAGCTTCCTCGGGAGACATCCGTTGTGAGTTTCCCGTTTCCCTGGCAGGGGCGAACGACGAGATGAGCCGGAACATAGTTGTCGGCATGGTGGGCGATGGTATTCACAAGGTGGCAGTGCAGACCTCTTCGGGGGACATCACGATCCGACCCTAGGCGGGTTTTCCTATGAGTCAACACCGTCCGGCCAACGGTCCACGATACGGACGTTTCCGAAGCGGTTTTAATTTATACGATCAGCGTTACTTTCGTAAGTTTACAACCTGGATATCAACGCGTTGAACCAGCTCTCTCCAGACCTCGGAGGGCTGGGGATGAAATATGAACACCCGCTCCGCGGGCAGGATGTACCAGTCGCCCCGGGCGATTTCGTTTTCCAACTGCCCAGGCGCCCAACCGGCATGACCGGCGTATACACGGAACGCGTCTTCACCCTCGGCTAGAATGCGTTTGAGAACCAGTTCGTCCGAGCCGAGGTAAACACCCCTCAACACCCGTCGGGTACCTTCGGGAGCACTTTCCGATCGAAACAGAAAGAGCAGGTGATGGGGAAAAACAGGTCCTCCAAAGTAGACCGAATGGGCTGTCAATCCGCTGATTTCCGGCCATAGCTCCGCCATGGTGTGCCCGGTTGGTCGATCAATGATCACGCCGAAGGCACCGGTGGAGTCAAAATCGATCAGAAAGACCACGGTTTGTGAGAAGTTGGGATCCCGCAGTCCCCGGGTCGCTACGAGGAAGGTACCCGCTCCCGGCCCATCCAGGGACTGAACCGGGAGAACTTGCTGCTCCGATGATAAACCGGCGCCGGAGCCCCACAGCCTTTTCCCCCGGCCGGTGTTTGGAAGGTTGTCGCCCCCCATCCTACAGCCGCCGACGGTCCAGAGGGAGAGCAGGACGGCGGCGGCGGCGATGATGATGAGTGGGATCCGAAACCGCCTCTGCTGATGCCTGATCTCGCCGCCGGTAGGTTTACACATAATAATATCAAGTCCTCGGATTAATCTTACAAATAATACCAGGCTTGGTATATGCTCAGGTGTCGGTGGTCGCGCTGGACGAGATCTTCTCACCGGAGAAGATCCCGAGGAGGTGCTGCGACTGATCCAGAATCTCTGCACGGAGCATTTCCCGCCCGACAATATTCCTTGACTTCCACGGCGGTTGCGCGTAGCTTTCAAGTTGTCTATCGCGACCCCTTAGCAAACAAACCCGATTCAAGCCCGCAAGCTGACAGCGCTCAGAGAGGACGAATGGCGGATATCAGAAATTTCAGCATCATCGCTCACATCAACCATGGCAAATCAACCCTGGCAGACCGGTTGATCCAGGCCGCGGATCTAGTTTCCCAGAGAGATTTCAGGGATCAGATCCTGGATACTATGGACATAGAGCGCGAAAGGGGAATCACTATCAAGAGCCAAACCGTGACCCTGCCCTACACGGATGGATCCGGCAAGGAATACGAGCTGAACCTGATCGATACCCCCGGACACGTGGATTTCGCATACGAGGTCTCCCGGGCTCTGGCCTCCTGCGAAGGCGTACTGCTTCTAGTCGACGCTTCCCAGGGAGTGGAGGCACAAACGGTTGCCAACCTCTACCTGGCTCTGGAGCACGATCTACCAGTGATCCCCGTCATCAATAAGATAGACCTGGCTTCGGCGGACATCGCGGGCACCAAGGAACAGATAGCCGGCGAGCTGGATCTCGATCCGGACATGGCGATCCTGTGCTCCGCCAAGACCGGAGCGGGCATCGAGGATATATTTGAGGCCATCGTCAAGCACGTTCCCGCCCCCACAGGCAATCCCGACCAGCCCTTCAAAGCCCTCATTTTCGACGCGCATTACGATTCCTTCCGGGGGGCGATCATCGCCTGCCGGGTGTTCGACGGAGGGGTGCAGCCCGGGGATATCATCCGTATGGCCTCCTCCGGCGGGACATACAAGGTCGACGAGGTGGGGCTCTTTCAGATCCAGAGAAAGCCCAAGGACCGTCTCAGCGCCGGCGAGGTCGGCTACATCATCGCCGGAATCAAGAACCTGGTGGATACCCGGATAGGAGACACCATCACCCTGGATACGGAGCCTCCCCAGGAGCGGCTGCCCGGATTCAAAGCGGCCAAGCCCGTAGTTTTTTCCTCGATCTACCCGATGTCCACGGATGAGTACGAGTCCCTCCGCAGAGCCTTGGAGAAGTACGAGCTGAACGACGCTTCGCTGAGCTATCAGAAGGATTCCTCGGCCGCCTTGGGCCAGGGATTCCGGTGTGGCTTCCTGGGCCTGCTGCATCTGGAGATCTTCCAGCAGCGCCTGGAACGGGAATACGACCAAGCTATCGTAATGACCGTTCCCAGCGTGCGCTACAAGTTCACGCTGACCAACGGTGAGGTCATGGTCATCGACAATCCCCAATATTTTCCCGACCCCTCGCTGATCCAGAGCACCGAGGAGCCGTACATCAAGGCTGCACTGCATTTTCCGCAACGATACCTGGGGGCGGTGACCAAGCTCTGCCTGTCCCGCAGGGGCACGAACATGCGCACCGTCTATCCGGTCCCGGGGCGGATCGAGTTCACGATCGACATGCCCCTGGCCGAGGCGATCTACGACTTCTATGACACGCTCAAGAACATCACCCAGGGATACGGCTCCTTCAACTACGACTTAACCGACTACCGGTTAAGCGACCTGGTGCGCCTCGATATCCTGGTCAATGGAGAGAAGGTCGACGCACTATCCGTCATCGTGTTTCGCGACAAAGCCAGGGAATGGGGCGTGAAGATGTGCGACCGGCTCAAAGACGCCATCCCGCGACACCAGTTCAAGATCGCCATTCAAGGCGCAATCGGCGGCACCATCATCTCCCGTTCCACGATCTCCCCCTATAGAAAAGACGTTACAGCCAAGCTGTACGGCGGGGATGTCACCCGCAAACAGAAGCTCCTCAACAAGCAGAAAAAGGGCAAGAAGAGGATGAAGATGGTGGGCTCGGTTATGATCCCCCAGAGCGCCTTCGTCTCAATCCTGAAGAGCGAGGAGTAGGTGGATTTGGATTCGTGGCCGGGAAGGGTTGCCAGCAGCGCAATGCGATGATACCGGCGGGTGATCGTTGACGAAATCTGTCCCTTTCACTAAGGTAGTCCCTACCCTGGCTGCGACATCAAGACTACATGAATCAAAGCTACACACGGAGAGATCATGTCCGAAGGAAAAAACGACCGGAAGGAAGAAGCAAAACTCCCGGGAAAAGAGAGCATCCACTCCGCCGTTGAAATAAGTCGTACGACAGATCAACAGCTCTCCGAAGGCGCAGAGAAAACAATCTTTCTCTGGTTCGACATCGGCTATACGCTGCTGTACAACCTGAGGGAACCGACCTACCGGCAGGTCCTCCGGGAACACGGCGCCGAGGTATCCGAAAACGATCTGGTTCACGCGTTTCACTGGGTCGACAAGATTTTCATGAGGGAATATCCAGGCGTTCTCGGAAAGGACCCACGGACCTACTCTCCCTGGTACCTGGGAGTGCTGAATTACCACCTTGGCCTGCGCCTCGATCTCTGTAAGGTCTTCACACGCTGGAGGCAGATCCAGGATTCCACCGAAGATTACTGGCGGGCTTTCGATTTCGCCTCGTCCGTGCTGGATCGGCTGAGACGAAAGGGCTTTCGCCTTGGCATCATTTCCAACTGGGACCTTTCAGCCAGGTCGACCCTGTCCCGACAGGGGCTTGCGGAGTATTTCGAGCATATCATCATATCCTCGGAAGTAGGCTGTGAAAAACCGGAGGAAGGCATCTTTCTTCTTGCTCTGGAGACTGCAGGGATTTCAGCATCCCGATGTTTGTATGTCGGCGACAACTACTACGATGACGCCATCGGCAGCATGAAGGTAGGCATGCCCTCTGTGATCATCAACCGCCTCGAGCGCAAGGGTATCGGGGAGATAGACGGGCATCCGATCATCCGGGATATCCGAGAGATAGAGGAATACCTGTAAGCGCTCGCCCCGCAGGGTTTCACTCAGGCGAGGAGCTTCCGCAGCCGGCGAATCGACCGGCTCAAATTCCGCCGCGCCCGGTGCTCGTATCTTTTCTGGAAGTAAGGGACTGTGTATATCCTCGAAAGGGCGAGAAACCCTTCAAGAATGTGGATTCGCCTGTTCCAGCGCTCTCTGTCTGGTACGGAGCGGTACTCCCGGCCAATCGCTAGCTCGTAGCCGTCGAACTCCTCCCGGGTTTTTCCGAAAATGGATAGATCGACATCACGGATCAGGGCGCTGTCCTGGGGGCAACGCTCGTCCGGGGTGCCGCCGTCGGTCAAATATCGGGTATCCAGGATGAGTTCTTCCACCTCCCGAACGATTTCAGAGGGCAGATTCATGCTCTCAGCGGCGGATCGAGCCATTCGAGCGCTGAGCTCCTCGTTGTCCGGGGCACGGGGCACATATACCGCGTCATGGAACCACACGGCCATCTCCAGAGCGGTCGGATGAATCGCAAGGGACCGGGCTGCCTCCAGCTCATCGAGACAGGCCGAGATATGAATCCAGTTGTGGTAGTGCCGGTGCTCTTCGCTGTAGCGACGATCGAGTTCTTGGAAAACCTGTTCAGGATTTCCACACACCGCAACCCCGGAACCGCTTACCGATTCAATAAAGTTCGACCAGCGGCTCCGCATCAGGTGTCGGATTTTTCCCGGTTCCATGTACAGACAGTGTACAGCAATTCAACCTGGGGACCAACAAAGCGAAAGGATTCCCGAAGTGTGAGCCTCAAACATTCGCTTTCCAGAATCTATACGGCGGAACTCACCCGATCCCATCTTGATTAATTTGACCCTGTCAGTAAAATATGCAGCCTACACAGAGTTTAAAACCATAGATGAAACTGTTGATCTTTGCGTCCCGGCGATTGGGAAGATTGCTCCTGACGATATTTCTAATCTCAACAATTGTTTTTTTCGTCATCCGCATCATTCCCGGCGACCCGGCTCTGGTGGTAGCGGGAATGGACGCCACCCAGGAAGCGATAGCCTCGATCCGGGCCAAGCTGGGCACCGACCAGCCTCTTCCCGTACAGTACCTCCAGTGGCTTTGGAAGGTCGTCCGTTTTGACTTCGGCGAGTCGCTGATCAGCGGCCAGCCGGTCATCAAACTGGTGTTCCAACGCTTCCCCCTCACCCTCTCCCTGGCTGTATTGGGGATTCTCATTTCCATCGTGATTGCCATTCCCCTTGGGGTGCTTTCCGCGGTCAAACGCTGGTCCTTTTGGGATTACTCGGGGATGGCCTTCTCCCAGATCGGGATGGCGATACCCAGCTTCTGGCTGGGGATCATGCTCCTGCTGATTTTTGCGGTAAAGATACAGATCTTCCCGCTATTCGGTTCGGGAAGCATCGTGCACCTGATCCTGCCCGCCATTTCTCTCGGAATCGCCCGGGCGGCGATCATCCTGCGGCTGACCCGGGCATCGATGATCGAAGAACTGAGCAAGGAGTACGTGATCACAGCCCGGGCCAAGGGACTCACCGAGCGGATGGTAAAATACAAACACGCTCTGAAAAACGCCCTTCTTCCCGTCATTACGATCACCGGGATCCAGCTGGGCTATATGCTCGGCGGAGCGATCATCACCGAGCAGGTCTTTTCTCTTCCCGGGCTGGGGCGCTTGTTTCTGACCGGGATCTACCAACGGGATTTCCCACTGATTCAAGGGGGGGTTGTTTTTGTGGCCATCATCTTCTCCCTGATCAATTTCACGGTTGACATCCTGTACAGCGTGCTCAATCCCAGGATCCGGATCAACTGAGGATCGATTCATGAAGCGCATCGAGACAAATCGAGTAAAAGAAAATCTGCCGGCCAGCAGCGGCAAGAACGGAGAGCTGCTCGCTATCCGGGACCTCGATGTGAGCTTCGAACTCGAAAGCGGAGCTGCCCGGGCTCTTCGCGGCATCGACCTGACCCTCAAATCCGGAGAAATCCACGGCCTGGTGGGCGAATCCGGCTCCGGAAAATCAGTTGCCTCGACCTGCATCATGGGACTGCTTCCCATTCCACCGGCACAGATCAACCATGGACAGATCCTTTACAAAGGATCCGATCTGCTCAAGCTGTCCGAGACCGAGCGCAGACGGACCCGCGGACGGGAAATCGCCATGGTTTTCCAGGAACCCGCCAAGTATCTGAATCCAGGCCTGAGGGTCGGAGAGCAAATTACGGAGATGCTCCGCCTCCATCTCGATATGGACCGAAGCCGGGCATCGGAGCGGGCTCAGGAGCTCCTCGAACTGGTGGGGCTGCCAAACACGCGCCGGGTTCTTTCGGGGTATCCTCACGAACTGTCCGGGGGAATGAAACAGAGGATGATGATCGCCATGGCCATAAGCTGTGACCCGTCGATGCTGATCGCAGACGAACCGACCACGGCTCTGGATGTGACCCTGCAGCTACAGATCCTCAAACTGATCCTGCAGCTGCGGGACCGTTTTTCCATGGGAGTGCTGTTCATCTCTCACGATCTTGCTGTAGTTCGCGAAATATCCGACCGGGTGTCGGTGATCTACGCCGGCAAGATCGTCGAATCAGCAGCCAGGGATCGACTGTTCAACGAGCCGCTGCACCCGTACACTCAGCTCTTGCTTCTCTCCATCCCTGACGCCGAAAAACGGGGTCAGCGCCTCAAGGCCATTCCGGGACGCGTACCCGATGCCGAACATATTCCAGGCGGCTGCGCCTTTCATCCCCGCTGTCCACTGGCCGAAAAGTTCTGCTCTCAGGAAATTCCCGCCACGGTGGACCATAAAGAAGGACACACCGCGGCCTGCCACATGATTGGAAAGAAATGGCTCAACTCGTAGAGATACGGAATCTGGTAAAGGAGTTTCACAGCCGAAGCTTGGTGGCCCGCAGGCGCAGTGCCTTCAGAGCCGTGGACCGAGTCAGCTTCGATATTGATAAGAATACGATTTTCGGACTTGTCGGAGAATCAGGGTGCGGGAAAACCACGGTCTCCCGAGCAATTCTCCGGTTGGATCCGCCCACTTCCGGGGAAGTACGTTTTGCAGGTACCGCGCTGGAAGGATTGTCCGGGAAAGCCCTGCGGGGCTATCGTCGGCGAATGCAGATCGTATTTCAGGACCCCAACAGCGCCCTCAACCCCAAGCTGAGGATCGGGGCCAGCCTCGAGGAAGGCTTGATCAATCTCGGTGTACCAAAAACAGAGCGACAGCGACGCGTAGAAGAGATGCTCGAGCTTGTCGGGATTTCACCGTCCCAGCGAACCCGTTATCCTCATGAGTTTTCAGGAGGCCAGAAACAGCGTATTGTCGTAGCCAGGGCTTTGACCATGCAGCCGGAGTTCCTCGTCCTCGACGAACCGGTTTCAAATCTCGACGTTTCGATTCAGGCTCAAATTGTCAATCTTCTACTGGACGTGAAAGACCGGCTGTCCCTCACCTATCTGTTCATCTCCCACGATCTCAATCTGGTTGCCTACCTCAGCGACCGAATCGCCGTCATGTACAAAGGCAGATTCGTCGAGCTTGGCTCCACAGAACAGATCATGGATCGACCCGTTCATCCCTACACCCTCAGGCTTTTCTCCGCAAGTCCCACTTTGCACGGGACTATCCAGTCGAGTGAAAAAATACAAGAAAATGAATCAACTTTTGGCATTGCAGCCGGATGTCCCTACGCGGGACAGTGCGAATGGAAGGATTCCAATTGCTTGAAAGAGGAGCCTGGGCTGCGAGATATCGGCGAAGGCCACCTGGTGGCCTGCATGCACAGCATGCACAGCAAGGAACGAAACCCCGCGTAGCGGGGAAATAAAATCATCTGCAAAAAGATGCAGAAGGAGGATCACATGAAACGTACGCGTCTTTGGAAAACCGCTGTAGCGGTTTTGGTTCTGCTCATCCTGGCGGCCGGAACAGCAGCGGCAAACGCTCAGCAGGAGAAGAAGGTCTTGGAGTTCGCCCTGCAGGGGAACCCGGATACTCTTGATCCACACAAGACCTCCGGAACATTGACTTTTCAGACTCTGAAAAGCATCTACGACACGCTGGTGGAGCCGGATCCATCGGGGAAACTCGTACCTGCATTGGCGGAAAAATGGGAGATTTCTTCTGACGGCCTTACCTGGACCTTCACCCTGCGAAAAGGTGTGAAGTTTCACAACGGAGATACCCTCAGGTCGGAAGATGTCAAAGCGACATTCGAGCGAATGATGAAAGAAGAAACCGCCAGCCCCAAGGTAGCCGACTACAAAGCGATCACCGCCATCGAAGCGCCCAATGACAGCACTGTAGTGTTCAAGCTCTCCCAGCCCAACTCCCCGCTTCTAGCCACTCTGGCCTCAGGTTGGAGTGCGATCCTGCCCAAGAGTCTGATCGACGCAGGTCATGACTTCGCCAACCAGCCGGTGGGAACCGGACCGTTTCGCCTCGTTGAGTGGGTCCGTGACAGCCGGGTCGTTCTAGAGAAGAATCCCGAGTACTGGATGAAAGGCCTGCCCAAGCTGGATGGTGTCAATATCAACATCATTACCGAGCAGACAGTAGCGGTCCAAGGCCTCTTGTCCGGGCAGCTCGACGTCGCCTACCGGATCGATCCGGATGCAGTAGCCCAGCTGGAGGCGAATCCTGACACGAAGGTGGAAACCCGGCTGACCGCCCTCACCCTGGTCATGTCCATCAACTGCAGCCGTCCTCAGCTGAACGATCTGCGGGTCCGACAGGCCATCAACCACGCCATCGACAAGCAGAAAGTACTGGACACTGTCTACGGCGGAGGCGAGCCGATCGGCACCTTCATGGATCACGACAACGCCTACTACAAGGATTTCACGAATCTGTATCCCTACAATCCTGCCAAAGCCCGTCAACTCCTGCAGGAGGCCGGGGTGGGACCGGAGCGGGTATTCGAACTGTTCCTTCCCCAAAACTACGAGCTCCACGTAAGGGCTGGAGAGATGTATCAGGCCATGCTCAGCGAAGTCGGCATGAACGTCCAGATCCGTCTGGTGGACTGGTCCACCTGGATCAGTGACGTGTACAGCAAGGCGAATTATGATCTCACCGCGATCGGCCACACGGGCAAGCTCGATCCCGACGGTACCCTCGGCGGATACGGCATCCCGGAGAAGCGCTATGTTCGCTGGGACAACCCCAGAGCCGCCGAACTCATAGCGCAAGGGGCAAAGGTATCGGGATTCGAGAATCGGAAGAAGATCTACGATGAAGCACTGGAGATCATGGCCCGGGAAGTTCCCTTCATGTTCCTGGGTTCCAACTACGAGTTCAACGCCATGGGCAACAATGTTTATGATTTCCGCATCACCCCGAAGCTGGACACCTTCGACTTCCGTTGGACGGAGTTGAGATAGAGGGACCCGCAATATCTATGCTTCGAGGTTCGGCAGCCACTCGGCTGTACTACATCGCAGTTGTATTTCTATTGATTCTGGGAGCCGCCGCGGTGGCGGCTCCCTGGATCGCTCCCCACGACCCGGTGGCGCAGAATGTCGAGGACCGATTCCATTCGCCCAGCCTCTCCCACCCACTGGGTACGGACAACTTCGGCCGGGATGTCCTGAGCCGAATCATATTCGGTTCCCGCTCGGCATTACTGGTAG
>Ga0315553_10002550_pt1 | contig 14572 bp, 17 predicted proteins | sample SalMarSW160140MG_FD_203099 | JGI IMG/M metagenome (GOLD analysis project Ga0315553, IMG submission 203099) | Salt marsh sediment microbial communities from the Plum Island Ecosystem LTER, Massachusetts, United States - Salt Marsh Sediment SW1601-40 ... | reverse complement strand
GGAGCCCGATGTATCAACAATTTTAGCTTCATCCATCAATGGAAATCCACACCTTCTGATGGTAGTCGGTCTTCAAGCATCGGTACCAATTGGAGGAAGATAAAAGCGTATCGGAGTGCGCCCATCTTATTAAGAATTCACTAATTATCCGAAAAACAAGCACTAATTAATGATAATCCCTTTTCTTAACTCGTGAAGTGATTGTTTATGTCAGACAAAATGGAACTTATTGTGCATGGAGAGGTAATAGCTGTGAATGAGTTTGTCAGGTCTTTGCTTGAGGATGTGCTACTAGCGATTCTTAAGAAGCTTAAAGGTGCTGAGGACCTCAAAGCTATTAGCAAAATTGAGATTGAGTAACTAACTTGCGTTTTTGGTGATATATCTTGACCCATGAGTGCTGGAACAAGCAAATTTTATGGATTGATTTGACAACAAGAGCAACACAAATAGAATCTCTCTCTGATGAAGTGTATGAGAAATTCATTGGAGGTAAGGGTTTAGGAACTTATCTTCTCTACAAGCATCTTGAAGCTGGTATTGATCCTCTTGGAGCGACAAACATTCTATTCTTTCTCACTGGTCCATTACAGGGTTTACCAGCACCCAATGTTGGTAGATGGACTCTCGTAACCAAATCCCCTCTCACAGGATTGATTCTTGATTCTCATAGTGGCGGTTCGCTTGGCCAAGAGATCAAGAAATCTGGCTATGATGCTGTTTGCATAAAAGGTGTGTCTGCCAATCCTGTTTATATTCACATTCAAGATCAAAATGTAAAGATTGAATCAGCTGAGGGAATCTGGGGTCAAGGAGTTCATGAAACAACTGAAAGACTATACAAGCGCCATCCGAAATCTTCAGTATATACAATTGGTCCTGCTGGTGAAAACCTAGTTCGCATTGCTACCGGATGTTGTGAGATAGCTCATCAGACTGGACGTGGTGGCGCTGGTGCTGTGATGGGCTCCAAGAACTTGAAAGCTATTGTTGTCAAAGGTTCCAAGAAAATCTTTGGCGCTGATGTTGACACCATACGAAAAATCAATGCTGATTTAACAAAGGGTTGGAATCAAAAGGAAAATACTGATTTCAAAAGATTTGGCTCTCCATTTTTGGTTGAGCTCTCAAACGAAATGGGTCAATTTCCAACCAGAAATTATGAAACTGGATATTTCGATAACTACTCCGAAATCATACCTGAGGAAATGAGTGAGATTTATGCAGGTGCGCATAACTCATGTCCAAATTGTGTCATGCGTTGTACTCATGCTTACGAAACAACGGATCCAGATAATACAGATCAAATGATTGAGTCCTGTATCGAATATGAAACTATAGGCCTGATGGGGGGAAATCTGGGGATATCCAATCTAACTCATCTTCTCCAATTGAACTATCTTGCTGATAGACTTGGACTTGATACAATAAGTGGTGGGTCGGTCCTTGGGTTTGCAATGGATGCATACAAACAAGGCATTCTAACAGATGATATAATTGGATTCTCCTTAAATTTCGGAGATGGAGAAGCTGCATTGAAACTCTTGAAGATGATTGCTTATCGTGAAGGAATTGGTGCTATACTATCTGAAGGTGTTCGAATAGCTGCAGAAAAGATAGGTCACAATAGTAAAGACTTTGCAGTACATTTCAAAGGCCTTGAATTACCCGCCTGGGATCCTAGAGGGAGGCGTGGTTTAGCTCTTTCATATGCGACGGCGAACGTTGGTGGGAGCCATCTTCGCGGCTGGCCATCTACAACTGATCCTCCAGATGAGTCGGCAGTTGATTTAGTGGATTCTATGGTGAATGCAAGAGACCAGAAGGTGTTGACCGACTCACTTGTTGTCTGTCATTTCACATACCATCTTCCACTCTCTCATGAGACAAAAATACAGCTCTTGAATGCTGCAACTGGTTTACACTATGATGAGGAGGATGCAAAGTTGTTTGGCAGAAGAGTGGTGACACTTGGACGGATGTTCAATCATCGCGAGGGAATATCAAGAGAATCGGACATTCTTCCGGAACGAATGTGGATACCTGAACCTTCCGGACCAAGAAAAGGAATGACATCTTTCATAAACAAAGATGATTTTGAGTTGTGTCTTGACAGGTACTATGAATTGAGGGGATGGAGTATACAAGATGGCCTTCCCACAACGGAAACTTTAGAATTGCTGGGACTAAATGATATCGTGTAATGACGACATTTATCAAAAAGGACTTGGTCTGAAATTTCTTCGAAGATAGATTTCTTTTCGTAGTTCGCGAAATTCTGAATCTAGATATAATTTGATTACATCTGCTCTCTTCTCACTAACAACAGCATCAAGAGCGCTAAGATTCTTATCATCTGCAATCTCTATGGCTCTATCAAGCATCTGTAAACCAATATCTGTATGTTCAAGATCGTCTTCAATCTCAAAGTGTTGGATATATCCGATATTACCTAAATTAGGATCATTAGCAACATCAAACTTCAGTGCTGCAACAATCATATTCGTGGTAGCCGCAATAACATACATCGTTTCACGACTAGTTCTCGCAGGAACAATAGAATTACCTGTTGAAAGGGAATGAAAATCAAGTCCCTCTCTAGAATAGAACTGTTCTAATGCTGCTCTGTCGGTCGCAGTCGCTATTCTAACTTGTATTTCCATCACTCAAACCTAAAAAAAAGGTTCCTGAACTCTATAAAGAGCTATCGAGATGTGCATTTTGCGAGAGACTGATATGGTTTCAATCTATATTGTTCGTGATAAGGATGGAGTATGAAGAAGAGCCAGACCTGATTATCTTACCACTCATTCTCCTGATCAGTCTAGTCCTGATTCTACTTTCATTATCTATCGTCTATGTTCCATTGCTGTTTGATTGAAATTATCATTTTATGACATTGTAAATATCTTGGATTTTTTTTGTGAACTCATTGTCAGGATGTTTGAGAATCACAACATATCGGCTGCCGACCTCAATCAGGATGGGCACAAGAGGAATAATAGTGGCAACTTTTGTTTTGAATTTCCTTTCAACTTCTGCTCTGATTGCATCGTCTTCATAGATACTTGGTTTTTTGTTGATTATAATGCGAATATCTGGAACTTGTAATTTCTTTGCAACACTCAATGTAGCTGCAGTTCCAAGAAGATCCTGTTCATCAATTCTTGCTACGACGAAGAGAAAATCTGCTGTTGCCATGGAGAGTAGTGTCTCTCTATCAAGTCCTGGATGAGTGTCGATGATCAGATAGTCGAGGTCTCTTGCTTCGATTACTTCGCTAAACCCATTTCTCAAGTCGCTTACTTCGTACCCTTCTCGAAGTATTCTTGTAATGTCAGTTGCACTCATTGATGAAGGGATAAGGAACAATTTCCCTTGTTTTATTCCAAGGCGTTCGGTCATATCCACACACGTATCTGTGATGTCACACTCTCCTCTTAGATAATCATTGAGAGTGTACTTCATTTTCTCACGACCCATCCCAAAAATAACGTGAATTCCGGGAGAAGCGATATCTGTATCCATGACCGCGACTCGTTTTCCATCTAGTGCAGCTAGAGCTGCAAGATTAGCGGATATGTTTGATTTTCCAGTACCTCCTCGGAATGAATGGATACTGATTATCTTACCTGACATTATTTCGCTCCTTCAAGTCATTGGCATCCTTTTGAAGGACTATTACCGAATAAGTGTTTCTTGAGGTGACTCGCTCCGAATGACGTAATCTAAACTCCATTAAATTGAATCACTCTATGCAACAGTAAACAATCTTTAGGCGCTTCTTACGAATCTTTTAGATACTAGTTTCGACTATTCCTTCAGCAGTCCCATCGAAGGAGTCATCAGGGGGAGGCTCCTGTTCCGTGGTGGCGTCATCAGCGTCCGACTGTGGTCCCTCGTTGCCCTCCTCGTCCACCGCTGACACCGTGTAGGAGTAGGTGGTCTCGGGCTCCAGCCCGGTGTCTGTGAAGGTTGTGGTGGGCTCATCCACCTCCGCCACCTTCATCCCGTCCCTAAACACGTTGTAGTGGTGGAGGTCACCAGCACCGCTGGCGTCCCAGCTCAGCTCGACCTCCTCGTGGAAGTGTTCTAACCACCAAAACGAAGCTACCTTCTCTCCAAATTGAATAATCCTATCTAGGCTGTAATAATGCAGCTTCTACATCATCCAATCATTTCTCTTGCTTTTGCTCCTACTTCATCACTTCGGGAGGTGAATTGTATCAGTAACTCCTGAAGTTCATTGTTTCCAATTCGGCCTGAATTCCGTAATTTTATAATATACTCTTCGAATGAAGCGGAGGGATTTTCAGACCTTGACACAAAGATCTCTAACATCCTTGCTTCCCTACCTGATATGTCAGATTCTTCCTTTATTGATGGATATGTAATGAACAAGAAAAAGGAGACCATAATGTATGCGGAGATGGTGAAATTGTCGAATCCAACTACTGTCATCAATATGCCCACTGGAATAAAAAGAATCAACCAGATTCGCAATGTCCAACGCCATATCACTTTCACCTTTAATGCTATCCCCATATTCAATGTTTCATTCATTTCATTGGATTCTTTTTTCTCCGTCATTTTAACTACCGCTTTTATTGCTATTGTCAATGCTATTCAATTCAAATGCCAGTCCTATTCAAATATTATTTATGGGATCATCATAATCTTCTACCAAAACATCCTCTTTATCACTAATTTCTAGTGTAAAACAAAATCCAAGAAGAATAGAGCCTACTAAAAACAAAAGGCTTTCTCTAAATATATCAAGAAACATAATAGGAATGAACATATAACTCAAAACCCAGAAGAGTAGAACTGGTGAAGAGAATCCGAACATACTCAAGACTCTGTAATGCATTTTTGAATCTATACTAAGCTTTGCCAATGAATAACCCAATGTAGAATTTTCAATTAAGGCACCTCGTGATAGACGAACTCGGAGAAAGTTCCCTTTTACAAAGTAGAAATATACTGCAATCGCGTATATAGCATCAAAAAACAACATCCAAATTAACAAAATACGTTCATCGTCAGTCATGTCATTCATCTCCATTGATTTTTCATTACACTTAAAGAACACCTAGATAGAATAATGTAGCTATTATTATTGTGGTAATTAAGCAAGTTAGTTGTCCAAGCATCAATCCTACATGAGTACGTCCTTGAAATCCTACCTTCTTTAATTTTGGATGAGAAATATATTTACTCTGGAAGAATCTAGATATACTACCTTGACCAAGGCTTGTTGCTTTCCATAAGTTCTTTACTACTCCACCCCCAAGAAGTAGAGCTGCAAAGAAAAATGTGATTGCTTTCGTCCACGGATCTAAATTAAATGCACGAGTATGTAGAATAAGCAGCGCAAGATAACAGAAATATGCTCCAATCGCAATTCCAAGTGTGAACCAAAAGATAGATTCAGTTGAAGGTATCTGAAAGAGCGCAAGTAGCTCAGCTATTAACCAAGCAGTTGAAACAATATTCTTCAATAATTCCATTGATGCATCCCAAAGAGAGCGAGCATTACTCGAGATATCATCAATCACATCATTGCTCTCAGAAATGGACAGATCTTCCACACCTAGGAAGGATAAGTTGAACGATTCTGCTGAAACACAACCTATTAAATCAATAGTTAAGTGAAAGGCTATATTTGCATCCTGATCAGCTGTCTTATCACAGATGAAATGAAGGAGTGGCCACCAACCAGTCCAGTACGTTGACATTGCTTGTATAGCTTCGATCATTCGTTGGTCTATCGTTGTTTCATATTTCCTCGTTGCTTCAGCTGCTAATCCTTCAACAGTCCCATCACAATCCATCAGCTCCACAGGCTCAGGGTCAGTGGTGGCGTCATCAGCGTCCGACTGTGGTCCCTCGTTGCCCTCGTCGTCCACTGCCGAGACCCGGTAGCTGTACGTGGTCTCTGGTTCCAGGCCGCTGTCTGTGAAGGTCGTCTGGGACTCGTCCACGTCACCCACCTTGATCCCATCCCGGTAGATACAGTAGTGGTCCATGTCTGGCTCTTCGTTCCCAGTCCACGTGATAGTAACATTGTCTTATTGATGAAATAACCAATCATGATTTCTTCTTGTATGAGTATTGAACTGAAGTAATAGCCATGATGCACATAAAGCTCAAAATGGATAGAATCAGAATAAATAATACTTCATTTTCCACAGCCGAGATGAACAATATCCATGCTTGAAGAAGCGTTATCACCACTAAAATGGCAAATGGTAGTGTAGTACCAATCCCAAGAATACTTTGTTGGTTATTTATAACCTCGGACCATCGATTTACATACTTGTTTCCTCCTAGACCTTTGTCTTCCATTACTGCCAATGATTCAACGAGAAGCCACCGTATTAAGACAAAAATCACTAGAAATCCAAAGCTTATACCAAGAATGAATATTTCCATCAATTCACATATCAGACCTCAACTTAAAAATTGATAGGAGCCCCTGTTACATAGTAGCAGAAGAAAAGGGATGCCATCATCAATACAACAACAGCCCAAGCTGCAACAAATATTGTCCCAAAAATACATCTACTTAGAGCTTGTTGGATATTATTCCATTCTGCAATTCCATATCCTATTAAAGTACTCCATCCTCCTGTAAATATTCCATAGATGCTTTTTGGACCTCCCAAAACTTCAACGAAGGTTTCAATACCTAGAATCCAGTCATGATTGATCGCAGATTCGATGAGAAACAGGTCTCATATACACTAGACCATTTTTTATCTGCTTCTGGTAGCATCAGGAATAGAAGAGGTAGTATAATCGCAACACCCCAAATTGCCGCAAGGATGCTCTGCAATACGGGTATATCTAGTTGCATTAGTTTCAAGCCTCGGTATAATTGTATATGCTAAGTTCAATGAATATTATCTACCTCATTGGTCTCATCGAGTGTCTTCATTTTCTTTGTCCATACCAAGAGAATCACAGGAACCAAGGGGAACCATGCAAATGGAAGTCGAATCAGTATTTCTGGGAGAAGGCTAATTTGACCTTGACCTATTGCTATTAATAGTAAAGACAAGAACATACTACTCCATAAAACTACGAGAGCTATTCCATTTCGATAGGATTGAAATGTCCAAGACATGAGACTCCTTACTTTCTTCAATCGCAGAAACAGAATTAAGGCGAAAGCTAGATTGACAATTAGATTCACCCAAACAATCATCTCAGCTATCGGGTCTGTGGTACTAATCGACATACTTTCATTGCTCCTTATAGACCATTCCAAATAAGTACTCCGACAATAACAACAACGAACCCAGTAAGGAGATTAAGGATTCCAGATATTACGTTCTTTGGAACCTCATTATCTATTATTTCCCTTGCAGGATTGTCATCGATAAGCTTCCCAGCTTCTTTATTTAACACCTTTTCATTATATGCCATGTTCATCCCAATTCCTGCTGCAAGACCTGCGCCACCTTGAATAGCATATTGAAATCCCTTTTGGACACACTGCAAACCGACATCAAATCGTTCTAGATCTCCATTGATCATTCCTATGTAATCATTGATTATAGCCCCTGCAAGGCTGACCCACCACGCAACGAGTGCTATTCCATACGCTACAGAACCTATTGGAGTACCTGCAGCCATACCTGCCACCATGGCTGCTATGGCAGCCCAATCAGATATTTCCCATGGGTTCATAACATCATGGAATCCTCTAAGCCTATAGATCGCTGCACGTGTTTCCGAGAACATCTCAGATTCATCAATGCCAATGTATGTTAGGAAGGGAACGATTAAAGACACACATCCATCCAACCCAATATCGATGTTGAGAAGTAAATCTAGGGTAAGATGTAGAGATAGCTCCACATTAACGAATGGATTCCAGGAAATAACAATGTGACATACTGGCCACCAGCCAGTCCAATACGCATCAAGATGGTCCATCGAACTGATAAGCAAATCTTGAATAAATGATAATGCTTCGTCTGTTGATGATGCCCACATCGTTCCGTCGAAGGAGTCATCCACAGGCTCGACATCAGTGGTGGTAGAGTCAGGGTCTGAGAAATCTCCCTCGTTACCCTCGTCGTCCACAGCTGTCATTGTATACGTATACTCGGTCTCAGGCTCCAGCCCACTGTCGATAAAGCTTGTCGTGGGATGGTCAACCTCGCCCACCTTGATACCATCCCGGTAGATGCAGTAGTGGTCCATGTCTGGCTCATCGTTCCCAGTCCACATACCACATATGGTAGTGATGAAAGTAACTATTCACCGGTTATTCCTGAACTATTCCTAGGTCCTACTCCTCTCCGTCTTACGGATAATTTGTAGACGTAACTTCAGAGAGAAGTCTTTGGGCCTCTATTCCTACCTCATCAGAATAATTCGAGAATTGACGTAATATCTTTATCACTACCTCTCGTGGTGGTTTCTCATTCTTTAGAAATCTCCTAATTGTTTCTCTCAGGAGGTTCGGTGGATCATGAGACTTTCTTAATTGATCATTGAGTAGTGCAACATAAGCCATTCCATGAGTCTCTTTTGTAGTATCACGAGACATTAAGAGTATAAACAAGGCTAATAGCACATATCCGAGAGTAAAGATCGTGAATCTCAAATCTCCAACAACAAGATTATACAACAGTAATATAATTCCTATCATTAGAAGTACTATCACGTATTTATTCGCTGATATGAATCCATTCAGGTTTGATGATTCTCTCTTCATTGCTTCATCACCTTATTTAACTAAAGATATGAAATGGTGCTAATCCAGCAAAGATTGCGGCTGCTCCAAATATTGATACACTGCTCATTTTGTCCTAAATTTATTATAATATTCAAGCTACATCTTTCCCTATTACACAATGTCTGAATTCTGCTGCTTAGCAGTAGATATAACTTTCGACCTATATCTTTGATGTCCTTTTAGGAAGATAATATATCCGAAAATATACACAGCTGTGAGAATTATTTCGATACCTGGCATTGTTATGCCCAATGAAGCTATCAGATTTCTATACATTGTAGTAGCCCATAAAAAAAATGCAAATACGCTACTTACTACAAGACTGATCATATCAATAAGCAAAACCAAATATCGTCTTTGCCAATAGGCAAGTACCTTTTCTAGGTTAAATCGTGCAAGGATAATAGGGATTAATACCACTCCCATCCCTATGAAATATATGGGTATCAAAGCTAGAATAAAAACTGAAACATTGATAAAAAATTCTATCAATTTAGGTTATTCCTCCATTAAGGCATTGCCAAGCACAGGTAAAAAACATACCCGCTGCAAGAACAAAATAAAGTTTCTTCAGCCACAATCCTGTGATTGCCTCGATTAACTCGTTCATTGCAACATTTGCTAGAAGATTTCCTAGTATCGTTCCTAAGGTCAAGTTGAATAAACTAGTGATGATACCTCCGAATGCAGCTATTAAGCATTCAATGCCCAAAACCACGAACATTGCTGCAGCCCACTCCCAACTCCATTCATTAATCACTGTAACCATAGTTATAACACACATAGCATATACAACTGCTGTAACCCAAAAAACAAATGATGCTCCAAGGGCATAGAGATTTACATATCCACCATATTCAAAAATATCTAATGCCCGGCTCATAAAGAAAAAGAAAGAACTAGTTATAAAATCTATTATGATAAATTCCACCAAAACTTCATCAAGGTAGTCATCATTTGGTTCAATAGTTGGTTCCTGGGAAACACTGCAGACTGTTACTGTTCCAACTAAGTCTCTCTTAAAATGAAAACTTACATCATCATTATCTGTAGCTACTCTTTTATAATTAAGCTCTGGCCATGGACCCGTCCAATAACATTCTGTTTCTGATTCTACTTGATTTAGTGTGGAATCAATGGTGCTGTTATCAAGTGATTCAATAAAACCCTCATCCGTCCCGTCGAAGGAGTCATCCACAGGTTCGACATCAGTGGTTGCCTGGCTGGGGTCAGAGGGATCGCTCACATCACCATCCCCATCCACCACGGAGACCGTATAGGTGTAGGTGGTCTCCGGCTGCAGCCCAGTGTCGAGGTAGGAGGTCTCTTCGATGTCCACCTCTGCCACCTTCAGCCCGTCACGGTATATGTTGTAGTGGTCGTGGCTGGATGAGCTCGCTGTCCAGTTGACACGGATCTCCTCGTAGGAGACCGTGGTGGCGACTGGTCCTTGAACCTGAGGTGGTGTCAGGTCAGATATGTCTTGAGGAATGAACCATCCTCTCATGATTGCGGAATTTGATAAAGAAACGGGTCGATCACAATTCAGAATCATTCAATATCATCATATTTCTCTTTAAAGCTCACCCAAGATTTGAGTATTCCCAAAACATTACACATCTCCGCAATGTACACTTCATCTAATTCTCTCTTATGACGCGCGTAAATCCCAAGTGCATCTCTCAGATCCTGTTCTCCCTGAAAGTAGAGCTTGTTGATCAAGGTATCTTCAACAGATCCTATTCTAAGGTTACAATCAGAATAATTTACCTCAATAGCTCTGTCCAGTGTTTCCTGATCGAACTCTGAATTTACACCTTGAAGGTCTAAACGGATCAGACCCTCATGGAGAAAAACAGTACTATGACTTCCATCATGTATCAATTCTCTCATAGTATCATAATCAACATTGAACTTTTCTCTCTTGAGGAACCCAGTAAATTCCTTGAGCTCCGCATCACTCATGTCCAAGATGATATCGATATCCACTGTGGTTCGAGGAACTCCATGAAACATCACTGCAATGCCGCCAACAATGACATATCTCATGTTCTGTTCGTTAAGAAAATTACAGACCAATCTCAAGACCTCTTCAATGTCATTCATGCTTTTTATCCCCTGCCACCTTCAACGCAGTATTTGATAACATGAGTCCTATTCTGAGTGTGTCCAGTCCTGTAAGAGCCCTCGCGCGGATAGCGGTGAGGACCTGCTCCCTGTCTCTTCGCTCTCGCACCTGTTCCTTGATGGACTTCATTCAACCACACAACCCAAAAAGCTGATTTCTTGATATACTCTTTTATTCGAAACATACGTATTTAGAGTACACGCATTTATAATAGGACTTGCTTGAATTCATCAGATAGTCAGGGATTGCTCACATACTTCATTGTTGTTTACTATTGAGGCCCAGTAACTACAGGTGGTTTCCGCCTGCAGGCCACTGTCCATGTAGGAGGTTTCTTTCACATCTCTAATTCTATTCATAAGAGATGGTTTCTTCACTCATTTGATGTTACTACATTAAGTGGCCAAATGTTAAGTAAATATGGATTCTTAGTGTTACAATCTTCCATGCAATCACTTTTCTAAAGCAGAATCAAACGAAAAATAGAGATACAGCTACAGAAACCCATTAAAATATTATCTGCGTGCATTTAGTCAAAATGCACCTAATTCTTCAATCATCCTTTAATTTTATATAGTGCGAATTATATAAAATTCTTGGCTATGATTGGGGATGGAGTACCAATCATATTGTGTAAAGAGGCGTTCGCATGTGTAGGATTAATCTCCTTAGGAGGAAACAGTTTCTTCTATCTTGTACTATCGCAATTACTGTAATTCTTGGAATGCAGCTCTATGCTTCTACTGCATGGACGGCTGATATTGTGAATGAAGGTCCTGATATTGCTATCCTTCAGTTGTCAGGTGATTCAGACACAGATTGGGCAGTCAATGATTTAATTGAAAGATTTTCTACCTTCATTTCAGATGATATTTTTCTTCCTGATCGTATCAGGGTCATTCGGACCAATAATCCACGAGTTGCTCTGACATTGGATGAGGATATAGTCATCTACGCATCTCATGGCGGACCATTTGGAATTGTCACAGGCAAGCATATTACATCCTGGAAGACAATGGCAGGAATAGTGGAAGAATCACCAGTAAGCTTACACCTGTTCATGGCATGTTGTAGTAGGGAGATAGTAAAGTATGGAGATGATGATTCAGGGAAAAAGCTTTATACCGTTATTGGAGCGAGACCTGCTGAAGTCACTAATGTTGAGATTACCTCCACCGCAATGCTAGCGGTTGGACTTCACACTGATTATGTTGAAGAATATAGAATAGAGGAACTTACCAAGGCGAAGGAACTCGTACAGACTGGAACAAGTGTTCATATCATGGATTTCTCACAGATTATTCTCGATGAGATTGAATACATTGATGACACGTATTCAGATACATACACAAGTGAACACATGGTCATCCGTTTTTCAAATTACACTGTTTATGGCACTTACGATTTCAGTCTTTTACCTTCTGATTTAAGCTATATGTTGATATACTACTACGGGTCATATTGGGATGATGGTGAATGGCAAACTGTACTAGCATCCCAAATTACAACCTCTGTCAATTATACCATGAACTGGTACTACGAGTCCACATGGATTGAGGATATTGAACCTCCTGAGAATCCACCTCCACCACCACCTCCACCAGACTCATTTAGCATGATATATGTCATGGCAGCCGCCGGAACAGGAGGGCATTGGGAAGACGGGCCAACTCAGTTTGCTGGTGGAACATACTACGGAACAGTTGGATTTGACTATTCCATATCATATGGTGACTCACCAACAGTAGAGGTGACAGCCAGTGGGAGTGATCTTGATCAAGTCGACTCAATTGCTCTCAATGAAACTGTCATACATGGGCTCTATGTTTCAAAACAAAAGGTAGATGGAGTCTGGCAGGAACCTGTAACAGGTCGAAATCCTGGTAGGTCTGGAGGTTTATGGACTGACCCATGTGTAAAAGTAGAGTATGAATATGATGCATCATGGCCTGTATTTCCAAGCTGTACGGCACAGAACACTGGCGATTTATATTGTGACGGAAATGTAACTTATCCTGTATCTATTCCTTCAAGTCCTAGCGGATGGAGAGGGCCTTCATTTGTCCGCACACTTCCATCATACTTCAAGCTGCGTGATCTAGGCTCATTCTCAGTGAATCTTACAATAGAACACAATAATGATGGACGGAGAGGGACCTATACTTGTGTTTCACTATATGATGAGAATAAAGACATCATGGCAAGCTTGTTTGTTTACGATTCTTGGACTTATTCTTCAAGCTCACCCTATCAGAGAGAGCGTTTTGTTGCGAGATACTACAAGGCGAGTGGTAGCTATGAAGAGCTAGTTTCAGATGATATTTACGGAGATTACTCTGGCATAGTGCAAATACGCTTCGATCGATTGAAAGGATTATCCGGAGATGTCCCAACAAAGAGTGAACAAGTATTCTTTACTCCTATAACAGTTGACCAGAACCGAATTATCAAATATGTAGTTATACAGAGTTATCGAAATCCTACAAGCTATCAGCACCATGTGGAGATAGATAATGTTCGAGTCAGCTTTTGCAGGTCTGAATACACGGTATTTAATGACAACTGCAATGATATGGACGGATTCAACAAAGATCTCGATTTTGGATATGGCACATCATCAGATGGGGAGTTCGTTGTACCTTCTGGTGAGAGCTATATGACACCGGATCAGATCCCTATTGATTATACTGGATGGCACGGACCGGACTTCGTTCACGTTTTATCAAGACCATTCCGATTATATCAGCTGACAGAATTCTCTGTCAATATTCAGATGGTTCAAAGCAGTAATACCATGGGTAAGATGTATGTTGCTCTCTTCGATGAGAACAAGAACATCATCATGTTGGTATATATTGGTGATGCACAAGTAGGAGCTGAAAAGGCAGTCATGAGGATCTACTTCTACCCTGAGGGGAGTTCCACATGCTCCTATTCGTCAGGTTATATCTACAACTCTGGTTTCACAAAGACTGCGAAGCTCTGGTTTGACGAAGGAATGATAAAAGGCGACATTGAGGGTGTTGGACAAGCTGACCTTGGAGTCTCGTACAACTATACCAGAGTGGTAAAGTATGTAGTTCTCCTTGGGTACAGGTACAAGTACTATAACTTGGTTGATATGCGAATCCACAACATCAACGTGGAGTGCAAGCTCAACATGCAGAAGCCTGATGATATCTATCCACCTGAACAGGCAACAGGTCTAGCTGCAGATCAACCTTCAGGGTCCGAACAGATAGACCTCACCTGGAATGCAAATCCAGAACCCGATGTCACTCGCTATAGTGTATATAGAAAGGTAGGAGATGGAGCATTCACAAAGATCGCAGAGATTCAAGGAACCTCCTACACTGATACCGCCCTTGAAGAGTACACGAGTTACACCTATGCTGTGGCTGCTGTAGATCGGTCTGGAAATGAGGGGGACCAGTCGTCCTCAGTAGGTCTCTCAACAGGGTCATTTGGGAACCCACCTGATGAAGTGGAGGACGTTACTGCCACCACACTGTCTCATGATGAGATAGAGGTCGCGTGGACTGGGATCGAAGAGCTAGACATGGACCACTACTGCATCTACCGGGATGGTATCAAGGTGGGTGAGGTGGACCATCCCACGACGACCTTCACAGACAGCGGCCTGGAACCGGAGACCACGTACAGTTACCGGGTGTCAGCAGTGGACGAGGAGG
>Ga0315553_10002549_pt1 | contig 14572 bp, 11 predicted proteins | sample SalMarSW160140MG_FD_203099 | JGI IMG/M metagenome (GOLD analysis project Ga0315553, IMG submission 203099) | Salt marsh sediment microbial communities from the Plum Island Ecosystem LTER, Massachusetts, United States - Salt Marsh Sediment SW1601-40 ... | reverse complement strand
CCACGACGCCATTTTGGCGATGGGCCAACAGCTCGGCTGCCCCTCGTGCGCGTTCGGGCTGCTCCGTCCCTCGGAAATCGCCGAACGGTTGACCGAAGTCGACGTCGTGCTCCACTGTGCCGGGCCTTTTTCCGCCACGGCCGTGCCAATGATGGAAGCCTGTCTGTCGAGCCACACGCACTATCTCGACATCACGGGTGAGATCGACGTGATCGACGCCGGTGCGAGCCGCGACCAGCGCGCCAAAGACGCCGGTGTCATGGTGATGCCGGCCGTCGGTTTCGACGTAGTCCCGACCGACTGCCTGGCGCTAGCGCTGGCCAACAAACTGCCCGGCGCCACCAAGTTGGAACTCGCCTGGCGGAGCAGCGGCCGGCCGAGTCGTGGCACGGCCAAGACCTTCGTCGAGTCGATGCCCAAGGGCGGCTGTGCACGCATCGACGGCCGTCTAGTCCGCGTGCCCGTCGCCTGGAAGTCACAGGAAATCCCGTTTCGAGGCGGCCGCTATTGGGCGATGACCATACCTTGGGGCGACGTCTGCAGCGCGTTCTACACGACCGGTATTCCCAATATCGAAGTCTACATGGCCTTGCCACTCGCGCACATCGAATCGGCCCGCCGTCGTCGCCGTTGGCTGTGGCTCTCGGCACTGCCGCCGGTCCAGTGGTGGATGAAACGGCGCATCGAAAGAAATGCACCCGGGCCCACCGCCGAACAGCGAGCACGCTCCGGCATCTCCGTGTGGGGTCGTGTCACGGACGCCAACGGCCACACCATCGAGGGAACGCTCGAATTGCCCGATGGATACGACGTCACCTGGCAAACCGCGCTGGCAGCCGTCGAGCGGGTACTGGCTACCCAACCACCGGCCGGTTTTCAAACGCCCAGCCGCGTCTTCGGGGAGCGCTTCATCTGCGAGCTGCCGGGCGTCGAGATGCAACTCTCTGAGTAGGTGCCAAACCGCTTGCGGCGAAACCGTAGCTGAATTCGCAAGAATTCAGAAGACCCCCGGCAGTAGTTGAAGTCTTGCGATTTCAGCTACCACTGAAAACCGGCTTCCGGTGCCAAATTCTCGACTTTACACGCCGCCGACTCCTGCGTTACCCTCCCAAGAGCGAACACAGAGTCCACAACCCGGAACCCACAATTCGGAACCCGAAACTCGGAACTCATCAGCATGATGCTAGCACGAAGATGGTTGCCCTGGTTCGCCTGTTTGGCTGCCTGGCTGGTTGCCCAGCCGGTCGCTGCCAAAGAGTTTCGCGTGGAAACGACTGTCTATGAAAACGACGTGGAAGAACCGGTCGCCCAAGTGTTGACTTTGTTCCAAGATGGCCTCGTCTACGAGTTTCTCTCCCAACCGGACGAGGTGCGCGTTTATAAGACTACCGTGCCAAGCGGCACCGGCGTGTTCATTCTGCTCGACCCACGGCGACGATTGCGCACCGAAATCGCCACCAGCGAGATCGCCAACTTTATGGAGGCCGTTCGCCAGCGAGCCGCCGAGCACAAGAATCCACTCATGCAGTTCGCCGCCCAGCCGAAGTTTGAGGAATCGTTTGTCGACGGCCAGTCCAATGGACGTGGCGAGTTGACCATGTCCAGCGAGCTGATGAGCTATCGCATCAAGACCGTGCCCGCCGCCAACCAGGACGACCTGATAACGTATCACCGCTTCAGCGACTGGAACGCCCAACTCAACGCGATGCTAAACGTGGGCAGCACACCACCCTTCCCAAGACTCCTTGTCGGCCAGGCCATGAAGCGCCGCGGCGTCCTGCCCGAGGAAATCGTCCTGACCATCACCACGGGGCGGTCGAAAGAGGAAGTCATCCGCGCCACGAGCGAAACCCGCTGGCGACTCTCGCAGCAGGATCGACAACGTATCGATCAGGTTGCCGCCGACCTCGTCCAGTTCAAGCAGGTCGGTTACGACCGGTATCGGCGGTAGCCTCGCTTCGTACGAGGGCACCAAACCGTTCGGTCAGATCGATGGTGATCGGTCCGGGCCTGCCGCTGCCGATGCTGCGGCTGTCGACCTTCACCACGGGCACGACCTCGGCCGCCGTGCCTGTCAGAAAACACTCGTCGGCGATGTACACGTCGTGTTTGGTCAGCGGCGTCTCGCGCACCGGCACCCCGGCCTGGCGGGCCAGTTCGATGACCGCCTCGCGCGTGATGCCCTCGAGAATGCCGGCGTCCAGCGGCGGGGTGAGCAACACGCCGTCGCGTACCAGAAAGATGTTGTCACCCGTGCACTCAGCCACTTCGCCCTGGTGATTAAGCATCAGCGCCTCGACGCAACCGGCCTGCAGCCCCTCGATCTTGGCCAGGATGTTGTTCAGATAGTTCAGCGATTTGATCCGCGGGTTCAGCGCGGCCGGGTGATTGCGCGTCACGCTCACCGTGACGATCTCCAGACCGTGATCATAGAATTCGATTGGATAGAGCGTGATCGTGTCGGCGATGATGATCACCTGCGGATTGCTCGTCCTGTTCGGGTCGAGTCCCAGCGTGCCGGCGCCGCGGGTCACCACAATGCGAATGTAGCCGTCCTCGACGCCGTTGGCGTGCAACAGTGAGTTGACCGCCTCGGCCATCTCTTCGCGCGTGATGGGAACCTCCAGCAGGATCGCCCGGGCCGAATCCCACAGCCGATCGATGTGCTGCCGCAGCCGAAACACCTTGCCGCCGTAGCTGCGCAACCCTTCGAACACGCCGTCGCCGTAGAGCAAGCCGTGATCGAAGACGCTCACTTTCGCGTCCTCTTCGTGAAAGAGGTGACCGTTGATGTAAACCTGTTTGGACATCGTCAAGGCACTTTGAAACCAACACACCGCTAATAAACGCTAATAATCGCTAACCAATGCAACAATAGAACCGTCTGGAGTAAACCTCCATCACCGGCCGCTGGTGGTCTCACGGACGAACTCGGACAGTACAAATCGCTTCCAATCGACTTTCGCTATCGGTCCGAAATTTATGAGGTAACCGACCGGCTGTCTCGTAATCCGCATGTAGTTTATCAACTGTGCCTCGTGCTCGGGCAGCAGTTCGCGAACGGATTTCAATTCTACGACAATGTGTTCGGAGATAAGCAGGTCCGGAACGTACCGCTTAGCCAGTTTTCGATTCTTGTAAAAGACGCAGAGTTCCGCTTTCGGTTGATACGAAATGCCACGTAGCTCAAGTTCTATCTCCAAGCTCTGCTGATAAACCTCTTCGAGCAGTCCTCCGCCAAGGTGCTTGTGAACCTCGAAAACTGCTCCTATCAATGCATAGCCTTCCTTGGCAAATGGCTTGTCTGGATCGTTATCTAATAGCGGCAATTCCTGGCAGCGCTGCTCATTATTAGCGCTCATTAGCGTCCATCAGCGGTTCAAATGTGATGTGATTGTTTCGAATTTCAAAATTCGTGCTTCGAGTTTCTAAACATCCTATGCCTGCGCCAGACGCCCTTCGACGAGACGCACCTGCCGATCGGCCGAGGCCGCGATCGCCGCATCGTGAGTCACCATGACTATAGTGAGCTTTTGCTCGCGATTCAAGGTGCGCAGAATGCGCATGATTTCTTCGCCCGTTCCCTGGTCGAGGTTGCCGGTCGGCTCGTCCGCCAGCAAAACGCGCGGCTGGGAGACGAGCGCTCGGGCGATGGCAGCCCGCTGCAACTCGCCGCCCGACAGCTCTCGCGGTTTGTGACGCAGTCGATGGCCCAAGCCAACCATGTCGAGCAGTTCGGTCGCCTGGGCCCGTAAGCGGCGGCGGCTGGCCAGGTACGTGAACAACCCGTTGCCGATCATCAGCGGGGCGAGCACGTTTTGCAGCGCGGTAAACTCCGGCAACAGATGATAGAACTGAAAGATCATGCCGAAATGCCGGTTGCGCAACACGTCGCGACCGGCCGGCGAAAGGTTGTCGATGCGATGCCCTTCAAAATAGATCTCGCCGTCGTCGGGCCGATCGAGCGTGCCCAACAGGTGCAACAGAGTGCTCTTGCCTGAACCGCTTTGCCCGATGATCGCCAGAAACTCGCCGCCGCGGATGTCCACGTCGACGCCGTGCAACACGGGAATCACGTGCTCGCCCCGACGGTAGCTCTTCGTCACACCGCGGGCGGTCAACATCGTTTCTGCGGGCGCGGCACTTGGCTGCACATTGCGGTCATCCGTCACCACGGCCCGGCGCGGCACGATCAACGGCCGATCCGCCAGTTGTGGCGACGACCAGAGGGCAACCTCTCCGCGCTGTAGGTCGGCATAGTCGTCGAGGCTCGTAGCGGCGGCGACGCCCGCGCCGGTTGCTCCGCCGTCGCGCAGTCGTCCGTCGCGGATTCCTGCGGAACGACCCAGTGATAAGCCGTGGTCATTCATAGCGCAGCGCCTCCACTGGTCGGAGCATGGCCGCGCGACACGCCGGCAGAATGCTCGCCGCCGTCGCGATCAACATGGCCCCGCCCAGGATCAAGCCGACCGTCAGCGGGTCGATAATGGTCGGTATCGTTTGGAAGTAATAGATCGAAGGATCAAACAGCGGCCGCCCGGTCAACCAACCTAGAAAGTGGGCAATCTTGTTGATGTAAGTAACAATCAACAATCCGATGGCGAGCCCCGATCCGGCGCCCACCGCCCCGAGCGACATGCCGTAGCTCAAAAAGATGCCCATGATTCCCTGGCTCGACGCACCAAGCGATTTGAGAATGCCGATGTCCCGGGTCTTCTCGAAGACGATCATATAGAAGATCGCCAAAATGCCGAAACCGGCCACCGCGATTATCATGAACAGCAGCAGGTTGAGCACGACCGTTTCCACGCGAATCGCGGCCAACAGCGAACCCTGCATGTCGCGCCACGTTTGGATCGCGTAATAGTAAGGCGAGAATGACGTTCGCAGCTTGTCGCGCACCGCTTCCAGATCAGCACCCTCTTTGAGTCGAATCTGGATCGACGTGACCCGCCCGATACGGGTCGTCGGGTCGATCATGCCGCGTGCTCTTTGCAGGTCTTGCAGCGGCACGAATACGAAGCTGGCATCAAACTCGCTCATTTTGCTTTCGTAAAAGTCGACGACGGTAAATTGCTCGTGGATGCCCAGCCGATTCGACGTGCCGGGATTCCCGATACCCGGAAACGTCAGCTTCACGTCGTCGCCCGGCAAGATCCGAAAGTGATCGCGACCTTCCTGATCTCGAACGCTGGCCAGCGCGATGCCGAGGATCGCGCCGGTATTCGGCTTCAGGTTCGGGTCGGAGTCCGGAGCCGCCTGGGGATTCGCTGCCTGTTCACCGTGCGCGCGCGCTTGGAACAAGTCGTCGTCCGGCGTAATCGGAGCGGGTTGAGCGACTCGCATGGCGGCGGCCCGCTGAGCCACCCGCCTGCGATGGGGCCAGCCTGCCTCTTTCATCTCTTCGCGAATCTGTGTGCCGGCCTCCTCCTGATGATCACGCACGTCGTAGCCGCCGTCGCGCAGAGAGAAACTCAATTCGTGACGATTCTCCGGATGTTGAAGGTACTTTCCGAAGTCGCCCACGGTGTCGTACGTCCTCTCGTCGATACCTATCAGCTGAACGGTTTGATTGAAGTACCTGCCCCCTGCTTCATAGCTCAGTAGTGCCGGCGTGTTCACCGTCGGCGTCATGCCCGCGATGTCCTCACCAACAATCTGGCGAATGCGGTTCATATGCCATTCGGGGTTTTCGAAACCGTCGTAGCTGCGGCTTTGAAAGCTGATGTCCGAGAGTATCTCGTGCATGCGGCCTTCCATCTTGTGCGTGAAGCCCTCCATCACACCGTTGACCACGATCATCGTGGCCACGCCCAGCATCACGCTGATAATGCAGGCCAGCGCAATATACCGGCTCCGCAGATAGCGCCAGCAGAGAAGATACTTATACATCGCCCATCCTCGGGAAAAGCTATCAGCCGGCGGCCGCTTGCGGCTTTGCGCGCGTTGCCGCTCGCCGGGTGCCTGGGGTGGAGCGAAGCGACCCCCCAGAACACTGGGGGCTCTCGTCGGTCGACCCCAGCCACCTTGTGACCACTCAAGCCATCCTGTGACCACTTCTTAGAAGGAACTGCTCTACTACCAAAACCGCCCGAACGCCGCCATGCGAGTTACGTTGGTTTACAAGCTGTTAGCCGCGACGCGCCAGCGGAGCGCGCGCGAATCTCCCCAGACCCCCGGTGGTTCAGGTTTGTGCTCACCATCGCGGCTGATAGCTGACCGCTGTTAGCTGAAAGCCGATAGCTGCTAGCTGACAGCCGACGGCTGACAACTTCGACGCTCACTTCACTTCCGGCCGCAGCAGCGGGAACAGGATCACCTCGCGAATCGAGGCCGCGTCGGTCAGAAGCATCACCAACCGGTCGATGCCGATGCCCAGCCCGCCGGCCGGCGGCATCCCGTGACGTAGCGCCCGCACGAAGTCGTGGTCCATGCGGGCCATCGATTCCTCGTCGGGCAGCCCGGCCAGTTGCGTCTTGAAGAGCTCTTCCTGCAAATCCGGGTCGTTCAACTCCGTGTAGGCGTTGGCGATCTCCATGCCGCAGATGAACAGCTCGAACCGTTCGGCCAGTTGCGGATTGTCCCGCCGCCGCTTGGTGAGCGGACAGATGCTCGCCGGATAATCCGTCACAAAAATCGGCCCGACCAGCGAATCTTCCACCCTCGCTTCGAACACGGCGTTCTTCACCACGTCCGGATGTTTGCCCGCCGTGTTGAAGCCGATCTGTTCGGCCAGCGCCGCTACCGCCGTTTCGTCGGCCGGATCGACCCGCGTGTGTTCGGCGAACAGCTCGTCGTACGTTTTGCGGGCGAACGGCGGCGTGAAGTTGAGTGCAGTCTCACCGTAGTTCAGTTCGAGCGGTTGATCCGTCGCGCGAATCGCCTCCACGATGCACGACTCGGTCAGCTCCATCATCGAGTTGTAATCGCCGTACGCCTGATACACTTCGAGCATCGTGAACTCGGGGTTGTGCTTGGGGCTGATGCCCTCGTTGCGATAGACGCGACCCAGCTCATAGACCCGCTCCATGCCGCCGACCAGCAGCCGCTTCAGGTGCAACTCCAGCGCGATGCGGAGAAACAGATCGATGTCGAGCGTATTGTGATGGGTTTCAAACGGCCGCGCGGCCGCCCCGCCGGCGATCGAATGCAGCGTCGGCCCCTCGATTTCCAGAAATCCCCGCCCGTCGAGCGTGTGGCGAATCGACTGCACAATCCGCGTCCGGTTCTGAAACCGATCGAGCACGCCCTCGCCGTACACCAGGTCGAGATAGCGCATCCGCTGTCGCAGTTCCGGATCGGCCAGGCCGCTATGTTTTTCCGGCGGCGTGGCCAGCGACTTGCTCAGAATGTGCAACCGCTCGGCAAAGATTGTCAACTCGCCTGTCTTCGTGCGGCGCAGTTGGCCGTCGACACCGATGATGTCGCCCAGATCGAAGCACTTGGCCAGTTCCCAATCGTCGCCCACCTGTTTCATGCCGATGAGCGTCTGAATCTGGCCCGTGCGGTCGCGGATGTCTGCGAAGATCAACTTGCCGGTGTCGCGCACCAACACGATGCGGCCGGCTGCCCGCACGGGCGGGCCGGCGAGTTCGCCCTGACCCTGCTCCGCTAGCCACTGGCGAAAATTGAAGTCGTCGCCCGCCGCCTCTATGTCGGGCAACTCGATCTGCTCGCCGGTCGACTTCTGAAACGCGATTTCCCCCGCGCGAGCGCGAATCTGGCTGATCGGAACGACGTCGTCGAACCGGCTACCCCACGGGTCGCGGCCCAGTTCGACAATGCGCCGCAGCTTGGCGCGCCGCGCCGCTTCGAGTGTGCTCGGTTGTTCTGATTCGGCCACGATGCTGCTCAGGGAACGGTTTCGCTGAACTGGCGATCGCGATTCGGTGCGAGCGGACGTCCGAATATGCTCCGCACAGCCAGCGCACCGTGGCGCATTCGCCAGCAAACCTATAACGTCGCAGCATTCTAGTGGAAGCACAAGTCGGGTCAATGGCACCCGACAATCGGACAAGAAAGCGACAGGAGACGCTCTGCCGAACCCTTGCTGCCAATCGCCTCGTACCTCACCAGCGGCGGTTGCCCGGCACGTCGTCACACTGTGGCCACGTTTCGTAGTCGGCCGTGTCGAAATCGAGTCGACCATCGTTGCCCGGCGGTGCCATTTCGCTGCGCGGCTCACTGCACGGGTGCGACGACTCGTCGAGGGGCGACGCCAACTCACCCGGAGGGCGAGCCAATTGCTCGCCCGTCGCTGCGCACGGGCCTCGAGTCGTGGTCCATTCACCTCGCCGCGCCGACAATTCGCCTGTTCGTCCGGACGATTCGCCCCGCACTGTCGGAGTGCCGGACAACAACGCGATTCGGCTGTTTCGACGATCGGCTCGCTCCTGGCGAACTTCGTCCTGCAGACGCCGGATAAGTCCCGCGATGTACGGATCGGCCCACGGTAACAGGTCTCGGGCCGATCGCTTGACTTGCGAACCGGGGACCAGAACGGGTACCTCGACCACGGTGCAATAAAGATTCCTTTCCACTGCGCACCTCCTCTCGTTTCACTGAAGACAAGATCGTTTGACGAGTGCACAACGCCTGGGCACGTGGGCGGCGGCGAACTTTTCCTTAATTCCTCGCCCGGAATCTGAATTCCATCCGCCGTAAGTCTGCCTGGTGCACTCCAGAAAAGCCAACTCCTGATAAGCCGCGTCGCAAACCTTGGCCGGACCAGCCGGCGTCGGCTCGCGACAACGAGAGTAAGCGAAGAGCAAACGTCGGGCCAAAACTTCCCAGCAACCTCAAATAACAGTGCCCTACACACTTTACGTTTGTAGTGGCAACCACTTAGCAAAAGTTTCAGCAGACTTGCCCGGTTTTTACTACTCCACGCAACCGAAAAACTCTCGCCGTAAGATTTGCAATCGTGTGCTATTGAGAAGCTTCGAGATGGTTCCAAAGCTGCTTTCTCACATGGTGCCAGACTGTCATCAGTGTGATACAGATGTGGCATCATATCGATGACATATCCCGCCCCTCCGACGAAATGGTCGAATCCCTCTTTTTTTCCGAAGTCGTTTTCTGAAAAGAGCATACGAGACGAGCGGTATCCGACGGCGCGCTGTGTGCACTGATTGCTTACCAGCCGAGGTCCGCCGCGGGGGCAGACCAGCGGCCGACCCCTTCCGATACAAGGAGAATCCCATGAAACGCTTGATGCTCGCAATCGCCGTAGCCGTGGCCCTGGCTGCCGCGGGACAACCGGCACTGGCAGGCCACGGAGGCCACGGAGGCCATGGATTCCATGGACCACCCGCCCACCGCGCAGCCTACTATGGTGGCCACCATGGCCACAGCTGTTATGCACCGCGACGAGTTTACTATGCACCGCCGCCGTACGTTTACCGGCCCGGTGTGCGGGTGTACTACTCGCCGTACTCGTACGCCGTGGGCTACCAAAGCCGTGGGTTCTCGTTCTTTTTTGGCGGCTGAAATCCGCCAGCGAATGAGCCAAACGGAAACGGAACAAACGAAGGGTCGCTCCGCATCGCCGTGCTGTGCCCTCTTGTGGCACAGTACGGCGTCGGTGCGCGCCGGCAAGCATGCGCCGCCCAGCAACCTGCGGATGAGGCGGATTGGGAAAAACCTGCCATTCTGGCAGTCCCCCCACCGGCTGGCAGAACGCACTGTCCGCGGTGTTCCAAGCGCAACTCCTTGTGTGAAAGCATGTATCGTCGAGACATTGTCCGAGGTCGCTGCTCTGGCACAGGGGTTGCAGTACTCTCACTGCGGAAAAGCGATCGTTCGGCGCACGGCAAGTGACCCGCGTCGGCGTCTCTTGCAGAAGAGGAAGGAGGTATGCCATGTCACGTTCCTTACTACCACGCCACGCCCGCTACCTGACTCCGTGGGATGTGCTGGATCGAAGGATGAGTTCGCTCTTCGATCAGTTCATTACCAGCGAGGAGTCGCCGCTGGGTGAGTGGGCCGGTTTTGCGCCGCGTACCAACGTGGCCGAAACCGAAAACGAGTATGAAGTGTCGCTCGATCTGCCCGGCATTAAGCCCGAGCAGGTCAACATCGAGTTCCACGACAGCATGCTCAAGATCAGCGGACAACAGCAGGAAGAGAAAGAGGAGAACGGCAAGAAGTTTCATCGAGTTGAGCGATTCAGCGGATCGTTCCAACGAGCGATCAGCATTCCCGACTCGGTGGACGTGGACAAGATCTCTGCCGACTACAAGGACGGTGTGCTGACGGTCACCCTGCCCAAGAGTGAGACTGTCAAGCCGAAGCAGATCAAGGTCCGTGGCTAGCGTGCGACCGGGCCACGCGCCGGTCGGCGCGGAACAATCGACCGGTGCCTGATGGGTGCGGTCTGTCCACGTCGCGCCGCAGCGCGGTGCGACGGGCGGCCGCCGCCCGGGCAAGCCGGTCGCCAATTTGTGAAAGACCCGGCGGTGTATTCGACGTCGCCGGGTCATTTCGTGCGCGGCGGTCGCCAGCACAAGTTGTGACGACCTCGCGAGATCAGCAACGCAACGGGCGCTGTTGAAAACGAGACGCGAGCGCCTCGATCGATTTGTCTGCCCGAGGAAAGACAAGCGAATCAGCACTGCTGGACGAGCCAGCAGTGGCACCCTCGCAGACGGGCCCGCTGAACGTAAACCTGCCATACCTGACCTCCGTTGTCAGGACCAACTTCTCAATTCCGTAAACCAATCTCAGCACGCCACTCTCAGCACGTAAGCGCGATTCCACCCGCGCTACGCGACGGTCACTTTCTCCATCTTGTCGCCCTGCCGGATGGCGTTGACCACGTCCTGCCCCTCGACCACGCGGCCGAAGACGGTGTGCTTGCCGTCGAGCCAGGGCGTGGCCACGTGGGTGATGAAGAACTGCGAGCCGTTGGTGTTCGGTCCGGCGTTGGCCATCGAGAGCACCCCGGGTCCGTCGTGCGTCAGCTCGGGATGAAATTCGTCCTCGAACTGGTAGCCCGGCCCGCCGGTACCGTCGCCGCGCGGACAACCACCTTGGATCATGAAGTCGTCGATGACGCGATGAAACGCCAGTCCGTCGTAAAATCCGTCGGCGGCCAGTTTTTCGAAGTTACCGCACGTCTTGGGCGTCTTGTCGTCGTACAGTTCGAGCTTGATATTGCCCTTATTGGTTTCAATCGTGGCGTTTTTCATGAATATGTTCCTTTCGGTTGCGTTTCCGGGTTCTTCGTGATTGCAAGAGGGGTGTTTTCAAACGCGCCTATATATGGGGGACCCAGGTGGTGTTCGAAAAGTAGTTCCGCGTTGCGGGTTCCGTGTTCCAAGTTGATGACTTGGATATCGCTGTTTTGGGCTGGAATTTGTCTCCTTCTTAATCTCCTTACACTGCATCGCTCTCATGTATTTTCGAACTGCTAATGGGCGCAAACAATCAACGCTTGCTCGCCCCTCAGCGCAAGGTTTACAAAACGGCAACCGCGAGATGCACGCAGACAGACGCGGAATTGAGATTTGGTAGACATTCCTCGCCGTCAAAAAGGCGAGGACGCCGGAGGAAGCAGCGCGATCAGCTAACGTCCCATCCCCTGCGTTCGTCAGCGGATATCAGCGACTTTTTTCCTAACCCGTTCTTTTCGACGTTGCGTTGTACCTCCACCTGATACTATCCGCGTCAATCAGCGTTTATCCGCGGTTTCTCCCTATAATTATGGTGTCTGGCGAAGCGTTCCAACGGTGGGCATTATAACGGATCTGGTGGCCCACTTTCCAGTGTTGCCAGCGCGTTTTTACGTGATCTTTCGCTGCCAGGTGTGTGATCCCGCACCGTTTCGTTGATCGTTCTCCTCGACGGTAATTCCTGCGCTGTGTGAGGATGGCAATTGCAACGGCCATGCGTTAAATTGCCTGAGAGGACGAAGGTCGGCGGTCAGGGGTTCAAGGTCGAAGTTCAAATTTGCGGATACGACGTTTAGCGGCGGCGCTTATGCCGTGCGTTTTAGGGATAGGACACACACTTCTTTTCTTCCTTCTCCGGAGGCAAGTCTCATGTCTGCAAACGTCAAAGCGATCCCCGACGGATTCAACAGCGTCAGTGCGTATCTGTTTGTGCCCAAGGCGAAGGAAGCCCTGGATCTTTACGCCCGCGCGTTTGGTGCCGAAACGATTTCGCGGATGCCGGGCCCGGACGGCGAGAGCACGATGCACGCCGAAATGCGAATTGGCAACTCGATGGTGATGCTTAGCGACGAAAACCCACAGTGGAAGGCGCTTTCGCCCAAGACGCTCGGCGGCACGCCGGTCACCTTGCATCTGTACGTCGAAGATGCCGACAAACTCTGGAAGCAGGCGCTGGCCGCCGGCTGCACGGAGTACATGCCGATCATGGACGCCTTTTGGGGCGATCGGTACGGCAAAGTGCAAGACCCGTACGGGCACATCTGGGGCATCGCCACGCACAAAGAGGACGTCGGCCCCGAAGAGTTACAAAAGCGGGCGGCCGCGATGTTTGCCGAAGGTGGACCGACCGAAGCGTGCGGCGAGTGAGTTGAGATACCAGGTCGACAGCGGGAAATTTCGCACTGCGCATTGTGCAGGACGGCGCAAATGCCACCACTCCGTGTTGTGACGGGAGTGATGGTTGTCGCTCTTTCCCGAGTCTGACGCCTGACAGTTGCTGAATCGCAAGAAAACAGTTGCAATGCGGCTCTGGGGGTTAGTAGAATACCACCTGGAAATGGGGAAGCGGCCCAGCGTTTCGATTCGCACACGAAACTCTTTTCGGGGGCCTCGATGAAAATCACCGTCGAGTGCGGAGGCTGTTCCAAACGGTTTCAGGCCGACGAAAAACACGCGGGCAAGCGTGGCAAGTGTCCGTCCTGCGGGGCATTGATCGAGGTGCCCGTGCCCGTGCCCGCCGCACCGGAGCCGGTGGCCGACGAGGTCGGCAGCCTGTTGGACGAGGAGTTGCCCACGGCAAGTGCGCCCTCTGCACAGCCAGCAACGGGCATGGAATTCGACTCCTGTCCGTCGTGCGCAGAGCCGCTACCCAGTGGCGCGGCTCTGTGTGTTAGCTGCGGTTACGACCTGGCCAGCGGTAAGCAGTTGAAGACAGAGCGGGTTCTGGACAGCGGTGGACCGTATGCCAGCCCGCTAAGCGGCAGCAAGGGAACCGGGTGGTCGTTGCCTCGTTTGGGCGGATCCTTCCTGACCGGCTGCATTCTCAGTGCGGTGGGAGCCGCCATCGGCGCCGCAGTCTGGTACGGCGTAGCGGTCGCCACAGAGTACGAGATCGGTTGGATCGCCTGGGGCCTGGGAGTTTTGGCCGGCATCGGCATGGTCTGGGGATCCGGTGAGGAGAACGATCTGACGGGGATCATGGCGGCAGTTATCGCTTGTCTGGGAATTCTGCTCGCCAAGTATCTGATGTTCAGGCACTTTGTGGAGCCGCTGCCCGAAGTGAGGCAACTCGTTGCCATGCAGGTGTCGAAAGTCAGCCTGTTCTTCAAAACGATGTTCGGGCCGATCGACGGGATATTCATCCTGTTGGCGGTTGCCTCGGCCTACAAAATCGGCAATGCCTCGCCGGTCGATTGAGGCGTGTCACCTTCAAGCGGGGTTACGTCGTCGAACTTCTCACCGGCGTCGCGCATTGGCCGTGAAGGGTCCCTCAACGGGCTGGCCGTTGTTCCTGGCTTCCCTTTTCCAAGGCGAGCTGGTAGATCCACGGTTGGTCCACACGGCCTGGGTCGGCTGGAGTGCATGGAGCGCCGGCCATCGGCTCGGTACACCGTTCAAGCTCCGCTACTTCGAAGCATCTCTGGTTGCCCGGTTGCATAACGTCGAGGTTCTCTCGGAGCGGCGAACGAGAAATCTCGCGTATGCAGCCTGCTACGTGTCACGCGCAGGGGATCGGGCTCTCGTCTTGCTGGTAGTAAGCCGGCACAAGAAGGTGGATAATTGACCGGCAGAGCGACGAGGCAGCAGGGTGCATGAAGTAGAATCGGAAGCGTGCCGGATCGATAACGATTTTAAGGAAGGTCCCAGAGGAAAAAGTCGCATGAAGGCGATTCGCGACGTGGCCGAACTGGAAGAGCGGCTGAGTGAGCCGACCGAGCGGGTGGTGCAGACGCTCTCCAAGCTGGAAGGCGACGTGCTCGTGCTCGGCGTGGGCGGCAAAATGGGGCCTTCGCTTGCGCGCATGGCGCGGCGGGCTTTGGACGAGGCGGACGGCAAGGACCGACGCGTGATTGGGGTGAGCCGCTTTTCCAATCCCGCGGTGGCCGAGGCGCTGCAGGAACACAGCGTGGAAACGATCAGCGGCGACATGCTCGACGAACAGTTCGTGGCGTCGCTGCCTGAGGCGGCCAACGTGGTGTACCTGTTAGGAATGAAATTCGGCACGGAGGGTCACCAGTCGCAAACTTGGGCCATCAACACGTACGCGCCGTCGCTGGTCTGCCGGCGATTTCCCCAGAGCCGAATCGTCGCCCTGTCGACCGGCAACGTCTACGGCCTGGTGCCGGTGGCCGAGGGCCCGGGATCGATCGAGACCGACGTGCCGAACCCATTGGGTGAGT
>Ga0315553_10002548_pt1 | contig 14572 bp, 18 predicted proteins | sample SalMarSW160140MG_FD_203099 | JGI IMG/M metagenome (GOLD analysis project Ga0315553, IMG submission 203099) | Salt marsh sediment microbial communities from the Plum Island Ecosystem LTER, Massachusetts, United States - Salt Marsh Sediment SW1601-40 ... | reverse complement strand
TTAAGGTTAATGACAGTATAGAACAGGAAGAGTTCACCCAGGCAGTAAAGGAAGTGGAACGGGAACCGGGGGTTGAGTTCGTTGACCCTGTTATCGGGCCATTCGATATGATGGTTATGGTGAATGCACCGGCGACAGTAGAAGCCATAGCTGCCAAAGTTCAGGATAACCCGTGGTTCGAAGATATGGAGATACTGAAGCTCATCAACATATTTTCAGGGGTATAGATACCTGAATTTCTTGACCAAGAAACCATGAAAGTGAGGTGAAAGGCTATGAGAGACAGCATGACAAAAGAGCAGGGCGACACAAAAGAGCAGGGCGACACAAAAAACGAGCGGCGGATAGTATTGAAATTCCTGGCCCAGAGTGGAGGAGCAAGTTTTCTTTGTATCGGCGGAGCAACAGCCATCGGGTATATGATTGACGGACTAAACCACACCGGAGCGCTGTTCGGATTGATTGGAGCCACCCTCGGTCTCGGCATCGCTTGGGCCTATATCTATCTCAGTTTCAGGTACATTAACAGTCGCTAGAAGGAGGTAAAGAGCAAATGGATGGAGAAGCAATAAAATTTGTGGCAGCAAGTCTAGCTATAGGCGTAGGGGCTCTTGGGCCAGGCATAGGAGTTGGCATCTTAGGGCACGGCGCTATGGGGGCATTAGGGCGCAACCCTGAGGCAAGGGGAGCAATAATGACCAACATGCTCATCGGTATCGCTTTTTGCGAGGCCATTGCTATCTATGCTCTAATAATAGCCATCGTAGTTCTGTTCGTCTTCTAGCAGCTGTTATCTGATTTACTATGAAGCGTGTCTGGCATTGTCCAGACACGCTTTTTATTTATCCCGCACACCATTGACAAGCATAGTTACTTAGGAGATAATAGGTAATTGAATGGTTAAAATCAGGCTGCGTAGAGTAGGCGCCAGGCACAGACCATCTTACCGGGTAGTGGTAGCCGATAGTCGCTCGCCACGCGATGGAAGGTTTATCGAGATTATCGGGCATTACAATCCATTAACCGACCCCTCGACTGTTAATATTAACGAGGAAAAAGCCTTAAAATGGCTTAAACTGGGGGCTCAGCCTACAGATACAGTTTATAGCTTGCTTCGTAAATCAGGCATTATAGATAAATCTGAGCACCGAGAAGGCTCAAAACGGGAGGCAATTGCTGACAAGGAGACAAAATGAAAGAATTAGTAGAATACATTGTCAAATCTATCGTAGCTGAGCCAGAGAATGTCACCATCACCGAAGAGAATAGCGATGAAGGCTTGTTGCTTAAACTGGAGGTCGCTGCTGACGATAAAGGTAGAGTTATCGGCAGGGGTGGTCGGGTAGCTGAGGCAATACGCACTCTGCTTCGAGTAAAAGCAGCCAAAGATAATACCAGAGTCAGGTTACAGATAATGTAACCTGGTTTTCATATCAGCTTTTTGCGGCGCCTTTTTTCAGCCGCTTTTATCCTTGCTAATGAGCGACGTAAAGCAGCCTCAGCAGCAGCAGTATCCACGTCGGGTGGTCTTGTTTTAAGTATTTCATCGGCACGGCGTCTAGCAGCCTCAGCACGTTCTATATCAATTTCCTCAGCACGTTCACAAGCATCAGCCAGGATAATTACCTTATCAGGACGCACCTCAAGAAAACCACCACTTATCGCCAGATAGTGTTCCTCATTATCCTTTTTTATCAATAAATCTCCGGGTTGAAGCATGGTCATTAGAGGAGCATGGTGCGGTAAAATGCCCAGTTGCCCCTCTATTCCCCAGGCTACCACTTCATTAACATCATCCGCGAAAACTGTTCCTTCCGCAGTGACAATCTCGAGCCTCAACGTAGCCACTATCCCCCCCCCATCTTCTTGGCCTTCTCCACCGCTTCATCAATAGTGCCCACCAGATAAAAGGCAGCCTCAGGAAGCGCATCGTATTTCCCTTCCAAAATTTCCTTGAAGCCACGCACTGTTTCCTTAACAGGCACATATTTGCCAGGTGTGCCGGTAAATTGCTCGGCGACATGGAACGGCTGAGAACAGAACCTCTGAATGCGCCGAGCACGATGCACGGTAAGCTTATCTTCTTCAGTTAATTCCTCCATCCCCAAAATGGCGATTATATCCTGCAGCTCTTTATACCTTTGTAACGTTCGCTGTACCCCCCGAGCCACCTGATAATGCTCCTCACCAACAACGGCAGGGTCAAGTATTCGCGATGTCGAAGTTAACGGGTCAACAGCAGGGTATATACCCAGCTCAGCAATGTGACGTTCCAGAGCAACAACTGCGTCCAGATGACCGTAGGTAGCCACGATACCGGGGTCGGTATAGTCATCAGCAGGCACATAAATAGCCTGGAAGGACGTAATTGAGCCCTTCTTGGTCGTGGTAATCCTTTCCTCTAACTCACCAACATCGGTACCCAGTGTTGGCTGGTAGCCTACCGCCGATGGCATACGCCCTAAAAGAGCTGATAACTCCATATTGGCCAGAACATAGCGATATATGTTGTCGATAAACAGAAGTACATCCTGACCCTCAACATCGCGGAAATATTCCGCCATGGTCACCCCGGTCAATCCTACCCGAGCACGAACACCGGGACTCTCATTCATCTGACCAAAGACCAGAACGGTTCTGTCCAGAACCCCCGACCTCTGCATCTCCAACCACAGGTCATTCCCCTCTCGCGACCTTTCACCTATACCGACAAAAACAGAAAAACCACCATGCTCGGTGGCGATGTTACGAATAAGTTCCATAATGATAACCGTCTTTCCCACACCTGCACCCCCATATGCTCCAACCTTCCCTCCTCTGGTGAAAGGAGTGATCAGGTCCATAACCTTGAGCCCTGTCTCCAACATCTGGGGGGTGGTTTCCTGCTCCTCCAAAGAAGGCGGAGGACGGTGGATAGGATACCTTTGCTCCGCTTTCACCTCGCCAAGCTCATCCAGAGGCTCGCCGAAAACATTAAATAACCTCCCCAAAGTTGCTCTACCAACAGGCACAGTTATCGGAGCTTCCATATCAATAGCCTCAGCTCCTCGTGCCAAGCCATCGGTAGACGTCAAGGCAACACCGCGTACCCAGTTATTGCCAATATGCTGTTGAGCCTCAATAACGACCTTGCCTCCATCCATGGGAATCTCTATACCATTATTTATCGCAGGCAACTCATCAAGGGGAAATTCCATATCAACCACTGTGCCAATCACCTGAACCACTTTACCTTTTGCCATATGCTACCTCCTGCCTGTTAATGTCATTGCGAGCGAAGCGAAGCAGTCTCGAGTTGCTAACTGTTAGCCTCCTTAAGCCAGAGCTTCAACTCCTCCAGTAATATCACAAATCTCCCTGGTAATAGTCTCCTGCCTCACTTTATTCAAGGTCAGGATTAAATCGTCGATGAGCTCTTTGGCATTATCACTGGCATTGCGCATGGCTACCATCCGTGCTGATTGTTCACTGGCAACAAGCTCGAGTATGGCATGGTATACCTGCATTTCCACAAACCTTGGCAGTAACTGGTCCAAAACAGCGCCGAGGGCAGGTTCATAAATATACTCCACCCTCTGTGTTGGAGGCACCACCGCTGGCTCAACGGGAAGCAATACCTCTATCGTAGGTTGCTGAACCATAGTGGTGACGAAACGAGGATAAGCAACATAAACCAAATCGCCATCACCATTGGTATAGTCATCAATGACAACCCGGGAAATAGGTAGTGTCTCCAACAGGGTGGGGCGGTCGCTAATGCCAGTGAACTCGGCATGAATATCTTGGCCGCTACGCAGCATGAAGGCTCTCCCCTTCCGCCCCACGGTGATTAAAGCAACGGGAACAGTTTGCTCAAGGATGAAGTTAGCTACAAGACGATTCAGGTTAGCATTTAAGCCACCGCATAGCCCACGGTCAGTAGCGATGTTAACTACGACGATCTTTTTAACCTCCCTCTTCTGCAGCAAGGGATGCGCCTCCCCGTTAACCTTGGGCTGAATAGCAAGGTCAGCGACTACCTGGCTTATCCTCTCAGCGTAGGGGCGTCCTGCCACCGCCTGGTTTTGAGCCCGTCTCATCTTGGCAGTGGCGATCATCTCCATTGCCCGGCATATCTTTTGAGTACCTTGAACACTACGAATGCGACGACGGAGAACCTGAATACTAGCCATTACCCCTTAATAATATCAAACTTCAAAGATAAAAAAGCAAAAGTGAAGACAAAGCATTTTTCACTTTGAATTGTAACCTTGATTCTTAACTTTTGCTTTTTGATTTTCAGCTAGTATGTAGTGTCCCCTTGAACTCCTCTATTGCCGACTTCAAAGCTTCTTCAGTTTCGGGCTTTATCTCCTTATCATCGTTGATTTTCTGCTCCAGCTCAGGATGGTTAGTTTCCATGAATCGCTGAAAATCCCCCTCACAGGCAATTATCTTATCCACAGGGACATCATCAAGATAGCCATTGGTCACTGCGTAAAGAATCATCACCTGTTTCCCCAAAGACATAGGTGAATATTGAGGTTGCTTCAATACCTCGGTGATACGTCGACCACGCTCCAACTGGTCTCTGGTAGCCTTATCCAGGTCGGCAGCACCGAACTGAGCAAAAGCTTGAAGTTCACGGAACTGAGCCAGGTCCAGCCTCAACCTGCCAGCCACCTGCCTCATCGCTTTCCTTTGGGCTGAACCACCAACTCGAGATACCGATAATCCTACATTGATCGCCGGGCGAATACCAGCGTTGAATAAATCAGGCTCAAGGTAAATTTGCCCATCAGTGATGGAAATCACGTTTGTAGGAATATACGCGGACATATCCCCAGCTTGAGTTTCAATAATAGGTAAAGCGGTGAGTGAGCCACCACCATACTCAGGAGCTAGCCTGGCTGCTCTTTCTAGAAGACGACTATGGAGGTAGAAAATATCTCCAGGATAAGCTTCTCTACCTGGTGGACGCCGTAACAGTAACGAAAGCTGTCGATAAGCCCAGGCATGCTTGTAAAGGTCATCATAAACAATCAAGGCATCTTTCCCTTGCTCCATAAATTCCTCCCCCATAGCACAGCCAGAATATGGAGCAAGATATTGCAATGGCGCAGGGGCGGAAGCATCAGCAGCTACTACGATAGTGTGTTCCATAGCTCCGTACTTCTCCAAAGTAGCCACCACCTGAGCTACCTTGGATGTCTTTTGTCCAATAGCCACATAAATGCAAATAAGGTCGCCGCCCTTCTGCGCGATTATGGTATCAATTGGAATGGCTGATTTACCGGTAAAGCGGTCACCGATGACAAGTTCACGCTGACCACGTCCGATCGGAATCAAACTGTCTATAGCCTTAATACCAGTCATCACTGGAGTATCCACAGGCCTTCTTAACACCACGTTTGGCGCTATCCTCTCCACAGGCCGAGTCTTATCCGTCTTAACCGCTCCCTTCCCATCACGGGGACGTCCCAAAGGGTCAATCACCCTTCCGATAAGAGCATCACCAACAGGAACCTCGACCACTCGCCCCGTAGCCCTCACTTCATCGCCTTCCTTAATCAAACTGCAATCGCCGAGAACAACAGCGCCAACATTGTCTTCCTCCAAATTAAGAGCCAATCCCATAATGTCATGAGGAAACTGGAGCAATTCATTGTATCCCGCAGTGCTGAGTCCATGAACCCTAGCGATGCCATCCCCAACCCCTACCACCGTGCCCACATTCGTGGCAGTCACTGCTGCGCCGAAGTGCTCGATTTGCTCCTTGATTACCGAAACAATATCTTGCCCTCGAGTTGCCGTGCTAACCTCCTATGTTTACCCTAAAAACCCTGTGAACTTTTAGGAAACCCATCATTTGCTAACTTTAACCAGATTCCTTCTTAGAGCGTCTAAGCTATTACGCACGCTCCCATCAATAAGCATATCGCCAATCTTGGCTGTGAATCCCCCGATTACGGAGGAATCAATTACGGCATCAACGATGACTTTACGATTAACCATCTCCCCCAGTTGACTGGAAATCCTTTCTTTATCCTTTTCATCGAGGGATAGAGCAGTAACCACCTCAGCATGTTCGATGCCATGGTAAGCGTCCAGTAAACGGTCATATTCCCGTGAAACATTACCCGTAGTTCCTAATTTGCCCCGATGCACCAGGAGACAGGCCAGATTCAAAGCCAGGGGATTTACATCTCCCAGCCGCTCTTCCAAAAGGCTCTTCTTGACCTCAAAAGGCAACTTAGGATTTTCCACTAAAGCCGTAAAAGCCTCGTCAGTACTCAGTTCGGCAATCTTCCTCAAGCTGACCTGCCAGCTCTCAAGTTCGTTTCTCTGCATTGCCAGTTCGAAGGCAGCTTGAGCATACCGTTTACCAGAAGCTATTCGCGGCATCTTAACCTAGTTATCGGCTTTCAGTTATCAGCCATCGGCTAACTGCTGAATGCTGAGTGCTGTGAGCTATACTTCAACTTTCCCTGAAAGTGGTGCTTTCCTCCAACGCCTCTTCAATAAGTTTTCTGTGCTTTTCCTTATCCAGTGCCTCATTAATAACTTTTTCAGCAGCTAAAATAGCGGTATCCACAAACTCCCGGCGTAAGTCATCAATAGCTTTATCCCGCTCTCGCTCCAGCTCAACCCGAGTTCGGTCAACAATAGCCTGAGCTTCTTTTCTCGCCTCCTCCTTTGCCTCTTCTTTGAGTCTGTCTCCAACTTGTGTTGCCTGGCCGATTACTGCTTGCCCTTCTTGGCGAGCTTCACTAATCTGTTCCTGAACCGCCACTTTAGCACGCTCATATTCTTGCTTCGTCGCCTCAGCTTGCTCCATGCTTTCCTTTATCCTGTTCGCCCGTTCATCAAGCATCTTCCGAATTGGCTTATAGCCAACATAAATTAGCAAGCCAAGCAAGATAAGAAAGCTAACGAGCTGCCCGATAAAAGTAGCTAAATCTAATCCCAGACCCATAGTCTATATCTACTTCTTGGAATCAGACTAAGCCACAAAAATAAGTAGAATAGCTACAATAAGGGCATAAATAGCTATAGCTTCAGCAAAGGCAATAGCAAGAATCATGTTGGTCATTATTGGTCCTCTTGCCTCGGGATTGCGCCCTAAGGCATTCATAGCACCCCAGCCAAGGAAACCTATCCCAATTCCAGGACCAAATGTCCCCACCCCCATAGCAAATGCTGCTGCGATAAGTTTCACAGATTCGCCTTCCATCAGTTTACCCTCCTTTCAGAGAAATTCTAAATTCGAATTTAGCATTTCGTATTTACTTTCTCATTCTTCAGCCATCACCGCAGCACAGGCAAATCCCAGGGTTAATCCACCAAATATCATCGCCTGGACAAAGCCAAAGAATGCTTCCAGTCCGTAAAATATCGCAGGAACTACAAAAGGAACAAGAAATATCATTATCAGCGTTAATATCACCCCCGCGGTCATATTGCCAAAGAGACGAAAGGTAAAACTGACCATCCGTATAAAGTGACTCAGTACCTCCAGTATACCAGCAAACATCATTATTATACCATTAAAGATGCCACCAATGCCAGCCTTAATTTTCCCGGTAAATAAATGCTTGAAGCCCGAACCTAATGGCCTAAAGTTGAAAAAGGTCTCTAAATAACGAACCCCCTTTGCCTTAAATCCCCAATACTCTATAGAGATAAAAGCGACTACAGCAAGCATTAGAGGGACATTTATATCGGTGTTGGCATTGCGCAGTAGAGGCTCACCATTCATTTTGATGGTCTCAAAACCAGGCACCAGGTTAATCCAGGCATTAGCCAAAACAAATAGAAAGATAGTGGTGCAAACAGGGAAAAACCATCTCCCATACTTTTTACCCGCAGCGTCCTCGATAAAGTTTGCCGCTGTCTCGTAGATAAATTCCACTAAGTTCTGAAGCCCACGGGGAACAAGCTTCATTTTACGCGTGGCGGCAAAGAATATACCAAAAAGAACTAAAATGCTTATCCATGCCGTAATCATGGTATTAGTTATAGGAAGATTAGGAAAAGGATGCTCCGCAGGTAGCTGAGGATGAGGGGGGTGAACAGCAAAAATGCTCAGTGGTTCTCCACCCATTATCAATGCCCCCACACTGCCACCAATAAAGCTAATTACAATTAAGGCCAGGAAAACAACGGCGAGAATAATTATCAAATTTAAGGAGCAACCTAAAACCTTCCTTTTAGCCATTATTCCTGTTCTTCGTCCCCTTTTTCCTTTGAAGATGCCAGCCTGGAAAGGATTTTCGCTGGTCCACTAAGTTGCTCCTCCTTCCCCTCCTTCTTAGCTTGTTCCAGGAAAGGCTTGACCATATGGTAAACTCCGTAAATCATGATTATTGTGCCCAGACCAAGACCAATGAGGGTGAACAAAGGGAATTCGTGGGATGCTCTCTTGTCAAGCCAGACACCTATCACTGCTGGTATAATAAGACTGAACGCTACATAAAAGCCGAGAACCAGCAAGTGCACCGCCGCTGGCCATTGTTTCATCACAGTATCCAGTCGAAATGAACTAGGATTTACGCTTCTTAAAATCGTCTAAATCAAGGGTGTTTATGAAATCCTTAAATGCTGACAGCCCTTTCATTTCTTGTTCGTTGGGTCCCTCTTTTTTCTTCGGTTTCCCTTCAGAAACGGGTTTGCCTGTATCTTCATCAAGCATAATGCCAGCTTTATCCAGCACTGATTCCTCAACATATATCGGCACTCCAGTTCTCACCGCTAAAGCTATGGCATCGCTGGGCCGAGAATCAACCTCCATTTGCTGACCATTAACACTAATGTAGAGTTTGGCATAGAAGGTATCATTCTGCAGGTCATTAACCACGACATAGTTAAGCGTTCCCCCCAAAGTTGAGATCATACTTTGCAACAAATCATGGGTTAACGGCCGCGGCAGCTCCACATTTTGTAGCTTCACCGCGATAGCGTCGGCTTCGGCAGGCCCAATCCAGATAGGTAAGTAATAGTTAGTTCCCTTCTCCTTTAAAATCACCACACGTTGATTATTCATCAAGCTAACCCGAATACTATCAATCAGCATCTCTATCATGTCATTACCCCCTAAAATCCAGACGCTTATTCTACTACGATAATACTACTCAATCAACAAGAGTTCAGTCAAATAAACGGGATAATCTAGTTCGGCTTCTCAAGAAGCATACTTCCATTTCATAAGCAATTCCAAAATCTTCAAGAGGTAGCGTAAGCATTTCATGCTACTATGACTTTGCAAAAGCCTCAATGCAAAAAACGAATAGTTAATAACACAGACGTAGTTCGATATTCATCATTTTTGTGATGAAATGCTACGCTCTGAACGGAGAGTCCCTTTAGTGCTCCTGGTAATCTTGACCTTATTCTCGGTTTGCCAGCTCACGACTCCGGCTGGCAATGACAACCTCACTATGCTCACTCTGGCACACAAGGCCATGAGGAAGCGAAACCCTCTTACCCCTGGGTTTAGCCAGCAAACTCCTTATCGCTTCAACATGGTTTACCTCGATGTCTCGGGCGTTTCCAAGAATCCTGATTATCGCCAGTCTTATTAACTGGCGTTGTAGCGCTACAGGCAATGGGGCAACTTTCTCCCTGTCAAGATAGACAACCTGTTCCTCCTTCCTGGCTACCTTATCCCACAATTGCAACGCTTGCTGTTCAATAAAGGAAACATCACCGTCAGCAATTTCAGCAAGGCGAACAAGGGCCCTATCTATGCCGGGATTATATTTTCTGAGCAACGGCAATAGCTCAAGGCGAAGCCGATTTCGCAAAAAGGATAAGGAGAGGTTGGAGGAGTCGCTGCGGGGCTCAAGCTGATGCTGCTGGCAATAGCTCATTGTCTCCTCCCGGGTAATCTCAAGGAGAGGTCTTATCACACAGATGCTATTTACCACGGGCAAGCAAGGCTTAAGACCACATAATCCGGCAGTGCCCGCACCTCGCAAAATATGTAGCAAAATTGTCTCCACCTGGTCGTCTCGAGTATGACCCACGGCTACCAGCCGGGCATTAACATTCTTAGCCACGGTTGCCAGGAAATCATAACGTAGCTCTCGCGCAGCCTCTTCAACAGAACAATTTCTCTCCCTACGATAAGCATTTACATCCCGTGCATCGATAGTGATTGGAACATCAAGAGAGCCAGCCAGATAGGCAACATACCTGGCATCCGCCTCAGCTTCAGCGCCCCGAAGCTGGTGGTTTAAATGAGCAGCATGAACTCTTATTCCTAGCTGCTGTTGCCATTTTGTAAGCAGATCGAGCAAGCAAACTGAATCAGCACCACCGGATACTCCAACAACCACTGTTTCCCCGGTGGCAACCAGGCTATGTTTGCCAATGAAGTTTAACACCCTGGATTCCAGTTTGGTCTTCTCCATAGCTTAGACAGGCGCATGCTTGTATTCGTGAGCTAACTTCACTCGCTCATTATATGAGGGGTGGTCACGAAACAAAACCCTCTCCCAGTGCACAGGTTCAGCTTCACTCAAATTCTGGTCAGTCAGCTTGGTCATTAGATTGATAAAACCTTCAGGATTGTCACTTAACTGCAGCGCTGCCTTATCCGCTGCCAGCTCAATGTGTCGGCTATACCAATTGAGTGGTAGGCGTAATATAAAAAATAATGCCAGCAGAACCATGAGCAACCACGGGAGACCGGCAACATCACCTATCGACTGGTAGGGAAACAGCACCACACCACCCTCCAGAGCGAGATTTGCCACATAAAATGCCAATAGAAATGCCATTGCCTGAACGCAAAAAAGTTTGGCAATATCATGGTGAAGGTGATGCCCGAGCTCATGAGCCAGGGCTACCTCTATTTCTTCAGGGGAGTATTCCCTGAGCATGGTATCGCTGAGGATAATCCGCCTCGTTTTACCAAATCCACCAAGCATGGCGTTAGCCGTGGTGCTCTTACTGCTTAAATTTATGGTAAATATATCCTTAATATCAATTCCGGTTCGCTGTGCCAAGCACGCCAGCCTCTGCTTCAATTCACCATCCGGCAACGGTTCTAACTTGAAAAACAACGATATTAAAATAGTGGGGGCAAGCAGGGTGAGAACGAGACTAACTAAGAGCACAATCAGCCAGGCTGCCAACCACCATAGTGAGGGAAGAAATTCTATAAGCCAGTAGGCAGCTATAACCAAACACACCGATAGCAGTAACCCTAACGCCAAAGCCTTAGTTCTATCCGCCAGCCAGCTAGCTAGCTTCTGGTGTGATAGGCCAAAGCGATGGGGCAGAACAAAGTCTTGATAATAACCTAAAGGCACCATCATTATTCCCAGACCAAATGCTAGAATGAGGAAGTATAACGCCGCTGACAACGGCAGGGGAAAGACAAGGAATTGGGCTAGCTTTGCTGAAGCACCGCTCAGAAGCAGAGCCAGTAGCAAAACGATGCCTATCCCAAGCTCAATGAATAACAACCTCCGCGTCAACTTACTATATTGTCGCGCTTTCTGCTGACGCTCAGCATCGAGGAAAGTCTGCGACAAGCACACTTTTGCCCTAAAAATCTGGAGAAGTTTTAGGGAACCCGTTCTTTTCATTGCTTCAAAATCAGCTTCGTGCGGTGGATAAACTCAGGATAACCGTTGAAAGACAGGGCGCTAACCACTTGCTCGGGACGACCGCTGCCAGTGGTATCACACATCAATCTCATTCCCAAAATACACATAGGTTCCTCACTCTGGTCAGAATGATAAGCAACAAGCCAGAGACTGTCTATCAACGCACGCAGATCATACGAACGCACTTTTTCGCCTCTAGAATGATGCCAGGGCAGTTGTTTAACTTGAAGCAGTGAATCCAGCGACTCTTGTATCTCCTGCTCTCTTTTTTCTGTTTTTATACCAACATGATATTCACTGAACGCAAGCATTGATTGAAGCGATGGCAGACGAAGAGCGACATCCCAGACCTCAAATATCTCGAAGCCAGCCGGCAATTGCCCTGTTACCGTCATCAAAAAAGCTTCTGGGGGCATCCATCGTTTTAGCCATATATCCATAAGCTCGAATTCACTGGTTACCCCCACCGGTAAAGGTGCTGCCAGCGAAATTCGGGGATGCGGGCTAAACCCTTGAGAATAAGCTAACGGGATTTCTGCTCTTCGAAACGCTCTTTCCCAGAATCGCATAGTGTCGAGGTGGGAAATAAATTCAACCTGTTCACCACGACCAAACCTAACACGCAGGCGCTGCATCCCTTTTAACGCCAAGAATTCAAGGAATTCTCAGGGAACGCTTTCCTCTTCCTTTGTTACCACGATTCTCTCTATCTTCACCCCTTGCATCTCGGTGATAACAAATTTCAGATGGCGATACTTCAGTTGCTGACCCTGCTTTGGTATCCTGCCAAGATGGCTCAGAATGAAACCAGCCACAGTCTCATAATCTCCTTCAGGTAAGTCCAGCCCCAGTTCCTGATTAGCCTCCTCGATTCGAAATCCACCGTCCAACTGGAAAGTGTTGTCCCCGGTCACCACGAATTCCTTCTTTTCTTCGATCAGCTCGTCACCAATATCACCGATAATCTCCTCAGTCAGCTCTCCTAGAGTAACCATTCCCGCTACGCCACCATATTCATCAACCACCATTACTACGTGATAACCTCCGTTTCTCATCTCGGCAAGAAGCTCTCCGAGATGCTTACTCTCAGGCACAAAATGAGCCGGGTGTATCAAATCATCGATAACCGCTTCCTTGTCAATAATGCCACCGTTTAATTTCATAAGTATATCCTTGACAAACAAAATGCCTACCACATTATCGGTGTTATCCTTATACACCGGAAAGCGGCTGTAAGGCGTTTGAGCATAAATATCCAGAATTTCGCCAATCTTCGTTCCTTGCTCCACCCAGGCTATTTCTGTCCTGGGAACCATCACCTTACCCACCGGACGGTCGGTAAACTCAAAAACCTTGTGTAGCATCCTCGCTTCATCCTGCTCCACCACCCCCTCAACCTGCCCCACGTTTATCGCCGACCTTATCTCTCCCTCACTCACCAACGTCTTACCTTCATCGGGCTGAGCTATTACCCTGGCAAATCCCAAACCAATGCGGCTTAATACCAGCACAAAGGGATAAAGACACCACTGTATAACCCTCAGTGGCTTAACGTAAAGCAAAGATATCCGCTCAGCATGGTGAACCGCTAAAGTCTTAGGAATGACCTCACCAAAAACTAACAGCACTGCTGTTACCCCAATGGTAGCTATGATTGGACCCCAGACCAGACCGAAAGTCGCCACCGCCATGATGGTCCCCAGAGTAGCTGCAGCCACGTTTACCAGGTTGTTTCCCAACAAAACGGTAGCCAAAACCTTCTCTGGACTCTCAGCCATTTTGGCTAACCACTCAGCCCCTCTACGCCCATTCTCAGCCAGGTATCTTATGCGGAGTTTAGGCAAAGCAAGAAAAGCTGACTCAGCACTGGAAAAGAAACCCGAAAATACCAGACAGAGTATGAAGGCTAATATAAGCCAACTATCAGCGTCTTCCACCGCTCACCACCTCCTAGGTCCCCCTCGATATAAACCTACCATTTTTAAGGTCTAGAATTGATAATAGCATTGATAAAGCTAGTTTGTCAAAAAGGAGTACTCAATTCCTGTGATTAACGAGCGATAACCTCCGCTACTTTCTACCTTCAATATCACGAACATCTGCACCGTTGATTGTCCGGGCAAAAAGCAGAAGGAATACTTCTCTATGTTGCCATGACCTGTTCGTGGAGACAATGACTACAGCACGATAATCAAGGATAGGGAAATTTATGAGGACAACGCCCTGTTTGTCTCGCGGACACGTGGACGTGATTCGACATGAGCGAGCACTGGCACCTTGCCAATGAGCCTTTCCACTTCCTCTCTATCATTACAAAAGCTTCCCACAGATTCAAGGCTAACCATACCCCGGAGATAAAGCCTGACCAATGCTTGGTCCAGGGTCTCCATGCCTTCCAGGCTGCCGGTGCGGATGACATTGGATAGCTGATAGATTTTTCCTTCTCTGATGAGATTCTTAACCGCCACATTACCCAGCATTGTCTCTACAGCAACGATTCTTCCTGAGCCATCTGCCCGTGGCACCAAAATCTGACACAGAACACCTACTATCAGGGAAGCCAGCCTGATTTGAGCCAGATACCTCTGCTCTGGTGGGAAGAGGTCTATAACCCTCTCAATACACTGATAGGCACTGGTAGCATGCCCTGTAGTCAACACCAGATGCCCGGATTCAGCTATGCTGAGAACCGCAGCGGCGGTGTCTATATCCCTCATTTCACCAACCATGATGACATCAGGGTCCTGCCTTAGTACATGCTTCAAAGCATCAGCAAAGGAGTGAGTATCCGAACCGAGCTCCCTTTGACTGATGGCGGAGTTCATATTAGCATAGGTATACTCAATAGGGTCCTCAATACTAACTATGTGGCTCGCCGTGTTTACGTTGATGTGATTTATCATAGCTGCCAGGGTAGTGCTCTTACCAGCCCCAGTCGGACCGGAGATTACTACCAAGCCTCGGGGATACATAGCCAG
>Ga0315553_10002547_pt1 | contig 14580 bp, 14 predicted proteins | sample SalMarSW160140MG_FD_203099 | JGI IMG/M metagenome (GOLD analysis project Ga0315553, IMG submission 203099) | Salt marsh sediment microbial communities from the Plum Island Ecosystem LTER, Massachusetts, United States - Salt Marsh Sediment SW1601-40 ... | reverse complement strand
TGCGGAACACGCATGGTTACCCGTCGCAAAAAGGACGGAGACAAAGTCACAGTTCAGATTGTGTGCCCGAAATGTGGACACAAGAAAGCTGCTAAAAAGAGCGCAGAAGCTGTTGCCAGGTCCATTAAGCGTCCATCCAAGGAACGTATAACCGTAATCGCCAAAGAGCACCAGATACGCACCCTGCCCACCACCAAAATTGCGTGCCCAAAATGCGGAAACAACCTTGCCTACGTCTGGCAGGTGCAGACCCGAGGCGGCGACGAAGGCTCAACACTATTCTTCAGATGCACAAAATGCAACCACACCTTCAGAGAATACACCTAAACAACCCCACACAACTCACACACAGAAAATTTATTCTGCAACCCTTCTAACCTAGACAAAAGTGGAGAGCATTATCGGTGGGAAAAATCGAAAGCCAAAAAGGACAGCGCCTAACCCTCAGATGCGCAGACTGCAGGCGACCCCTAAGAGTATACCTCCAAAAGAAAACTGTATCCTCCCCAGCCAAACTCGTTGTCCTAGACGGCTCCGCGCACCAAACAGAAAACGGAACCACAACAATCCATGTCAGATGCAAATGCGGAGCTAAAATGGTCTTCGAAAACCAATCCGTAACCAAACACGGATGGAAACGCATACACTAGCACAAAATAAACGCGCATCTTTCAGGTTACTAGCCTACCCATTTTGCTTAAAAAACCTGACTGTACATTGTTGGCTCCGGAACACAATGCCTAAAACAGTGTCACCCCTCTCTCTTCTGGGGCTGCCAACCAAGGCTAAAACTTTCACGCTCGGCTGCCCTTTACTCTTTGAAGAATCTCCTAACGTCCATAAGCTCTTTCATGGTGTTGAGAGTAAACCACATCCCATGGTAAGTATAGCCCTGAAGCATCTTCTTGTCCGCCAGCCGCTGCATAGCAGTAAACTCGAAGTCGCCCTTATCCGGAAACAGCTTCTCCACCGCACCCCTCTTAAACACATAATGCCCCGTGCTCACGTAGAAATCAAGGGTTTCCCTATGCTGAAACCTGATAACGTTTATGCCATTCTGCAAAGTCACTTTGCCGAATGGAATCTGGGGCTTCGCCAAAAGTATACCCGCTCCTTTACCCGCATAATCAAAAAGTTCGCTGGGATCATAAAAAACAATGTCATCCACGTTCATGACGTAAGCCACCTTCCCTTTGATGTGCTCGAAGGCTTTTTTGGTGGCGCCTCCAGTCCCCAAACTGTTCTCTTCCGCTGAGTAAGTAACAGGCTCTTTGGTGAGGTCTGTCCTATTGGATGCCACAACTATGTTCTCAAAATCGTGAGAACGCAACCACTCTATCTGATGGTCAATCAACGTGTTCTTGTTTATTTTGAGGAGCGGTTTCGGAACCCAAGTTGCGGGTTTCAGTCTCCACCCTTCTCCTCCAGCCAATATTATTGCTTCTCTCACAAGCTTCACCCCATATGCCTTGGTTATGAGTTATTTTTCCTCAAAGATATATGTTTAGTAACAACCGAATTTGTGAATATTTATAAGAACCGTCGCTGCTACTAATTTCACCAAGTACAAGAAGGATGTGAGATTGTGCCATCACACGGTTCATTATCTAAGGCGGGTAAAGTTAGATCCATAACCCCCAAAGTAGACGCAAAAGAAAGACACAGCACAGCCCCAAGAGTCAACAATCGTAGTTCCCACTACAAACGCTTCATCCTAAGCAGGGAAAGCGGACAATACAAGCCAGGAAAAAGACGCAGAAAACGCAGATAACCACCCTTCATTTCCCAAAAACATACGCGGACTCGCAGCAGCTGCCACGCTTCATTTTTTGTATCCACCAACCACCATTCCACAGAACCTTTAAACTCTAGAAAACAAACTGCTTCTCGGTGAAAACATGGTTCTGCCCGCTAAAATCTTCGAAATCCAAGAAGAAACCAATTTCGGTTTAATGATTCAGAAACTGAAAGACTTCCGCGAAGAAGAAAACTGCGAAAAAAGCGACGGAGAAACCGTGACGCTGGTAACCGAAATCTTGGACCTCAACCTAAAGCAGAATCTGATATCCGGAGTTTTCAGCGCAGACTTCATACGGGCACGCTACTACCGACGGAAACTGGTTGAGTCCCCTGTAACCGAAGAGGCTCCCTTCTGGCTAACCCGATTCCAGAACCGAAACTTCCTAGTTGTGCTGGCGCCCTCCGTGGCTCGGGGAGTAAAAAAGCTGCTGACAAACCACGTGGCAAACAAGCTCAGCAAAGTCCTGTTCATAACATCACGGGCGATAGTGGAAACAAAAATTCTTCACGAAACCCTCAAGGAGCTTCATGAATCAAACCCGCAGGCAACCCGACTAATATGGTTTGACCAAATTGACATACCCGGAGTCGAGAAACTGTGCCTAGCGGGGTCAGACCTTGTCGACACACAACTATACCAGGACTATCTGAACCATGGGCAGATATGGTATGTGGTTTTTGAGGCGCAGAAACGTGGTCTCACGATGGGGCTCACCAGAAACAGCGTGGTGACGCTGTTCAGCAAAAGCACCAAAGACGAACTCATCAACTACATACAAGAAGACATGTTGACGCTAATCGAGTAAACTGTTAGTCACATTCTTTTTTTATGTTTTCATGGAGTATGCTTTGTCTCGCCATCGTTGGCGCCAGCTTTTCCACCCTGTCTTCACCAGTTGTTCTCGGAGTTGAGGCTTCTCTGCAACCCATTCCAGAAATGTGTTGAAGCTCCGTTTCCCCTCCAACCGTTTAAAGTCTATCCCCACCTCCTTGCACCAGTTAGCGAAGCTGCGTTCAACCATCTCCTGAAGCTCCCCAGTAACCTCTATCTCCTCAACCCTGAACCCCTGCCCCCTCAAGTATCTGCGTATGCTAGAGAGAACATAACCGGAACACACACTGAAAACGGTCTCCCTGTCAGGCTGCATCACCTCAACAATCTCCTCTGCAATCTTCACAGCATCAGCCAGATACTGTTTATTCTGGAAGTTGGGAGGCTGAAAAGAGGAAATCGGAATCCGACGTTCCATGTACCTGCGTTCTGGAAGCTTCAGTGCTCCTATCACCACGCCCAAAATTAGGTCGCCCCAGCCTGAGTCGTCGATCAAAATTTCCTTTCGGTACAGAAATCTATCCATGTCTACAACCTGCCTGAAAGATTAACCGAGCTGTGGTTCCCTGAAAAGAATAAGGGGGCTGAACACGTAAAAAACTTGTCTCTACACCGTTTCTTTACTTGTTTACTGTACCCAAGGGCAGAATTGTTTTTCCATAAGCTTCATTCAAAACTTCTGCTATGCCCGTGTAGATGGCGCTTGCTCCACAGATTACCCCCTCGATTCCCGTAATGAGTAGCAGGTCAGGGCTGCCGGTTAATCGTACAAGCGCCAACAAAAAGAACAGCAAAGTCAAACTGCCGAACACAAACTGGAGCGCACGATTAGTTTTCAATGTACCCAAAAACATCAGCAGCGTGAACATTTCCCACATGAAAAAGTACGCCGCCATAGCCATGTCACCCGCAGCTTCAACTGCCGGAGACAGAAATGTAACATTGGGAAGCAGCAGCAAAATGACGAGGGACCACCAGAACAAACCGTAAGAACTGAAGGCAAGGGTGCCGAAAGTGTTGCCCCTCTTGAACTCCATTACCCCAGCAATCACCTGAGCCAATCCGCCATACACCAGTCCCATAGCCAGTATCATGCTGCCCAACGGAAACAAGCCTGAGTTGTGAAGATTCAGCAAAACCGTTGTCATCCCGAAACCCAGAAGCCCCAGAGGAGCCGGATTCGCTAGTTTATTCGCCATTACCGTTTCACTCTCGCTTGGTTTTTCTTTTACTGACTCTTGCAGCATATAAATCTTCGGCAACCACTAAAAAGTTCGGGAACTCAACTAAATTGTCTGTAAAAATGCCTAAAAATGACGATTTTATTGTTTTTGAGTCCGTTCTTCGAGAGGAACACATTGTTCTCTAAGCAGAGTTATTAAGAAGTTACTATTATTACGCTAGCGGAGGATGAAATAACTGAAAATCAGTACAAAATTATTTCCGGGCAGCATTGTTGCGTTGTTGCTCGGTGTTCTCTTGGCGGCACCTCTACTGTATACGAATATTGTGATTGCGCCGGCTGCAGATGGTTCTGGACAACTGTTGGGTGTCGATTTAACATATGCCTATATTGAAAAGATAACTGGTACTTATGTACCGTATGGTGGTTTTTTACCGGATTCACAAAATCCAAACGCTACTGAACTGGGTATTCCAAGGGTCAATTACTTTGTTGCATGTAATCTCACACGTTTATCTGAGGATGTTGATCCTTGCGACGCCAAACTACTGGTATATTTAGTGAAGTTCTATTCAGACAATGGATTCGTTGGAAATCTGGGAATGTTCGAAGGCATTATCTACAACAGTGATCTTGTGACTGTGCCTGAAATCGAAAACGAAACAGGTGAAGGGCTGATATACGGTAGCGGTCTTTTATTTGAAATCTTCAAAAGTGGCGAATTCTTTGGTGATCATCCCCCCGGTCAAGCAGGCAGTTCATTTGGAACATGGAATGTAGGAGAATCAAGGGGGCATGGCATGTCAGGGGTCTCTGATAGCTGGGGTTCTAGTTTCGGAGAACCTGAGACGATGTCTCTACAAGTAAGTCTGCTTGGCTGGATTTCTCTAAGGGGCAATTCCACTGATACTGTTGTTCTGGGAGAACCTGAAGTTGTTGCGGAAGTTGAAATGGGAAAGTTCGGAGACGGATTCCTATATAACACACTCATACCTGAAGAAGAATTATCGGAATTTGACCCGGATTTTGACCCACTTAATCCATGTGGGAAGCTCTTTGAGCTGATGGGAGACTTGAACTGAGGGATACACTGTGCCTAACGGTGTCAACGCGGAGCTTGAGGGCACCACATTCACTGTATACTCCTATGTGGTAAAGGAGAGCAGACCTGTGGGTCCACGGGAGGTCATGCGAGGCGCGAACCTCAGCAGCCCAAGCGTGGCTTACAGGCACCTCCAAAAACTCGAAGATTTAGGCTTGCTGGAGAAGAACGAAGAAGGAAGATACGTTGTAAAAGAGAAGGCGAAGATAAGCGGCTACCTATGGGTCGGCAGAACTTTGGTGCCGAGGCTGATATTCTATTCCCTCTTTTTCACTGGGCTACTGGGCACAGAAATTGTAGCAATCACAATTCGCTATTTTGTGTATGGGCTGTTTCCTGACATGCTTTTCCTTTACCTGACACTGATAACTGCAATCGCTATGGCACTGTTCTTGGTTGAAGGAATCTCACTACACAAAAAAGCGAGCATGGAATAACGCATAAGCTCCCACGTAAGGTGCACTCCTTTTCCCTTCTTTTTATGTTCTCCAGTGAAAACCCTAAAAACGCAGACTTTCTCATAAAAGACTGTTCAGTAATAAGGGTGTAAATAGGCAAGAGACTATGGTGACGAATGTGAAGCGGAAACGTCGATACAGGCGCGGGTACCCAGTGGCGGTTCTTGTGGGCTTCGAAGATAGCCATGCGGTGTTGTGGCGGATATTCAGTCGTGTCGCAAAACGCTCGGTTAGGTTGGAGCTTGACGGAAAGAGAACAGATGATAAGGCTCTATACAATTTTCACGAATCAGTTGTCGATGCCCTGAAACCAGTGCTCAAAGAAGGAGTAAGAACTGTTGTTGTTGCAGCTCCAGTGAGAACAACCTATGCCCAGACCTTTCTGGACCACGTAAGAAAGCATCACCTGTATCTAATTCAATCCAAGAGACCAAACCGTGCAAACTTCGCTGAGCTAGTCGGCTCCGCAGACGACAGCATCAAAGTGGCTGAGCTGACTAAAACCAAAGAATTCAGTAACCTAATCGCAGAAACAACCTCAGAAGAAGCGGACCAAGTTGTAGACAGTTTGGAGAAGCATCTTTACGGCGCCGACAGCAACTCAGTTGTCCTATATTCACTAAAAGAAATCGAAGACACAGTCTATAACCGAGAAAAAGACAGAGAACCAAGAACCGAATACCTGCTGCTCACGGACAAGTACCTCGCTGAATCCAAACAAAAGAACAGGATTCACAGGTTACTGCAGATAGCAAAAAACAAAGAAGTGAAAACAAAAATAATCAACGCGGAAACCCCAGCGGGCAACCGAATCAGCCAATTCGGAGGCATAGTTTTCTTCTCTACTCCAAACAAGTAAAGGTCTGATTAAATGTCAGACTTCACATTTTAGTCGATAAGCTGCGCCCTGATTAATATGACATCTTCTAGGGGTCGGTAGTTGTCATCTGGGTCTGTATCTACTTCTAAGATGCTGTCAACAACATCCAATCCATCTATTACTTCGCCAAAAACTGGATGAATGTTATCAAGGTGACTGTTATACTCGCCGTTAATGAAGAATTGGCTGCTTCCAGAGTTTGGAGCGCCCGTATTTGCCATTGCTATGGTGCTTCTTTCATTCTTGTTGTTTTCCGGGTTTTCCGAGAATTCATCCTGTATGTTGGGTATTGAGCCTCCAGACCAAGTTCCAGTAGTGGGGTCTCCGCCCTGAATCATCACAAGATTCTGAGGTTGATTAACGACTCTATGAAAGATTGTGCCATCATATACACCCTGCTGAACCAGATTCTTGAAGTTCTCTGTTGTTATCGGCATGTCATCGCGTAACTGGATGGTGATGTTTCCCATGCTTGTTTCAAGCAGAACCTTCATTTGACTTGAAGTAACATTCTGGGTTGAGCCATTCTCGTTTGAAGCATTATTGCCTAACATGTTATACGCCACTATAATCACTGCAACAACAGCCAGCAAAGCTACAATCAACACTATCTTTTTGGTGTTGCTTTTCTTTTTACGGGGTCGGCGTCTGCGAGATTTACTGCGGCTCATGACCAGTGTTTACGAAGGTCATTAATTTAAATTCTTGGGAATAATGCCCAAAAAAAAGGTGGGCAAACCAATCTGTGACCTTAGAGTCCTAGTTCTTCTTCAACCTCTTCTTTTCCGTGCTTTAGCTCCTCAACCTGCTCCGGATCTACTCTCAGCAGCAAAGTCTGAAATTCGCCAACATGAGTCTTCTCTTCTTTCGCCACATCCAGCAGCACTTCACGAATCGCCTTATTCTCAGTCGCCGCAGCCAACTGTTCATACAAAGTCACAGCATCCAACTCCGCGATAATCGCCAGCCTCAAAATCTCGCGATCAACAAATTTCTTCTCAACTTTTTCGAGTTTAATCGGTTTTTCTGCTAACATAATACTTCAACCTCCTTCCCTTTTCCATAATATTCACCCCTGATACCTCATAACATTTACGTAGTTTTCGCCAGTAATGTTGACCAAAGGCAAGCTGCCGCAGATCACTCCAGAACTACGTAAAATAGTTATTTAGCAAAACTGTGGCGACATCTCCCGCCAATTTTCCCATTTTTATAAAGCTTAACAGCGCACGCATCAGTTTTTGTGGGCAATGTTTTCTTGGAGTAGCCCTAAATCGTGTGCATGTTTGATAGTTGTTCAATCAATTTCATGGTTTTCTCATCAACGCATGTAGCGCGAGCTATATCCGTTAACGTCACTATGCCAACTAACCGGTTTTTCTCCATTATTGGAAGTTTTTTCACCTTTTTTTCAAACATAAAATTTGAAGCTTCAACGAGCTCCATGGTTGGTTTTCCAACTAAAACCTGCCGGGTCATAATTTCTGAAACCTTGATCTCTTTCGGGTCCTTACCTTTTTCGAGAACTCTTTCAAGCATATACCTTTCTGTTATAATGCCGGCAACTTGTTTGTCATAGGTAACCACTAAGCAGTTTATTCTGTTTTTGTTCATTATTTTTACGGCTTTCTGGACACTGGTATCCATTGGAACGGTTTTAACATTTTTAACCATTATTTTCCTGAGTTTCATGAAAGCTCTCTCTTTTTCCTTTGGAACAGCGGAATCAACTGATTCTTACATTCTCAACCTATTAATTATACTATTATAAACGCTGTGAATTTAGAATCTATCTCTGAACATTCTCTCAGAATGGTAATATAAAATTCACAAAGGTTAACTAAACACATAAAAAGTTTTACTGAATGATTATTCAGGCAACATTTACTAACTGCTACCCCAACACTCTCTAATGAGGCACTATAATGCTCAACAAACCCTTAGTCTCAATCGTGTCAGCAGGATTATCCCAGTTTGGGCGACTGGACGGAGTGTACGGCAGAGAACTCTTCGCCGACGCCGCAAAAGAGGCATTCGACAGATGCCCTAATCTGAACCCCATAAAAGACGTTGAGGCACTCTTCGTGGGTCACATGGGCGAATCCTACGAACACCAAGGACACACCGGACCCACATTAGCCGACTGGACTGGACTGCTGCCAAAACCTGCAGTGAGACTTGAATCCGCCTGCGCCTCGTCAGGGGCTGCGTTAAGAACCGGAATCCAAGCTATACTCTCTGGCATGCACAAGATAGTGATGGTTGGCGGAGTGGAAAAAATGACTCACCGCACAACAGTTGAGGTAACAGAGTTTCTGGCTATGGCTTCTGACCTGCCGTTTGAACAGTGGAATGGAATAACTTTTCCGGGGCTGTATGCTCTCATGGCTACGGCTCACATGCATGAGTACGGCACAACCGAAGAGCAGATGGCACGAGTGGCAGTGAAGAACCATCACAACGGAACTTTGAATCCGAAGGCTCACATGCAAAAGGAAATAACTGTGGAGAAGGCTATGGGGTCAAAGGTTATTGCATGGCCCCTCAAACTTTATGACTGCTCCCTGATAACCGACGGCGCCAGCTGCCTAATCTTGACTCATCCAGACCTTGCCAAAAAATTCACTGATTCACCTGTTCACGTTATTGGTTCTGGACAGGCTAGCGACGCCATTGGTCTTTATGAACGAGAAAAACTTTCTTCCCTCAAAGCTGCTCGGCTTGCGGGGCAAGAGGCTTACAGGATGGCTGGCGTAGAGCCGAAAGATTTGGATGTTGCCGAGGTTCATGACTGCTTCACCATCGCTGAGCTGATAGCCTACGAAGACCTCGGTTTCTGTGGTTCTGGAAAAGGCGGAAACCTGATAGATGAGGGAACAACTGAGCTGGGAGGCGATCTTCCCGTTAATCCGAGTGGAGGCTTAAAAGCGAAGGGGCATCCTGTTGGCGCAACTGGAACCGCCCAAGCCTACGAAATTTACTTACAACTCACTGAACAAGCCGAGAAGAGGCAGGTGAAGGGAGCTGAGATAGGGTTAAGCCATAACGTTGGAGGCTCCGGAGCCACCGCATGCGTACACATTTACCGGAGGAATTAAGATGTCTGAGAATCTACCCTTTACAGTATCAAGTTTCTACAAGTTTGTAAGCGAAAAGCGTCTGATGGCCGCCAAGTGCAATAAATGCGGAACTGTGCTTCTGCCGCCAAAACCAATGTGCACCAACTGTTTTTCCACAAATCTAAAGTGGATAGAACTGGAAGGTGCCGGAAAGCTAGTCAGTTACACAATCATCCACGTTGCACCGGAACAGTTTCAGTCTCTGACACCCTACGCTGTTGGCATCGTAGAATTAAAGAACGGTCTTCGGCTGCCCGGAATGATTTGTGGCGTGGACCCTGAAAAAATCAGAGTGGGAATGAACCTGAAAATTGACTTTGAGCCATCAGCCTCCTCCCAATGGCCTGCATGGCCCCGATACTTCTTTAAACCCTCTTAATTGATTCTGCAGTTACTCATTATCAAAGCAATAGAATATTTTCCCGTTTTTGTTTGTTTTTGGTATGGTTATGGTGAATTGGGCTCCTTTGCCCTGTTTGCCTGTTTCTCTGATGGTCCAGCCGTATTCTTTACACATTTTCTTTATCAGGTAGAGTCCGTAGCCTGTGCTTTTGCCGTATCCTTCCTTGAAAATCAACTCTTTTTCGTCCTCTGGTATGCCAACTCCGTCATCCTCATAAACCAGCTTCAGCTGATCCTCCCCCTCTATGTAGTGTACCATGATTTGGCTGACCTTTTCTCCATGCTTCATTGTATTATCAATAAGATTGTAGAAAAGCTGTCTCAGCAGCGAATCAGCCATCACCGTCAAGCCCTTGCATTCATTCACAAGCTTTACGTCATTCATGCCTGAAAGCAGTATGGCTGCTTCCTCAACGCTCTTCCCAACATCCATGTGGGACAGCTCCTCCACGCCCAGCATCTCATAGGTTCTTGCGAAATCAAAAATTTTATCCATCTGATCAATAGCTGATTCCACGTCAGTCAAAAATTCTAAAGAATTATGGTTGGCTGGTAGTTTCTGTTTAGCCAAATAAACGTTGTTGGCGATAACAGAGAGCTTGTTTCGGGCATCATGCCGCGTCAACCTGCCAACCACACCCAACTTTTCGTTAATTGTCACCAGTTCATTCATTATCTCATCCAACTTTTTCTCTGCTTCCTTGCGTTCAGTGATGTCTTCGGCGAATGATATGGAGTCTCCTGATTCTAGGCGAACACCGTTAAACAGGAAATTGCGGCGTTTACCGTCTTTGGTGGTGATTATGGCTTGTCCTTCTTTGACTTCGCCTTCCTCCGACATTCTTTTGAACCATCTGTCCCTGATTTTGCATCTTTCATCCTTGTTGGGATACAGCTTCTCGAACCAATGGTGCAAAGTTGGAATTTCCGATCTCTTGAACCCCGTCATCTGCTCCATTTTTGGATTGAGAATTTTCACGTCACCTTCTGGATCATAACATATAACCCCAACATTGGCGTTTACAATAGTTTCCCGATATTTCTCCTCAGCTTCCAGCAGCGCTTTCTCGGCTTTCTTCGACTCGGTGATGTCTAAGATAGAAGCTACTGATTTTTTTGTTCCAGGTATCAGGTTGACTGTGATCATGCAATTCTTTATCTGCCCTTTTTTAGTGATGAAGTCGAAGGAGTAATGCGTGGGTGCTTTTCCACTTTTCTTTCTCCTTGCTTCGTGGTATTTTTTCATTCGTTTCAAACAGTCTTTGGTGACAAATTCAGTCCACTTCTTTCCATTTACCTCTTTTCGAGAGTATCCACTTACCTCTTCAAACTGCCGGTTGAACATCGAAATCGTCTTATCTTCCTCAAGAATACACATCGCGGTGCCAGTATTCTCAAAAACAGTTCTGTACCTCTCTTTTGACGCCCTCAATTCCTCCCGTGCCTTCTTCCGTTCGGTGATGTCTCGTGCAATACTCAAGATCGCACGTTTTCCCCTGTAAGTCACAAGGCTGGATGATATCTCCACCGGAATCTTTTTTCCATCTTTGGTGGTGTGCACTGTTTCGAAAACCTGTATTTCATCAGCAGGCATGCCTTCAACAAGACCCTTAATTTCTTCAGGATCCAGATTAGAGTCAATACCTGTAAGCCTCATAGACCGAAATTCTTCCCTAGAATAGCCCATAACCTCAACAGCAGCATCATTCACATCAATAATGTTACAATCAAAATCGATGACCCAAGCCGTGTCATTCATTCCATTAAGCAACTCACGGTACTTCTTCTCACTCTCCCGAAGCGCCTCCTCAGCCTTCTTGAGATCTGTGATGTCTACAATCACTCCTCGCATACCCACAGTTTTATTTCCCTGGATAATAGGCGTGGAATTTATGATAAATGGAAATGTGGTGGCGTCTTTCCTCAGTCCCGTGTATTCATTGGGGCCTATGTTTTCTCCACGTAATACCCTATCAATATTCTCTTTGGCTCTTTTCCGATCCTCGGGAACTAACATCTGAAGAGCAGTCAAACCTTTATCAAAATCCTCCTGAGAATAACCAAATCGCTCAATTGCAGCCTGATTCACGAATGTAAGCAACACATTAGCATCCGTCTCAAAAACAACTTCAGGAAGTAATTCACTTAAATCTCTAAAGCGCTTCTCGCTCTCCCGAAGCATCTCCTCAGCCCTTTTCCGTTCAGTGATATCCCGCGTAATGACATGGAAAAACTTCTTTCCAGACAGCTCAATCAGCTGTACTGTGTTTATGATGTCTCTGATTTCACCCGTTTTAGTGCGATGTTTGGTTTCGAACTCGTCTTTTCCCGTCTTCAATGTTTTTTCCATGCGTGCTCTTGTTTCCTCAGGGGTTTCTAGAACCTCATAGTCAGAAACAGTGAGTTTTGCAAATTCTTCTCTTGAATAACCAATTTGACGATGGGCTTCTTCGTTGAACTCGACTGCAGTTCCGGTGGAGTCGATGATTAAGATTCCCAATGGAGCCTTATTGAAAAGTGCATGATACCTGTTTTCTGCCTCTCGAAGCTTATTTTCCAGTTGTCTTCGTTCGTCTAAGAATACAGAAAGTTCCGAGGCTGCAACTATGTTTCCATTTTCGTCTCTGATGGGATTAGCAGTAATCTCTACCCAAATGCGTTGACCCCCAGGACCAGGAACTGACTGTTCATTTACAACATTATTTTTTCCTGTTTCAAATATTTCTTTAACTCCACAGCCGGGGCAAATGCTGGTGCGGTCATTATATACTGAGTAGCAAGTTTTACCTTCAACATCTCCGCAGACATTTTTAAGAAATTTGTTTGCCCATAAAATTTTATAGTCTTTCGAGATGATTGTGAGCCCAGCGCCAATGCTAGCGGTGACAAGTTCAAGCGTTTCTCGTTCTCGGCGCAGTTGTTCCTCAATTTTTTTCCTGTTTGTGACATCTCGGAATATCCCTTGAAGTACGCTTTTATCGCCCAGTTCAAAGAGATTAGCCTTGATTTCAACAGCTTTTATTTCTCCACTTTTAGTGATTACTTGCGCCTCCAGAACATTTCCCTCTTTTTCTGCGATATGCTGCCTGAAACTTCTGCTAAATCTGCCCTCGATTGCTTCAGGGGGATGGAGAATCCGCTGATGCTTACCAACTAACTCTGATTTCTTTCTGCCAACCAACTTTGTTGCCGCACGGTTGCAGTCAACTAGTATACCTGTTTCTGCATCAGCCAAGAAAATTGCATCCATGGCTTCCTCAAACTGCTTTCGATATTTTTCTTCAGAATCTTGAAGGGCTTTTTCCGCACGTTTAGCGTTCACAGCGGCTATTATGCTGTGTGAAAGTTCCCCGTACACTGTTTCGGGTTTTCCGTTTTTGTTGAAGTATCTGTCGGCGCCGAGATTAAGGGCTTCAATCGCTATTTCTTCTCTGCCTTTTCCGGTGAACAAAATGAATGGAACATTGTTTCCTCTGTTTCTCAATTCTTTCAAGAGGTTCAATCCGTTTCTTTCAGGCATCTGATAGTCAGAAACTATCACGTCATACGGTTTTTGCCTAATTTTTTGCAGGGCTTCCTTGACAGATAAGGCAGTTTCTATTTGGAACGGATCATGCAGTTCCAGAATTCGTTTAGAACATTTCAAAAAGTCAGCATCATCATCCACATGCAAAACGCGTATCAACGTTTCAGGTTTTGAGCTTACAAGCCTTTTTTGTAACTGTTCAGCAGGTGATTCTAGCATGTGTGGTTTCATCGTCCTATTTGCCCGTGAAATTAAGCTTTTGAAGACTATTATTAATTCAATGTACTAGAGTATAAGATAATTGCGAAATGAAACTATTGATCAGTAATCTTGCTGAATCCGATTCGGAATATTGATGGTTGAACATGAATAAGCTATTCAACAGTTTCTCTGTTAAGCTGCTCTACTAGGATTGGAATATCGGTGACTGAAGAGGCTATGTAGTGAGCGCCAGAGCAGGTCAACTCTTCTAGGGACGAAAGGCCTGTTGTCACCCCCACAGCAAGGACATTAAGCTGGACAGCACATTCAACATCTTTAACGCTGTCTCCCACTAACACAGCTTCCTGAGACCTAACTTTCAAGGCATCCAACGCAGCCTCCAGATGCGTAGGATGGGGCTTAACCTCAAAAACAGACTCCCGCGTGACTACAGCATCAAAAAACTGTTCAAGATGAAAGCGCTTAAGAATATATTTTGTCGCCTTTTCGCTGCTTATAGTACACAAGGCAATTTTCAGTTTCATGTCTCTTAATGCGTTCAGGGTTTCCGGTATGTCCTCAAAAATTTTGGCTGTTCTGGCAGCCTCCAACTCGAATTCTTCTACAACAGAAAACACCAGGTCCTTGATTTTTGTGAACTGATTTTTTCCCTCCTCGGTTATCGGAGATTTTTTAACTTTTTTCAGCATGTCGAAGGCGGTTTCGTTAAGCGAGAAAAGAGAGCGGGAGAAGCCTTGTTGAGTGAGGAGCTTTATGATTTTGGTTCTGCAAGCTTCGGTGTCTAGGTTAAATTCTTTGAGAGTGCCATCGAGGTCGAAAATCACTGCTTTAATCATGAATTTGTAGCGTCCTTTCTATTGCTCTAAAGGATTCTGTTGACTTCATAAAATTGTTTTTGGTCTCAGAAAGTAACCTACAAACCCCAAGCAAAGTAGGCGGCAAAAAAACAAAGGGTGGTCTAAGTGGCAGCGGAACTTATTTTTAATCCATATTATGTGTTCGTAAATGCTTTTTGGGATTCAGCAGAGAAGTTATGTGAAAAGTGTTTGACATGCG
>Ga0315553_10002546_pt1 | contig 14581 bp, 13 predicted proteins | sample SalMarSW160140MG_FD_203099 | JGI IMG/M metagenome (GOLD analysis project Ga0315553, IMG submission 203099) | Salt marsh sediment microbial communities from the Plum Island Ecosystem LTER, Massachusetts, United States - Salt Marsh Sediment SW1601-40 ... | reverse complement strand
ATCCTGGCCACGGCCGTGGGCAGCCTGGTCAATATACTGAATCCGGAAGCGGTGCTCATCGTGTCGCACAACAGATTCGTGTCGGATTTTCTCGTGGCCATGATTCAGGAAAATCTGGGAAAGCTGGCTGCGGTTAATCACCTGGCCGTGGTGAACGTGATCTCTGAGGAGTATCAGCCGACCATCGCCTGCAAGGGAGCCGCGGATCTGGTCTTCGATCACTTCTTCGAAGTGAGTGGGTAGGGGCGGCTCGGCAGGACCGACAACTATCCTGCACCGATCTGCCTATAGAGTTCGGGCAGCTTTTCTATTGCCCTCCGTTTTACGTCGAAATACAGATGGTTGGCGTGGGCATCCATGGCAACGATGAGCGGGCCGAAATCCTTCACCCGAAGCTTGTAAATCGCCTCCGGATGGAGATCCTCCCAATATACCTGCTCGACCTCTTCGATCTGGGTTGTTTCCAGGGCCGCCGCACCTCCCACGATGGCCAGGTAGCAGGCACCGAATCTCTTCATGGCTTCCAGGCTTCCCTCCAGCAGGCCCGCTTTGCCGATGATGATCCGTACTCCGTACTGCTGGATCAGGAGGGGGGAGAAGCGCTCCATGCGCGTGCTCGTCGTTGTTCCGATGGAGATCTTCTCCCACCTGTCCCCCACTTTCTTCAAGCTGGGAGCGGTATGGATGCAGGCTGCGTCTTTGAGATCCACCGGCGGCGGGCGTTTCTCATCGAAGATACGAATCTGGGTGGCATCCCGGATCCCGAAGATGTGGCCGTTGATGGTTACGGTATCGCGGATTCTCAAAGCCCGGATATCCGCTTCAGAAAAGGGTGAGGTCAAGCTGTGATGCGCCATCTGCTCATTCCTCCGAATCAGTACCCGTATTCCATATTGCCGTCCCGATCGATCTTAACCCGCCTCCTGCGGGCGGCCCAGCACTGGGTGTTCACCGCCACCGGATTCAGCGTTATATGGGTGAAGGCGCTCTCGATGTGCACGGCCAGGGCGGTGGTATCGCCACCCAGTCCCATGGGACCGATTCCGGTGGCGTTGATGGCTTCCAGCAGTTCCTGTTCCATTTCCGCCAACTCCGGATCCGGGTTGCTCGAACCCACCGACCTGCAGATCGCCTTTTTTGCCAGCACGCCTACCAGATCGGCGGTGCCGCCGATGCCCACGCCGATGATTCCCGGCGGACAGGGATTGCCGCCGGATTTTATTACGGTATCCAGAACGAATTTCTTGAGCGCCGCTACACCGTCCGCCGGAATGAACATGTTCATGGCGCTCATATTCTCGGAACCGGATCCTTTGGGGACCATGAGAATATCGAGCAGGTCCGACTGTTCTTCGAACTCCCAATGGATGACCGGCAGACCCTTGCCCACGCTGGTCTGAGGATTTATCCGTGAGATGGGATGGGTGGAACTGCCCCGAAAGGGATGGTCCAATGTAGCCGCCTTGGTCCCCCTCTGGAGGGCAGCGGATATTCTGGCTCCGTCCACGGGGAATCGACTGCCGATTTTCACGAAGAATATCGGCAGACCCGTGTCCTGGCAGATCAACAGCTGTTCGTTCTTGGCGATCTCGATGTTCCGCAGGATGGTCTCCAAAATCCCCTTTGCGGTGTCGTTTGTTTCCCTGGCATAGGCTTTCTCTATGGCTGCAGTGACATCCGGGGGTAAAAACTTCAACGCCCCGATGTACAGCTGTTTCGCTGCTTCCTCTACCAGCTGATAGTCAAATCCGGCCACGGTAGTCCTATTTCGGAACCTTCTCCCAATCTTTCAGAAACTGCTCCAGCCCCTGATCGGTCAGCGGGTGGTCGTAGAGCATTTTCATGATATCGAAGCGCATGGTGCAGATGTCCGCACCGATGAGGGCGGATTGCAGCACATGCTCGGGATGGCGGATCGCCGCCACGATGATTTCGGTCTTATAGCCGTAGTTGCAATAGATCTGTTTGATCTGCCGCACCAGATCCATGCCGACCTGGTTGATATAGTCCAGCCGTCCGACGAAGGGGCTGATGTAGGCGGCGCCCACCTTGGCGGCCAGCAGGGCCTGGCTGGCGTTGAAGTTGAGGGTCAGGTTGGTCTTGATGCCCAGCTCGGTAAGCTGCTTCGTCGCTTTGATCCCCTCTCGGATCACCGGGACCTTGACCACGATGTTCTTGTGGATCTTGCTGATCTCCTTGGCCTCTTTGACGATGCCCGCGGCGTCCAGACTGACCGCCTCTGCACTGATGGGTCCGTCCACGATAGCACAGATCTCCTCGATCACTTCGTGGAACTTCTTCCCCGAAGCTGCGACGTGGGTCGGATTGGTGGTCACTCCGTCCAGAATCCCCCAGCTCCAGGCTTCCTTGATCTCATCGATTATCGCGGTGTCGATAAAAAGCTTCATTACGTTGAACCTCCTCGAAAAAAAAACTTTTCAGGCAACCGCACCGGCCAACACGGGGAGGGTGGTGGTCGCCTGCGGTAGAATCACGATGCTCTCCGACTCTGAAACGATTGCCTCGATCTGCTCCAATTCTCGCAGCGGATGCATGTAGTAACGCTCTATCAACTGCGGATCCATACTCGAGTATAGAAACACATCGGCCCACTTGAGCTCCCGGGCGAACTGGAAGGCCTTGTGCGCCCCGAGAATGAACTTCTCCCGGATCTTGCCGATGATTGTATCCAGATCCTTCTCCTGCGTCATCCACCGGTGGAACAGCTTCGAGCCGGCTCCCTCCCGGCACTCGGCAAGCAGCACGATCTTTCCGCCTTCCCTCACGATGCGTACGCCGCTCTCGATGGCCTTCTGCGCCTGGTAGAGGTTGATGTCCTTGGGCCAGCCTCCGGCACTGACGATGACCGTGTCTACCCGCTTTGCCAGGGTGACCCTGTACATCTCATCCACGATCCTGGAACCGGCGACAAAGGCTTCGTAAACATCTCCTGCAAATATCCGGACGATCTCCTTTTTGTCGTTTAAAATGACGTTGAGGATCAGGTCGACTCCGGCCATTCGGCCCGCCTCGTCGATCTCCTCCCGTACCGGATTGCCTTCAATCCTTCCCGGTTCCGCTCCCGGGGCCTCGAAGCGGGAGTGGCAGGTTTCTATCGCAGCCCTGTCGCAGATCCCCGGCAGCACCGACTTGGCACCGCCGCCGTAGCCGCAGAATTGATGGTACTCGGTGTCGCAGATGATCAGCTTCACATCCGCCTGGTGGAAAACCCTGTTGATCTTCAAGTTTGTTCCCAGGGAGGTGGATCCCAGAGATACCAGGCCATCCTCGTCGTCGGGATCGTGGTTGATCACCCGCAGCCGGCCGCGAAACCGGCCGGCGAGCATCTGCAGCTCCTCCTCTGTAAGCGGACGATGCGCACCCACGGCACATATCACCGTGATCTTGTTCAGGTCGAAGCCGAGCCGGCCGAGGTAGGGCAGAAAGACCTCCAAGATCCTGCCGGTAGGCACGGTTCGGGTGATGTCGTCGACAAGCACTGCGACCGACTTGTCTGGGGAGGCCAGCGAGGCCAGATCTTTTCCACCGATCGGGTTCTCGAGCGCGGACAGGACAGCAGCCTCCAGGTCGGGTAGAGCGGGCAGATTTCTGGGCTCGTAGATGCCGGAGAGCTTCTCCTCCGCTACTGCTACGATTCGCGTGCCCTCTCCGTAGGGAAGCTCCACCCGTCTCATGCGGGAAGCAGAGCGTTGATCGGTCCCCGCAGGATCTGAACGAGAATGTAGCTTATCAGACCTACGGAAACCGCGGCCAGCAGTCCGATCAGAAAGGGTTTGATCGTCAGTTGCTTCAGCTTGGAGAATTGGGTGCTTAAGCCAGCGGCGGCGATGGCGATCGAAAGGAGATAGGTGGCCGCCTCTTTAATTCCGGAGTAGAAAGAGGCCCACGATTCGGGACTTCCCCAAAACAGGAATCTTCCCGATTCTCCGGCTGTGAACACATCGCCGATCGAGCGGAAAATGGCGAAGGCCAGAAATCCCAACACGAAGGTGGGAAAGAGCTTGAGAACATTGACCCGCTTGGCCGTTGCCGCTACCCCGGCCGGTGACTCTACTCCGTCAGCCGGGTCCGTGTCGGCACCTTTTCGTCTGGCGTACATCACCGACAGGATCGGGATGACCGCCATCATGAAGGTGTTGCGGACCAGCTTCGTGGTTATCGCTATCTTGGAAACCTCCCGGTTCCAGATCTGATCGTAGATGAAAGCCGCCCCGGTAACCTGGGAGGTGTCGTGCACCGCGGTTCCCAGGAAGATCCCAGCCTGTCCCAGGTTGAGCTTCAGGACCAGCTCGGTAAGGTAGGGGTACACCAGCGTGGCCACCAGGCCGAAGATGGTGATCGTGCTGATGGCGTAGGCGGTTTCCTCCTCCTTGGCCCCGATGGTCGGAGCGGTGGCCACGATGGCACTGACCCCGCAGATGGCCGTGCCCGCCGCGATCAGGGTGCCCAGGCGGCTGCTCACTTTGAAGACCCGGGCAAACAGGCTGACCAGCACGATCCCCGAGGTGATGCAGATGACCACCACGATGACCGCTACCAGGCCGATCTTGACGACCGCCAGGATGCTCAGGCGGATCCCCAGGAAGATGATCCCCAGTCTGAGCAGTTTGGCCACGCAGAATTTGAACCCAGGTTCGAATATCTTCGGGAATTTGATGATGTTGCGCAGCAGCATCCCCAGGATGATGGCCAGCAGAAAAGTGGATACCGGTGATTGATGCAAATTGAGCTGAGCCTTGAAGAACTCCCCCAGATACTTGGCCGCCAGCAGAGACAGCAGCATCACCGCGATCGCGGTCAGCGCTCCGGGAATCACGGTCAGTACTTTCTCCGTGCCGAACAGCGTCGTTAGGATTTTTTTCACTCGAATTCCTCCCTTTTTGTGTATTTATCTATTTTTTGCGGCCGAACGTGTGGGCCGATTTTTCCAAAGCCTCAACCACGGCCAGTTTCTCTCCGGACAGGAAACGGATCAAACCGCCGCCGGCCGTGCTGATGAAGGAGATCCCCTCCTGCACGCCGAACAACCTGGCCGCGGCGATGGAATCCCCTCCCCCCAGTACGGAAAACGCTGCCGCCGAGGCGACAGCTTCCCAGATCCTCCTGGTCCCCAGGGCAAAGGGGGATTTCTCATAGACACCGGCCGGTCCGTTGATGAAGACCGTCTTGGATTCACCGATGAGAGCGCAGTACCGCTTGATGGTCTTCTCCCCGATGTCGGCGATCGTCTCCTCATCGGGAAGTGCGCCGGCGGCCACCTCCCTGCGTTGTCCCGAGCTGTCCACGGCGAAATCTTCCGGGCAGACGATCCTGTCGGAATGGTTCTTCAGGCTTTCCTCCGCCGCCGGAACGAACTCCAGAAGGTTCTTCTTCTCCAGATAGGTTTCGCTGGCCGTCCCCAATGGGGTTCCTTTGGCTTTGAGCATGATCTGGGCCACCAGACCGGTTGTGAGAATTTTATCCGCGGATCCGTCCTCCAGGACGGAGCGTATCATCCTGAAGGCATCGAGTATCTTCGCGCCCCCCAATATGAAGATGCAGGGCCGCTCGGGATTCTGTTTGACCTTGCCGAGAACCCTGAGCTCCTCTTCGAACAGCCTGCCCGCGGCCGAGGGAAGCAGCTCGGGAAAGCCCACCAGGGTCGGCTGGGATCGGTGCACGGCGGCGAAGGCGTCGCAGACGTAGCAATCCGCCAGGGGCGCGAGCCTGCGTACCACCGTAGTCCGGGCCTGATCCTCAGGGGGCAGTTTGACTTCTTTTTCGAAGATGATCGTCTCTTCGGTGTAGATCCGGACATTGTCGAGCAGCAGGATATCCCCCGGCTTCATGGCCCGTATCTTTTCGAGGGCGAAAGGACCGGCCACGTCGTCAACGTACTCGACCCTGGTACTGAGCAGCGCAGACAGAATTTCGGCGTGTTCCTTCAGCACCGTGAAGTTCTGGTATTCGATGGGATCCGCCTGGTGGGCCAGTACGACCAGCCGGGCTTTCTTATCGTGAAGCTCCCGGATCGTGGGCAGGCATCTCTGGATCCGCGCCTGGTCCTTGATCCTCTTGGACTCATCCACGGGGCTGTTGATGTCCACCCGCAACAGTACGGTCTTACCCTCTACGGAGATGTCGTCCAGAGTCAGGATGCGGTTGTCGATCAAATCAGCTCTCCGATTCTCAGGTACTTGTTGGTCAAGCCGATCGCCTCCAGGTAATCTTCCTGCAGCTTCATGGCCGCCCGGATCGCGTCGATGTTCTCCGGGATCACGATGGCCTCCTGGGGGATCATCTGGGTGAACCAGACCTCCTTGCCGTCCACGTGGATCATCTCATCCCAGACGGGGCACTCGTACATGTCAGCCCTGGGAAGACCCAGGTCACGGCAGTAGTCGAAGATGTGGGAGTTGGAAATAAAGCCGTCCTCGATCTTGAACATGACAATTCTCGGGTTTGTCTTGAAGATCTCGATGATCTCCTCTTTGGAGGTCTCCTGCTTGCACATCAGCTGCAGGGTCTGAACGTGGCCGTGGGTGATCGGCAGGGTGACAACCACGCTGAATGCCTTGATGTGAGGGCTCACCGCCATAATGTCCTCGCATTGATGGGAAGGAACCTTCTGTACGATGGCGGCATCCACCGGGCCCTTGTGGGTTTCCGACACGTCCGCCGCCCGCCGGATGATCACCACGTTCATCCGCTCCACGCCGATCTTTCTGTCCACCGTGCTGATGCAGCGGGCCATCCCCGTGGTGTTGCAGGACAGGATGTGGATATAGCTCTGTCCGTAGGCTTTGTCGTAGTTGGCCATGGAGTTGAACTGCACGTCCCCGACCCCGGTTTTTTCTCCGGCCTGGAAGGTCGCCTTGACCCCCGCCGCCTCGTACTTTTTCCTGTTTTCGGCGCCGACACCGGGTGTGGTGGCGTCGCAGACGATATCCACCTTCTTGAGCAGGTCGTCCAGGGTTCCGGCCACCTTGCCGCCGGCTTTCTCCAGATCCTTGATCTTCTCCGGTACCGCACAGTACAGCGGCATATCCTTTCCGGACTTGATCAGCGCCCGCACCGGTACCGTGGGTGCGAGGTCGCAGACCCCCACCAGTTCCATATCCCCCTGAGCCGCTACCCCATCGGCGATCCGTTCTCCGATCGTTCCGTAGCCGACCACTCCGACTTTAACTTTCGCCATGGTTAACCACCTCCGTTGGTTGTTCTTGTTATGGTTCTTCTAGTATCTCGATACCACGCTGGCGCATCTGCTGCGCAGCGGGCTCTCATTTGTCCGAATTGCTTCCAGCATCAACCGGGCCGTGACCCTCTGCTCTCCCTCCTGCCCCCTCAGCCTCTCCGCACCGGTCAGAATCTCGGAAGCCCCGTGGGCCAGAAAGGCGAAGAAGGAACGCAGCACGTTCTCCCTGCGCGGCCGGGCCAGGGCGGTGGCGTGCACGAAGCGCAGCAGTGCTTGACGGTGGATCCACTCCGCCAGATAGTCGTCCAGTGCCGCAGCGGCGCCTTGGGATAGCTCTTCGCCTCCCGATTCTGCATCTTGCCCGCCGGCGTCTCCCCGGCCGGCATCTCCCGGGCGAGTTCCGCCATCCCGCGCGTTTGTCGCCGGTGACCGGTCAAGAATGTCCTTGACACCTTCTACCAGTCGGGTAGCAGCTTCCGGATCTGTGATATTGCCGGACTCTGCCAGCACCTCAGTCAACGCGGCCGCTGCACCGTTCAAGTAGGAGAGGATTTCGACACTCCGACGGGAGGTCAGTCCGCACCTGATCAATTCCGCACAGACGGAGCGTATCAGAGCGGCGTCTGTATAAACCCCCATGGCCTTGAGGGAACCGCAGATTACTCTGTAGTTGGCGGAGGACTCCGTCAGGTCAAACACTTCCGGCCGGCTTTTCCCTTCCTGGAGGAATGCCTCTTCGATCTGCTCGGCTGTCACCGGATCGCCTTCACCGACTCCCGGGCAGGTATGGTCCACGCTCATCTCCAGCCCCTCGTAGGTGTCGCGAATCAGGGGATAGGTGCGGCAGTAAAGCGGCCTGTTGTCGTATACCGAACAGAGGGCATCCTCATCCAGATAGCAGCAGCCCTTCCCCTTTCCATTCTCCATGAAGGCGGGGAGGCCGCCTTCCTGCCCGTGCTTTGCGAAGGCGATTGTCGAGCAGGCTTCAGGCTCGACCACCTGCTTCAGGCGAACCAGATCGGACTCCGTCAGGGGGATTCTGTACATCCTGCAGCACAGCCCGCATTCCGGCGGGCAGCGGAATCGCAAACCCGAGGAGAAGGAGGTCCTGAACTCTAATCGATCCGCTCCCCCCCGGATCGTTCCCTGCAAGGCCGATGCGGTGCCAATCGCCTGATCGCTCATCGAAATCAACTGTACCCCGATCCTATTGAAATATTTACTTTCCTGAAGTAATATTATTGATTAAGGTACTATTTCTAATTAAGAGGGCTGTGTCAATAGGGGACCCTCAGTTTCCCGAAATTCTTGGCCGCAGAACCGTTGGCGCTGAGTGATCCGCAGGAGCGTGGGCATAATATGAAGGAAGCACTTTTCCGAATCTTTGCCGGAGACAAATACATCGATATCCAGACCGTAACCAGAGGTTTTCCCCTGGAGCGGCTCTTCGAGCTGGCGGAGGGGGACAAACTCGAGGACTCGGTGTTTCTCAGGGCTCCAAAGTCTATAGTGCCCTCCGAGATACGGTCATTCCTCACGGCCATGAGAGACATCCGGGTCGTAGTGCAAGGCTCGGCCGACGCCCGGATCGAAATCGATTTGGGCGAGGAGCCCGGCTTAGAGGTAGAGGGCGAGGCATTCCGGCTCACCCTCAGCCCTGAGCTGATCGACAGGCCGAAGGATCGGCGCAGGACCCTGGCCGGCAACCTGGGGCTGTTCTACTCCCTGTCTCTGTATTTGCTGGAGAAAAAGCACGGGATCGTGAGCTATCACTCCAGCACCCTGGTGGATGAGAAAAACAGGCTCGTGTATATAAACGGGGGCGATGCCTCCAGCGGCAAATCGGTGATCATGCTGGAGTACATGGCCCATCACGGACCGGGCAGCTACCACAGGGTGCTGTCCACTGAGATGGGCCACCTGAGCATCGTTGACGGTGAGCTGACAGCCTACGGCGGAGCGACTTTCGACAACGTCTCCCTGTTCCCCGGGGAGCCGGAAAAGATCGAGCTCATGGGACGCCTGTTTCCGTACGACCGGATGCCCGATCCGGACAAGGATACCGAGGTCAGGGGCACCGACGGCAGCGTCAAGACCGCGGTCAGCGTGAAGGAGTACTACGCGCGCAGCAGCTCCTACTCCTCCCGGGAGGGGTACAGGCTCGTCTACCTCATGCCCACGATCCATCCGAGTTACCAGACCGTGGATCCGGACATCCTGCCTTGGGGCAGCCACGGCGGGCTGCTCAGCTCCCTGATCGGGGTGGCCAGGCAGAAGCTCGGTCAGAAACAGCCCTCCTGGATCTACGACGAGCGCGCAGCCCTGTTCCTGCCCGCCTGGTATCTGGGAGCCGAGCAGAGGATGGAAGCCCGGACCGTCGAGGATTCCTTGCAGGAGCAACACCTGAAAGCCGTGGTGCGGATCAAGGGCAATCCCATGGACTTCAACCGCAATTCGGGGGCCTACTGGGGCAAGATCGCTCGCCTCTTGGAGCTGGAGTGAAGCGGGCTTGAAGGAACGGGGCAGAGCAGTATAATGCAGTTTTTGCTGTGAAGCAGGATAAATTAAACAGGAGGATTGAATGACCAGAGCATTTGAAGATCACATCACCATTCCGGAGAAATTCGGAACCGTGATGGTAATCGAGAAGGAGTTCGGACCGAGCGGGGCCAAGGACTGGGCCGCCATGGCCAGGTCGATCGCCGATATCGTCAAGGTAACCTTCGGCACAGCCGCCCTCTATGACGAGAAGCTGTTGAAGGAAAAGGTCGCTGTGTACAACGATGCGGGGATCAGCACCATGATCGGCGGCACCCTCACCGAGGTGGCCATCCTCAACGCGGGGGGATACTCGAAATCCACACTGCAGGGGTATTTGGATTATGCCAAAGGTCTGGGCTTCACCCACCTGGAGTTCTCCGATGGCAGCATCTACATCCCGGACAAGGACCGCGGCGAACTGATCAGGATGGTCAAGGACTCGGGTTTCAAGGTGATATCGGAGGTGGGCAAGAAGGACCCCAAGAAGGATGAATTGCTCACGATACAGCATCGGATCCAGCTTATGAAGCAGGACCTGGACAGCGGGGCAGAGATGGTAATCATAGAGGCCCGGGAGTCCGGCAAAGGAATCGGAGTGATGGGCAAAGCCGGAGAGGTGTTGTTCGCGGAGCTGGATGAGATCATCGATGCCGTGGGTTTGGATAACACCATGATCGAAGCCCCAGAAAAAGGTCAGCAGCAGAATATTTTCATGCACTACGGTCCGGCGGCCAACATCGGCAACGTACAGCCACGGGATATCCTGTCGGTGGGGGCGCTGCGCAGCGGACTGCGGGGGGACACCATCTCCTCCCTGAGACAGGAAAGCTGGAAGAGCTATCACGGGTCCGTAGGTGCGCCGGAAGAATACCGGGTGTGAAACAGAAAATCATCTGTTGACAGGCTGCCAATATAGGATATACTGGAAATTAAGTTTCTTTCCAAAAATAAATAGAGGAGGTGCAGAGATGACAGGTTCGAAAAAGGTAGCGGCGCTGACCCTGGTCCTACTGCTGCTGGTAGGCTTGCAGGGACTGTGGGCCGGGGGCGGGCAGGCTAAACCAGAGGTAAAGGAGATATCCTTCCTGACCTGGAACCTTCCCCACTACGAGGATTCGATCATGGGCTGGGTCGCTGATTTCGAGACTCAGTTCCCCAATGCCAAGGCCAAGTGGATCGACAGGAAGGGCAGCGAGCTTCCCACCTACTTCCAGACCCAGCTGGCAGCCGGCACGGCGCCGGACATCATCGAGATCCAGAGCGTGCTGTGGTACGAGTATGCGGCCAAGAAGGTGCTCGTGCCCCTCACCCCCTATCTGAACAAGGAGCCGGCGATCAAGGATCGCTTCACGCCCTCGTTCTTCGAGGCGGCATCCCGCTTCGGGAACGACTACTTCCTGCTGCCGACCTACACTCCGTCCAGCCTGCTGTTCATGAACAAGCCGATGTTCGCCGCCGCAGGCCTCTCCGGTGCTCCCCAGACACTGGAGCAGCTGCTGAGCTATGCCGAAAAGCTCACCTCCGGACAGAACAGCGGCTTCATCACCCTGAACTTCGACTGGCTGTACTGGCCGTTGTTCCGAGCCAACGGGGTCCGCATCCTCACCGACGACAAGTCCAAAGCTGCCTTCAACACCCCGGCTGCGGTGGAGGTCCTGAAAAATCTCACCAGACTTACAAAATCGGGTGCCATCCCGGGGGTAGCCTGGACCGGGCGCTGGGCCGAGCCGAACGGCGCCTTCGGTGCCGGCGGAATCGGCATGCATCACGCCCACACGCCTGCTCTGAACTCCTTCATGTCCCAAAGCGAGTGGGCGAACAACGACACGGTGGGAATCGACACCTTTCCCGGCGGCTGGTCGGTGCCCAACTACCATGGAGTTGGCATCGTATCCACGACCAAGCAGGCGGACCTGGCCTGGGAGTTCATCAAGATAATGACCAACGACAAATGGGCGGAGAACCTCGTCCGGGTGCTTGGTCCGCTGAGCGGCAACGCCGCTGCCGACCGGGCCGTGATCAACGATGCGGCCTTCGCGAAGGAGCAACCCCTGGTCGTCAAGATGTTTGAGACCCAGCTTTCGCCCAAGCTGAAGCTGACCGGTCTTACCAACATCGCCGAGGATGCCCAGGTAAAGGACGCGGTGTATCGGAATCTCCAGAAGGCGATCTTCGGTGAAGTCAGCGCCGAGAAGGCCCTGGCCGACGCGGAGAAAGCTGTCAACGACATTCTTTCCAAGTAAAACTTCCGGAGCACGTTCGAACTGTACTGTGTTGCCCGACGCCCAAAGCGGCGGGCAGCACAATTTTTTTCTGGAGACGAATTCATGGACACCCGGCAGATCGTATTTAGCGATACAAACAGAGCCGAGCTCCTGACCGGCGGCGGGCCCGATCGGCTCGGGCCGGGACAGATCCGGATAGAAACCTGCTACAGTCTCATCAGCCCGGGCACCGAGCTTTCCTGGTATACCGGCGTCCAGAGGGAGGTGGCGGGGGAAGAGTTCAGTTATCCGATATACCCCGGATACTGCCAGAGCGGAAAGATCGTGGAGGTCTCCCCGGATGTCGAGCAGTACCAGGTCGGGGACCTGATCGTTAGCGGGGGACCCCATGCCTCGCAGCTCGTCGTAACCCTGGAAGAATCGGAGGAGCGGCCCCACGGGGATCTCACAAAACCGATACAGAAGGTTCCCGAGGGAGTCAATGCCCGGCTCGCGCCTTTCGCCAAGATCGGGGAGATCGCCATGACCGCGATCCGGATCGCGGAGTTTTCCCTGGGCGACAGGGTGCTGGTGCTCGGTCTGGGCATGGTGGGAAACCTGGCCGCCCAGCTGTTTCATCTGGCCGGAGCGGATGTCCTGGGCGTGGACATATCCCCTTTCCGGCTCCAGCGGGCCCGGGCCTGCGGTGTGCGGAACGTGGTCGATTCGAGGGAGGCGGATCTGGAAGAGACGGTAAAGGAGTGGAGCGGCGGTCTCGGGGCCGACGTCACAGTGGAAAGCGTGGGAAACTCAGGGTTGATCCTGCAGTGCATCGGCCTGACCCGGCGGCTGGGAGAGGTGATCATGCTGGGAACTCCCCGCAGAAAGATGGAGCTCAATCCCAGTCCCCATCTCTGGCAGGCCCACATGAAGGGGGTGCAGCTGAAGGGGGCCCTGCGCTGTCTGTTCTATCCGCTTCACCCCAGAAGCTACAGCCGCTACTCCGTGACGGAGGACCTACGCAAGATTTTGCAGCTGATGGAGAGCTCCGCGCTGAGCGTGGAGCCGCTGCATACCGACACCTTTAACCCGGAACAGTGCCAGGAAGCCTATCAGCATATACAGAAGGCAAAGGATCGATCTCTCGGCGTACTTTTCGAATGGGCCGGATGAACGAACGCGAGTTGCAGCTGCCCCGTAGCTTTGCTATACTTCTGCGAACCCCGGAGCCACGAAAACGAGTTCCGTGGCTGCCCGCTTATCTTCACGTAGAGGTGGCTGAGAGTTGAGGCGTGTAACCGGACAGCGGCGCGGCCGCATCCTCCTGATGATCTACCTCTTCCTGTTCCCCTCCCTGGCGATTTTCCTGCTGTACCGGATTACGCCGATTATCTGGAACCTGGTGCTCTCGTTCCAGGAATGGCAGTTTATCGGCCCCAACACCTGGATCGGCCTGCGGAATTACGCAGAGATGATCCGGGATCCGGTGTTCTGGCAGAGCTTCAAGAACACCCTCTTCTACTTCTTCGGAGGGACGCCCATCGCCATCGCCCTGGCGGTGCTGGTTGCCGTGCTGGTGAACAACCCGATCCGCGGGAGAAACGCCTACCGGGTCATGATTTTTCTCCCGTATCCGATTACGCCGGTTGCCGTGGCTATAATCTGGCAGTGGCTGTACAATGAAAAAGTCGGCCTGATCAACTACGTGCTGCGAACCTTGAGATTGGTGTCCGACCCGGTCCCGTTTCTGCAATCCTTCAAGCTCGCTCTCCCGTCGGTGATCATGACCAGCGTCTGGCAGGTGCTCGGCTATTTCGTCATCATCGTGCTGACCGGATTGCAGACGATCCCGGATGATCTGTACGAATCGGCGGAGCTGGACGGGGCCAGTCGGTTGACCCAATTTTTCCGGATCACACTGCCCCTGATTCGCTCCACCATATTCCTCTGCTTCATCGTGGGGATCATCAACTCCTTCACGGTTTTCGACATCATCTACGTGATGACCGACGGCGGACCGGGACACGCTACGGAGATCCTGGTCACAAATATCTACAAGAACGCCTTTACCTTCAACCGGATGGGATACGCTGCTGCAATGACGGTGTTCATGTTCCTCTTCCTGCTGCTGGTTACCTGGTACTCGAACCGGATTTCCGGAGGGGAGGCCGGAGGAGTCAACTACTATGAGTAAGCGACGCAGGCATATTTTCACCCATATTCTGCTGGTAATCGTCTGTTTCCTGATCATCGTACCCATCTATTGGGTGGTAAAGACCAGTCTTACCGGTGAAAATCTCTTCAACTACCCACCCTCCCTGATTCCAAAGGATCCGCACATCTACTTTTTCGTCGACGTATATTACTGGATCCCGTTTTTGCGTTTCTTCATGAACAGTGTGATCGTGTCGGCCATCGTGGTTGTTTCCAACATCATCTTCAACGCCATGGCCGGATTCGCCCTGGGCTACAACTTCCCGGGCAAGAGGTTCATAATCCTGACCTATCTGAGCTGCATGATGGTTCCCTTCCAGACCACGATCATCCCCGCATTTCTCCTCACCAAGTATTTCGGGCTTCTCAACACCCATCTCGGACTGGCCCTGCCCCTGGTATCCACGATCATCAACATCTTCGT
>Ga0315553_10002544_pt1 | contig 14582 bp, 19 predicted proteins | sample SalMarSW160140MG_FD_203099 | JGI IMG/M metagenome (GOLD analysis project Ga0315553, IMG submission 203099) | Salt marsh sediment microbial communities from the Plum Island Ecosystem LTER, Massachusetts, United States - Salt Marsh Sediment SW1601-40 ... | reverse complement strand
AAGTCTACAAAAACATTATCGTTGGTTTTGGTTTTTATACTCACATTTAGTTCCTGTACTCTAATAGAAACTCTACCAGCCACTCTATCCATTATAGGAACTTTAAGATGAATACCAGGACCAACGACCCTAGTAAACTTTCCCCATCGCTCAATAATGGCATATGTCTGCTGCCTAACTACATAAATCGCTAAAACTATAAGAACTATACCAAAAAGTGTACCAAGAACAATTCCAGCAACATTCATTACATATCACCTCCTGCCTTATTATATCTCTTCAGAAATACCTGTCAATAACCCCGTTCCAGATAAGAACGGGGCATAACCACCATCAGACGCACTAACATATCCTCATCCACACTATGTCTTAGGTTCGGAACTTTGACCCTCCAGTTTTTCGCTTACACTAATCCAGCAATTTAGCCATTATATGCAGTAAATCGGTATTCGTAAGAATTCCCACTAAAATACCATTGGAATCCACTACAGGGAAAGTGCCGATTCGATGCTTCTCACTTATGGCAAGTACTTCTTTAATTGTGTCATCAGGGTGGACCACAATGACGTCAGTTATCATTACATCCCTTACCTTCATGCAGGATAATTGATAGTGAAGCCCCCATAAAGTCAATGCTGTGGATGGCGATGGTGTTGCTTCTATTATTGTTTTCCGTGTAACTAAGCCTACTAACTGCTCCTTTTCTACAACAGGTAAGCGGCGGACATGCTTTTCGCGCATCGTTTCCATAGCATTATCTATTAGAGTGTCAGGAGTTACCGTAAAAACTGGGCTTTTCATATAATCACGAACGTTCATTGTTCTCCTCCTTAATCAAGCTGACAATTATTATAGTATGCCATTCGGCTTTACACTTTACTGGGATAATCGACACTTTTGCTATTAGATTACTCAAGTGGTCTGATCACTTTGCTCTCAGTTTAAAGTCGGTGTGAGAGAATTTGAACCTCCGACCACCTGAACCCCATATAGCTAGCAGAAAAGGCAGAGTTCGCTTGCATCCTTTCAATTTCAATATTACTTCCCTATCTTATATCTTGTCAATAATTAGTTATAACAATACTGATTACTAGTAAGAGGAGTAGATGCAAAGCATAAACTGAGGTAGAAATCAATGTAGAAACCGCGAGGCTTATACTGAGGTCACACTCTGGCATATTGTTCCCCAACAACATCGAAACAAAAGCTTACGCCGCTATAATCTTCCTATACCTCAGTGCTCGCTCCAATCTGCACGTGCCATCCGTTTACGAATAAATCATGCCAGTGGATATTAACATGATGATTGACGTATGAGGCATTTATCATTAAGATTATTCTCGGTATTAATGGAAGGTAAAGACTATAATGGGTGAAGTAAATGCAAGAGTAAATTTTAATGATATTGCATGGGCAGCAGTCTGTTTCTACTATAGGTCAGTTGCTGACAGAAGGTACTGTAAAACCCTGTGCGACACACCTTTCATAGAAAAGCTCCGCCAAACACCGCATGGTATCACGGCATCGGAATTTGAGCAAAAGGTTCTCCTGGATTATGTGAATATTAGCAATTATGACGTACTTATTGAGCACAAATTAGCTGAGCGTCTTTTGGAGATCATTATTGAACTGCAACCTGATGTATCAGCCTTACAAGGTTTAACCTTGCTTGATTCTGACCTTTCCGATCGTGCTATAGCTGATAGGATAGAGAAGATATACGTTGCCTTATATTCCGTTCCCGGTCTCTGGGTCACTGGTGTATCGAAAATTGCCCACCTGTTGAATGACAAGCTGCTCGTATTATTAAATCTGGATATTTCTGCTCACTTTCGCCTTCCAGATGGTAGCATCGCAGTTATTACCTGGGTTAAATCTCTACAAGATAGTGCGAGACAAGTGACCAGTGATTTTCAAGAGCAAGGATATCAAGGCACACCCGAGGAATTCATATCAGAGAAGCTTGGTTACACGAGTCAAGGCTGTCATAAGTCGCTGGTTAAATACCTTGATGAATATTACTGGCTACGCTTTTCTGACAACCTGCCAATCCCACCTCCGTGGACTCCGAAATAGTGTTTCTGGAGTAAAATAAGGAAAAACCAAATACCTGCCTCCATCTTCGGTACTTCTTACTTGACTTTCACTAATACATTCCTTTAAAATCTCTCCGCTAATCTGCCAACTGAACATGTGCATCATGTTCTAAGGTGGAAAAGCCATATTTAGTTGACTATTCACCTGTATTGACTTAAAATATAGTTCCATGCATACTGGCTCGCATAGCTCAGTAAGTAGAGCACGTTCTTGGTAAGAGCAGGGTCTAACCACCATAAGACACACTATCATAGCCCGACCATAATTATACCCAAGCAACGAAATTCTCCGTCACATTATTCACAGCGACCGTGTAATTCAGACCCATAACGAAATCGCTACCCATAGAGATATTATGCGTGCCGTATCTATCTATAGGGCAATCCGAGTCACATGTCCCGTTAAAAATATCCACTTCTATGCTAGTGTTGCCAACGCGCTTGACTTCATAGCTACCAGAGTAACCATCGCACGAAGAAAAACCATATATGACATCTAAGAAATACTCGGTCGGCGAGGAGTTATCAGCCCAGATTACTACATCCTCAATGGGAGCGTCATAGCTTATACAAGGTCCTTCTCCACACCCAGTAGCAAGCGTGCCTAAAACCAAAATAACAGCTAACATCGCAAACATTATTTTCTTCATCCTACTCTTTTTCTTGGTAAGAACGGGTTCTAACCACCGTTAGACACCTCATAATCCACTGAATCCGAAATCTCTTGCCACTCTTTTTTCGTGCGCGAAATGAATATTATTGATATGACCGCCGCAAGGAGCACAATCCAAGTAATCCAGCCCTCACCAATAACACGACTCAACAACAACATCACTACAACAAAAATCCCAATCAAAGCTGCAAACGAAGCCGAAGCCACGCATACTCTCCAGTGTTTTCTCCTAAGGCAGAAAACCCCACCAATAACAAAAAATGCACTTGGAACAATTTCCAATAGGATAGTGGGTAGCACCCAAACTGGTATAAAGGAGAAAGTATTGACCAATCCAGTCAAAAGAATGACGAGACTTATTACTCCCAACACACCTAAGATTATCATTATGATACCTGCTGCTTTTCTAATCCTAATTACCTACCTCACGGCTTTTTCTTGGTAAGAACAAGGTCTAACCATAATCAAACGAAAATGCATCATAAATATTGAAAGAAGGCAATAATGATAGCGCCCACCGCAGTGAGAACACCTCCAAGTAAGTCATAAATCAGACCCATAACGCCAAGTACCATACCAGCCGCTAATGCTATTACTGCTATAAGTGCTACTACCATTTGCTACTCATTATATCCCTTTAGAAATACTTGTCAATGACCATATCCCAGATAACAACAACTCCTACGACATCACTTTCTTGGTAAGAACAAGATATAACCACGACCACAACGCCTTCAGTCAATAATACACCTCTTCACGTAACATCTGTCAATCAAAGCATGACCTTCTATCATCTTCCTCTCGTATCTCAATCCAATCATTCAGGGTGACCATCATCCTCCATTTTTCTTTTCAGTTCCTCAATTCGTTTCTTGTCCTCACTCTTCAACCGTTTCAACCCATCTATAAGACTGACCACATCACTTTGCTGGCTATACCTAAATGACCATATATTCTTTGAATGTAAGGCACTTATTTTATTGAAAATATCTCCAAACTCTTTCAGCATCCGCTTCGTATCACCAAACAATACGGGTTTTTCCAACTTTTCAACACTAGTATCCCAATGAGCAACTCTGGTATTTCGGAAATTCTTTATCGCCTCCAATGTCTTTTTATGTTTCTGAATGCGGTTCTTCACCTCACGCACATCTATATCTGGGGCTAGCTCTGAATTTATCCCTACCATCTTTAAAATACGATAAAAACTTGGAGCATCAGCCTTATTACTCACAATATCACTAACTTTAATTGCTAAACTCTCAAGATGAGCAGCTCTTGAAGGCTGAAAGAACCCTTTATACCTACTTATCACATCTACTACCTTTTCAGTTGGCCAAAGCTGTTCCCAAATATCGAAGTGACAGCTAGCATTCAATAGCTGTTGTCGTAGAATCTCAAGGACATATTCAAATTCCTCTTTTTCATTTCTTACTTCCTTTTCTCTTTCAGTCGCCATTTCACCTCCTTAACTCTCTAATTATAAACCCCAATATTCTTAACTCCAAAGGAAGACTCTCATTTTCCGCCGTTAATTTTCAGTAAAATGACAATCACAAACCTACCATCTTCATCAACTCTGGGATAATAATCTCATCACGCTTGCTCTTAGACAGACGTGATAACTTTGCTAATACACCCGGATACATCTGGTCAGGATAAACTCCATAATTCTTCTTAAACCATCTTGACCAAGATATCCATCCTGGGAACACCCAACCAGCACTCATAATATACTTACGCACACTATTTGATTGCATATTGAGATAATTGCCAATGTATCGAGCAGCACCATCAACATCATCAACAGCTTCAATATAAGGCTTAATACTCCTATGAACATCAATCAACATATCCTCTAACTCACGCTGAGGCATAAATTCACCTTTGCATATAACGTGTATATGCCCACGTAACGGCTCATTTTTATCGTATGTAACTACACCAAAATACTCGAATTTTCCATATTTTCTTCTTATGCGCTTTACCAACTTACTGAACGATTTAAGAATATCTAAGCCTAATACTATAGACTCATCACTACTATTAATTGTCAGAAACCTCAGCCTATCAGCTGCCTCAGCACCGGTAAACAACCTATGCCAAAACCTAGCTATCCTTCGTTCTTCATTCGTCTTAAACATCAACTACTCCTCTCCCTAAATACAAACGGCAACATATGCCCATATATAAGTACAGAAGTTAATATATATACATATAAATAAGACCTTACCCTTAAGAGGTGCGAGCTTTTGCTCGCCGCCCTCCACCTCGAGCTAAAACCTATCGCTTTCCTCAATTACTCATCTCCTTCACTCCAAATCTGTAAAAATGGATGTACCCTAAAAACACTCCTATCGACCTCCTCTTGATTACGCTTACCGTAAATTACCAGCATCCCAAACCCGCCTTTCACATTACCGTCAGACCACCTCATAAACCTCACGACATTAATCAAGCTAACATCCTTGTATAAAAGTTCCGTAGCTAAAGAACGCCTTATTGCGTGCCAACCATAATTCCCACTCGGTAAATCAATACCTACCTTCTTAAATGATTCTCTTAAATATACGACTCATATATCTCACACCAGTCCTTTCGTATCCCGCCAAATAATGCTTTATTTCACCAGGGACCACATGAGTGGTCACCGGACCACCTTTAACCGTGTTTACGGTCACCTTACCGTCGATTCTGCCCAAACTACTCAGTTCCTCACGTCTTAGTCCGTACGTAGTCGATAACGCCAAATAAGCCAGCTCTCTATCAGACAGTACTTCTTTACCTCTCTTAATCAGCATATAGACCTCTGCATTACTTAGTATCGGTCTGCTTACATCATCTTCTCTTACCTTCGGCATAGCCAATCGTGGAAAACTCCATCCCTGTATCTGAGCCAGTAACCTTACAGGCTTCACCATTACGACTATCGAACTCTGCCTATATCCTTTTTCTCGCAAGTAGCACAGAAACCTTATGACATCATCTCTCTCATACTTGCTCTTGTTTCCACAGCAGACCTCGAACTCCATAATCCAGTGACACCAACGCCTAGCGGTCACAACATCCTTTCCTCTCGCCATCAAATCTATATATACCTTTTCGGCTAATCTCCTCATTTTTCAAACCTCCTACTTGACTTTCTTAAAATCATTCCGTAAAATCTCTCCGCTAATCTGCCAACTGAACATATAGGTCACGTTCCAAAGCAGAACAGGCACAGGTAGTTGACTCATTACCCAGTATTGACTTACAATATGATTTCATGCATACTTGCCCACATAGCTCAGTAGGTAGAGCACGTTCTTGGTAAGAACGGGGTCACCAGTTCGAATCTGGTTGTGGGCTTTTAAATAAAAGGAGGTTAAAATGGCTAAGAAACTTTATGAGCGTGTTAAACCACATGTAAATGTGGGCACTATAGGACATGTTGACCACGGGAAAACTACACTGACTGCGGCCATAACACAGGTATTAGCTAAGGCGGGCTTTACGCAATTCCGGACCTTTGATTCCATAGATAATGCTCCTGAAGAAAAAGCTCGTGGACTAACGATTGCTATTTCCCATATCGAGTATGAGACTGAGACGCGCCATTATTGTCATGTTGACTGTCCCGGACATGCTGACTATATCAAGAACATGATAACTGGAGCTGCTCAGATGGATGGAGCTGTTCTGGTGGTCGCTGCCGATGATGGCCCTATGCCACAGACCAGGGAACATATCCTTCTAGCCCGGCAGGTGCAGGTTCCGCGCATAATGGTGGCTCTCAATAAGGTGGATCTGGTAGATGACCCGGAATTGTTAGATTTGGTGGAGATGGAGGTTAGAGACTTACTTACGAAGTATAACTTTCCCGGTGAGGAAATCCCCATTGTGCGATTAAGTGCTCTCAAGTCTCTGGAATGTGGATGCGGTAAGAGGGATTGCCAGTGGTGTGGACCAATATGGAAGTTGTTGGATGCTATAGATGAGTATATTCCACTGCCACAGAGAGAAAAGGACAAACCTTTCAAGATGCCAATAGAAGATGTATTCAGCATAAAAGGACGTGGAACTGTGCCTACAGGCCGAGTAGAGCGGGGGATGATCAAATCCGGTGATGAAGTGGAAATAGTGGGATTAAAAGAGACAAGAAAAGTAGTGGCGGTTAGCTTAGAGATGTTCCATAAGACTATGAACGAGGCAGAAGCCGGTGATGCTGTTGGAGTACTATTGAGAGGAATAGACCGAGGTGAAATAGAGCGAGGGCAGGTACTGGCTAAACCAAATACGGTCAAACCTCACACCGAAGCTGAGGTTGAAGTATATATTTTGACCAAGGAGGAAGGCGGTAGGCATACACCTTTCTTTAATGGTTATAAACCCCAGTTTTATATCGGAACTCTAGATGTTACGGGCGAGATAACTCTTCCTGAAGGTGTGGAGATGGCTATGCCCGGTGACGAGTTGACTCACATGAAGATCAAGACCATCTACCCTGTAGCGATGGAGGAGGGCCTACGCTTTGCTATCAGGGAGGGGGGCAGGACAGTGGGTGCTGGCGTGATTAGCAAAATTATCGCATAAATAACGACTCCTAAGCACTTTGTAAATTTGTAAACGTGGCTAAAAAGAAGGGTGATTTACGCATAATTATCCACCTGGCCTGCAATCAATGTTTGCGGAGAACATATACTACTACGAAGAACAAGAAGAACGATCCGCAACGGCTGGAGTTGAAGAAGTATTGTCCTCATTGTCGTGGCAATACTGTTCATCGAGAAACAAAGTAACTTATGACAACTCACGTTAAGAAAGCGGGTACCAAGTCCGCTCCGGCCAAAAAATCAAGGTTCAGTTTCTTTCCCGAGACAATAGCTGAACTGCGAAAAGCGCACTGGCCAACAAGGCAAGAAGCTTTGAGGTTGAGTCTCTTAGTGCTCCTTGTGTGTGTTATTTTGGGAGGCATTCTAGGTGCCCTGGATTGGGTTTTTACAAAACTAGCAGAACTATTTGTGCTGCTAGGTGGTTAATAATTAATGATTGATGGAGAATGGTACTTGTTATATGTCTCTTCAGGTCATGAGGAGCAGGCCAGGAGGAATTTAGAACAACGTATTAAGTATATGGATGTAGGTGATAAGATATTTGATGTGGTGATACCTACAACTAAAGAAATTGAAATCAAGGCTGGGAAGCGACATACGATGACTAAGAAGGCTTTCCCAGGCTATATCATGGTAAATATGAACTTAGACGAATATAGTTGGGATATAGTACGCAACACACCCGGAGTCGCTGGCTTTGTGAGTGCCGGTACTAAACCTGTTCCTTTACCTCAAAAAGAAGCGGATGCCATCTTACGACGCATGGACGAAGCTCCTACCGAGGTTACAATGACTTTTAAAGAAGGAGATAGTGTACGTGTAACGAATGGGCCTTTTATTGACTTCATCGGCAAAGTGGAGCAAGTTAATTTGAACAAAGGTAAGGCAATAGTTTTGCTATCACTCTTCGGTCGGGAAACCCCTGTGGAGTTAGACCTCCTGCAGATAGAAAGGATATAGCGCCTGACTAGGAGCACAGAACAAAACGAAAGAGAACTGCAATAATGGCAAAAAAGATTAAAACAATCATTAAGTTACAGATATCTGCAGGTAAGGCTACTCCAGCACCGCCTGTCGGACCTGCTTTAGGGCAACATGGTCTTAATATCATGGCTTTTTGTAAGGAATATAATGAACGAACTGCTTCTCAAGAAGGTTTTATTATTCCGGCTGAGATAACTGTATATGAGGATCGGTCGTTTAGCTTTGTGACCAAGATGCCGCCTGTTTCCGATCTGTTACGACGCGCTTTGGGAATAGAGAAGGGAAGCGGTGATACTGGAAGCGAGAAGGTAGGCAAAATAAGTAAAGATACAGTTTATGAAATCGCACGGAATAAAATGAAAGACCTCAATACGACTGATATTGAGAAGGCAGCAAGCATTGTTGCTGGCACAGCTAGGAGCATGGGAGTTGAGGTAGAATAAATTTTTGAGGATATAAGTTAGTGGAAAAACACGGTAAGAAATACCAGGAAGCTAGTAAACTTGTAGATAAATCGAAGACCTATTCTGCTGAAGAAGCGATTGAATTAGCTAAAAAGGCTTCCTATGCCAAATTTGATGAGACCGTTGAACTCCATTTGAAGATGGGAGTCGATCCTCGCAGTGCTGACCAGCAAGTGCGTGGTGTAATTCTATTACCTAATGGACTTGGGAAGAAGACACGAGTGCTCGTTTTTACTCAAGGTGAGGGAGTAAAGTTGGCAGAGGAAGCAGGTGCTGACTATGCTGGAGCAGACGAGCTTATTAAACAAATTGAAGGTGGGTGGCTTGAATTTGATGTATCTGTTGCCACACCTGACATGATGCCGAAAGTAGCCAAGCTCGGAAAAATTTTAGGTCGCCGGGGTTTGATGCCAAATCCCAAGTCTGGAACAGTAGTGCCGCCTCAGGATTTAGCTCGAGTTGTAAGTGAGGCTCGTAAGGGTAGAGCCGAATTTCGTTTAGATAGAACAGCTATTATTCATTTGCCTATTGGCAAAATCAGTTTTGATAAGGATAAGCTCTTGGAGAACCTGGCAGCAGCGGTCGAAGCTATCGTTAAAGCAAAACCCAGTGGAGCCAAAGGGCAATATATTAGAAGTGCGTTTCTGTCCACCAGCATGGGGACGGGATTTAAACTTGATATTACATCTGTACTTGCTATGTCAGGTCTTCTAGGCCGGTAGATAAACCGGAAGCTGCAATATTTTCTATATATCCTTTTACGTTGCGCGCCTGTATTGGAAATCTGCGAATTACCATCACTAATTGTCTGCGATAGTTCGTTAATTCTAGTTCGAGAGAATCTTGGCCGTCGAACTTAAACCTGCAATACGGAAGGTAGCAAATAATGAAAGCTCTGCTTATCTATACCTCCATGCATCACGGCAACACTGAAAGTATTGCTAAGGTTATGGCGAATATTCTTAATGCCCTTTTGTTACAGGTGGAACAAGCGACTATGAGTATACTTGAGCAATATGACTTAATTAATAATTGGACATTGACGTTCAGTTAACGGTTGGCCAGCAGTTTACCCAGTTCTTCAGCTTCCCGCATCAACACCTCATTATTTGCAATCTCACCAGCCTTCATCGCACTGCCGTACACCATGCCAACAATCTTTGATCTTGTGTAACGATAAGCATCTTGAAATGTTCGCAATGCATTCACACATCCGGATTTAACCGCATCAGCATCCCCGTAACTCATTGCAATTGCGATCCGTTTGCCCGCAAAAGGATTCTTTGCATAAGCAGGGAGTGCGTAACAGCGATCCATGAATATCTTTGTCTGGGCGGACATTGTAAACCAATAAACCGGGCTGGCAATGACCCAGGCGTCTGCCTTTAATAACTTCGGGTATATTTCTTGCATGTCGTCTTCGATTGCACATCCTTTGCTATCATGCTTCTGGCAAGTGTCACAACCCCTGCATGGGCTGATTTTCAGGTCTTGTAGAAACAGAGTTTCCACTTCTGCGCCAGTGGATTTTGCCCCTCGAGAAATCCGGGTTGCTAAGGTGGAGCTATTTCCTTTTTTCCTCGGGCTACCCAAAATGACCAGTACTTGCTTATTCGCTGCTTTGTTTTCCAACGTACTTGCCTCCTAGATGATATTCAGGAAACTATTCCTTTTTTGAGATGTTTATTTCCGCTCCTGTGGATACTTTTTTGAATACAGTGGCGTCGCCGATGACTTTGCCGAACACGGTAACCCGGCTCGCCGCGCGAATTTCACCTCTCTGGCTTACGGGAGTGGGACCAAAGAAGATACAAAATGCATTGCCGTTAGGCCAGTAACCTAAATCTCCTATGCTTACCACTTCTTGTCCAGCCTCTAGCTCAAGACTAAGGGGAATCGAGAAATATATTTCATCTCCCCAGAGGTTGACATGTCCTTTCATAGGTAACGCTTCCCAGATTGCCTGCGCCGTTCTGGTATCATTTAGCTCTGCCTCTGTTTCAATCTCTCCTGCTGTTACCTGAATTTTCTTTCCCATGTTGGCTATCCTAGGAATAGGTGTATTATACTATATAAACTTGGTGTTAATCTCTAGCAAGGGGGTGAAAATGAAGGTAGCCAAAGTGGATGAAATGAAAGACCTGGACAAGCGTGCTACGGAAGAATTTGGCATCTCGCAAGACCTTTTGATGGAGAACGCCGGGCAGGCAGTTTGCTTCGTTATATCGCAGGAATTGGGAATAAAGAATAACAAATTCGTAATCTTTTGTGGCGGTGGCAACAATGGTGGGGATGGACTGGTTGTGGCCAGAAAGATTCACTCCAATGGTGGGGAGGTAAAAGTCTTTTTTCTCGACGATGAAGCCAAATTTAGAGGGGCGGCAAGAAAGAACTTTGAAATAGTATCCAGGATGCCAATAAAGATGTCCAGAATCAACTCAGTTGACTCGGCAATACCTGAACTCCTCGATTGTGACGCTGTCGTGGATGCCCTATTCGGCACAGGTCTTGTCCGAAAGGTCAGCGGGATATACAAAGATATAATTCAACTGATAAACGAGAGCCAGAGCACAGTATTTAGCGTGGACATTCCTTCAGGCATAAATGGCGATACCGGGGAAGTAATGGGTGTGGCAGTAGAGGCTGATTATACCGTGACATTCGGGCTTCCCAAGCTGGGCAATATACTTTATCCGGGATATGAGCATTGTGGCAAGTTGTATGTTTCACATATATCTTTCCCACCTGCTCTCTATAATTCCCATACTATAAAGGTGGCAATCAATAATCCCGTAGGGCTTCCAGAAAGAGCTACAGATACTCACAAGGGAAGCTATGGAAAGGCTCTGTTTATTGCCGGCTCCTCGAGCTATCTTGGTGCGCCATATTTCTCTGCCCTATCTTTTCTCAAAGCCGGAGGTGGGCTTTCCTACCTGGCAGCACCTAAATCCCTGTCTCCCTTCATAGCTAGTAAGGGAAGCGAGATTGTTTTTGTTCCACAAAAGGAGACGCCTTCAGGAAGCATAGCACTGGAAAACGAAGATGAACTCTTAGATTTTTCCCAAACGGTGGATATGGTGGTCCTAGGGCCCGGTCTTTCTCTAGCCAGGCAGACTCAGGAATTGGTGCAGAAGCTAGCCCCGAAAATCAACAAACCTCTAATCATAGATGGTGATGGAATTACTGCCATTGCTGAAGACTTAGGAAAAATAAAAAAGAGGGAAGCACCGACGATACTTACGCCTCATCTGGGTGAAATGTCCCGAATAGCCAAAATTGAGATAGGTGAGATAAACAAAAATAAGGTAGATGTCTTGCAGCGCATGGCAAAGGAACTCAATGCTGTAATTATTCTAAAAGGAGCCCATTCCCTTATAGGATATCCAGATGGGACCGTCTTCATCAACGTAAGCGGAAATTCAGGCATGGCTACAGCCGGGAGTGGCGATATACTGACGGGAACCATCGCTGCCATGCATGGTCTGGGATTAGTCCTTGAGGATGCAGTGAGGATGGGCGTGTTTATCCACGGATTTTCTGGCGACGTAGCTGCTGTGGATAAAGGTGAAGACGGGATAACGGCGCAGGATATACTGGACTATCTCCCCGAAGCAATGAAGCTTTATAGGGAGAATTCTGCCGAAATCTCGGAAAATCTCTACGAAAGTATTTTCCTGGTATAAGGGCGTGTCGGGGCTATTAAGACACACTGTAGCTATAGCACAAAAGCAGCTTGATGTTTTGATGCCTGAGGGAAGGAAGCGGTAATAATGAAAGCGATGGTATTGGAGAAGATCTCTTCAATCGAAGAAAAACCTTTAAAACTGGTGGATATGCCTAGACCTATTCCTGAACAGAACCAAATTTTGGTCAAGGTCTCTACTTGTGGAATATGTCACACCGAACTTGACGAAATTGAAGGTCGGGTTGCTCCTTCAGAGTTTCCCATGATTTTAGGTCATGAAATTGTTGGAGAGGTGGAAAAATTGGGGATGGGGGCAGGAAAATTTAAAAACGGCGATAGAGTAGGAATTGCCTGGATTAATTGGGCTTGTGGTCGTTGTGCCTTTTGCCTCAAAGGCGAAGAAAATCTCTGTGACGCAGCAAAATGGACGGGGAAAGATTCTCATGGAGGCTATGCCCAATATACCGTAATATCAGAGGATTTTGCCTATCCTATCCCGGAAAGATTTACCGCTGTAAAAGCTGCTCCTCTTCTATGTGCCGGAGTGATTGGCTACCGGGCCTTAAGGCTCTCAGGAATGGAAGATGGCACAGTACTTGGGCTTTATGGCTTTGGAGCCTCTGCCCATATTGTTATCCAGGTTGCCAAATATAAATATCCAGATGGCAAGGTTTTCGTATTTACCCGACCGGGACAGAAGGAGCACCAGGAATTAGCCAGAAAACTGGGAGCGGACTGGATTGTAGCCACAGGTGATACTCCCCCAGAAAAGCTCAATTGCGCCATTGATTTTACTCCTGTAGGAGAGCCGGTGCGCCAAGCTTTAAGAAATTTACAGAAGGGAGGCAGGGTGGTCATCAATGCCATTCGTAAGGTAACACCTATTCCAGAATTAGACTATACCGAGCACCTGTGGTATGAGAAGGAGGTGAAAAGCGTGGCTAATTTAACCAGGAAAGATGCTCAAGAGTTCCTTCCCTTGGCTGCCAAAATTCCCATTGTCCCCGAAACCCAGGAATTTAAATTGGAAGAAGCCAATGAAGCCTTAATTCTGCTCAAGGAGGGGAGAATGCGTGGGGCAGGAGTTCTGAAAATGACCGAATAAGGATGATTTGAAGAGGTCAGAATGATACGAGATTTAATATTAAAGAACAGAAGCTATCGACGGTTTAATGAGGAAGTTGACATAAAACTTGAAACATTGAAAGAACTTATTGACCTTGCCCGGCTATCAGCATCGGCAAGAAATGCCCAACCGCTTAAATACATCCTGTCCTACGAGCTTCGGAGGAATTTGCTGATATTTCCACATCTGGCCTGGGCTGCGTACCTTAGGGATTGGTCGGGTCCCTGTGAAGGAGAGAGACCATCGGCATACATTATTATTCTGGGGGACACAGAAATAAGCCGATTTTTAGCCTACGACGTAGGGATAGCAGCGCAGAGTATCCTGCTGGGAGCGACCGAGAAAAGCTTGGGCGGATGCATGATTGCTAATATAGATAGGGAAGGACTTCGCAAAGATTTAGAAATATCATCGAGATATGAGATACTACTTGTCCTGGCTCTGGGTAAGATTAAAGAAGAAGTGGTGATAGAGACAATTGGAGCCAGAGGGGATACCAAGTACTGGCGTGATAGCAGAGGAGTGCACCATGTGCCCAAGCGCTCCCTTGATGAGATAATCATCGGTTAGCTGACGCACTCAAGCGCTGTTTTTGAAGTGAAGAAAGCTTTATCAGGAAGGAGATAAATTATGGAGATCAGGCTTAATACGCATGGGCGGAACTCATTGGCAACAAAAGTCTTCTTCAGCGATGAAAGTGGTTTCGAAGTCGCCTCCGTAATTGTGATAGGTAAAACTGATGCGGTTCTCATCGACGCACAGTGGACGTTATCAAATGCTCACCGGGTAATCACCGAAATACTGGAAACAGGCAAATATCTTAAGACGATCTACATTACCCATGCCCACCCTGACCATTACTTTGGATTGGGCACTATTGCGGAAGCCTTCCCGGAAGCCCGGGTGACAGCACTCCCTGCAGTAGCCGGGCTCATCAATAGGCAGTTTTTTGGCAAAATAGA
>Ga0315553_10002543_pt1 | contig 14584 bp, 12 predicted proteins | sample SalMarSW160140MG_FD_203099 | JGI IMG/M metagenome (GOLD analysis project Ga0315553, IMG submission 203099) | Salt marsh sediment microbial communities from the Plum Island Ecosystem LTER, Massachusetts, United States - Salt Marsh Sediment SW1601-40 ... | reverse complement strand
AGCTCTCCGCGAGCGGATCGCGCGCGCCCTCGACATGGCGGACGAGCAATTCGATGCCGATGCGCGGCACGAGCTCGAAGGCGGTCAGCTCGCCCGCGCCCATTTCGAAGGCGAGATCGAAGAAGCTTGCCGCGTCCTCCAGGCTGGCGAGACCGGCAATGGCGGCCGCTTTGCTCTTGGGAAGCGGGAACAGCTTCAGAACGGCGGCGGTGATGATGCCGAGCGTGCCTTCGGAGCCGATGAACAGGTCGCGCAGATCATAGCCGGTATTGTCCTTGCGCAGCGCGTTCAGCCCGTTCCAGATGCGGCCGTCTGGCAGAACGACTTCCAGCCCCAGAGCCAGGCTCCGGGCATTGCCGTAGGTGAGCACCTGCAGGCCGCCGGCATTGGTGGAAAGATTGCCGCCGATCTGGCAGGAGCCTTGCGATCCGATGCTGAGAGGAAAGAGACGGCCGGCGTCCTCGGCGGCTTTTTGCACGCCCTCCAGCGTCACGCCGGCTTCGGCGATCAGCGTGTTGCCGCGCGGATCGACCGAACGGATGCGGGTGAGCCGCTCCAGGCTCAGCACGATCTCGCCATGATGGGAAATCTGGCCGCCGACCAGCCCCGTATTGCCGCCTTGCGGGACGATGGGCGTGCCCGTCTCATTGGCAAGCGTCAGAATTTGAGAGACTTCCTCCGTGCTGCCCGGTTTCAGAACGAGCGGCGTCCGGCCTTGATAGAGATGGCGCCATTCCCGCAAATAGCGCTCCTGGTCGGGTCCTTCGGCGATGGCATATTTCTCGCCGACGATCGCTCTGAAGGCTTGAAGTGTTTCCTGCGAGGGCGCGTTGACGGCGGATTGATCGGCAGCCATTGGCTTAAGTCCTTTAAGATTTATCGCGGCGCAGCGGCGCGGCGCAGCCGGTCGTTGATCGCTTCGCCGAGGCCATGCCCGGGAATTGGGGCGACGGCGAGTGTCTCGGGATTTTGCGCGTCGAGCAAACGCAAAAACGCGAAGAGATTGGCGGCGGCTTCGCGCAGATCGCCGCTTTCGCTGAGATTGAGGTTCGGCCCCTCGCATGGCGGTGCCGGGCCGAAGCCGAGATAGGCCTCGCCCTCCTCCGGCGCCTCCGCGTCGAGGCGCAGAGCGGCGCGCGGCGCGTAATGTGCGGCGAGCATGCCGGGCGCCTGCGGCTGCGTTGCGGCCCTGCCGTCCGCGAGCGGCTGGCCCAGCACCGTCTCAATCGACTCGCGCGTCACCGCACCGGCGCGCAACAGGACCGGCTCGGGACCGGACAGGCCGATAATGGTCGACTCAAGTCCTTCCGCGCACGGGCCCCCATCGAGGATCATATCCACCCGGTGCCCGAGATCGGCGGCGACGTGCTCCGCCCGTGTCGGACTGACGCGGCCGGACCGATTGGCGCTTGGCGCGGCGATCGGCACGCCGGCGGCCCGGATCAGGGTGCGCGCGGTCTTATTCGCGGGCACGCGCAGCGCGACGGTGGGAAGCCCGGCGCTGACCAGATCGCTCAAGCGCGCGTCCTCCCTTCGCGGCAGAACGAGCGTCAGCGCGCCCGGCCAGAACGCATCCGCCAGCCGGCGAGCGTCCTCATTGAAGACCGCCAGCCCTTCGGCATCCTCCCGCGCCGCCAGATGCACGATCAGCGGATTGAAGCGCGGCCGTCCCTTGGCCTCGAAAATCCGCGCGACCGCCTCGCCATTCGTCGCGTCGGCGCCGAGACCGTAGACCGTCTCGGTCGGAAAAGCGGCAAGCCCTCCGGACCGGATGATATCCGCAGCTTTGTCGATCGTCTCAGATGATGCCTTCGCGGGAACCGGCATGGTGTTGAATGGAAGAGCGAAACCAACCGTCATTGCCTATAAGCCGGATCGGTTTAGCAGATTTGCGCGGTCGTATCTGCGGAATTCGCGTGACCTCGGCATTGCCGCGCGCCCGGCACGCCGCAACCGCGCAGGCGAGCCGCCTCAGAACGTCCCTTTTCCCTGAGATGCATTGCCGGTAGAGTATAGGCGCAACAATGGCTGCAGAAAACCCGCGCAGCCGGCCTCGTCGGGAGGATTGATGGCATATCGCGCCCCAGTCTCAGACATTTCCTTCGCTCTGAACCAGATTGCCGGCTTTGACCGCCATGTGGAGGCCGGCATGTTCGGCGAGCTGGACCTGGCAACGGTCGAGGCCATTCTCGAAGAGGCCGGGCGCTTTGCCAGCGAGGAGCTTGCGCCGCTCAACCGCAGCGGCGACGAGCATCGCGCCGAGCTTAAGGACGGCGAGGTCGTATTGCCGCCCGGCTGGAAGGAGGCCTACCGCAAATTCTGGGAAGGCGGCTGGAATGCGCTGCCGTCGCCGGAAAAATTCGGCGGTCAGGGCCTTCCGGTCGCGCTCGCCATGGCGGTTGCGGAAATGTGGAACGGGGCCAATATGGCGTTCGGCCTTAATCCGCTGCTTACTCAGGCGGGCGTCGAGGCGCTCTATAAATATGGCGCGGAAGAGCTGAAGGCGAAATATCTGCCGAAGATGGTTTTGGGCGAATGGACCGGCTCGATGCAGCTCACCGAGCCGCATGCCGGTTCCGACCTCCGTTTCCTGAAGACGCGGGCCATTCCGCAGGGCGACGGCAGCTACCGCATCACCGGCACGAAGATTTTCATCACCTTCGGCGATCATCCGCTGACCGAGAATATCGTTCATATCGTGCTGGCCCGCCTGCCCGAGGCGCCCGAAGGCACCAAGGGCATTTCGATGTTCCTGATCCCGAAATTCCTCGTGAATGACGACGGCTCGCTCGGCGCGCGCAACGATGTCCGCTGCGCCAAGCTGGAGCATAAGCTCGGCATTCACGGCAGCCCGACCTGCGTCCTCAACTATGGCGATGAGGAGGGCGCGATCGGCTGGATGATCGGCGAGCCGCATAGCGGGCTCTATTACATGTTCACCATGATGAATCAGGCGCGGCTCGGGGTCGGCGTGCAGGGTGTCGGGCTCGCGGAGCACGCTTTTCAGGATGCGCTGGCCTATGCGCGCGAGCGCAAGCAAGGCAGCGTCGGGGACACGCCGCCCGGCGATATGACGCCGATCATCAACCATCCCGATGTCCGGCGCATGCTGCTCTCCATGAAGGCCAAGATCGCCGCGGCGCGGGCGATCTGCTCCATGAATGGGGTGGCCATCGATCTGGCAAAACATGCCGGCGACGAGGCGAGCCGCACGAAGGCCGAGTGCCTTGCGGCGCTCCTGACGCCGGTCTCGAAGGCCTATGGGTCGGATATCGCCGTCGAAGTCGCCTCCGAGGGGATCCAGGTGCATGGCGGCATGGGCTATATCGAGGAAACCGGTGCCGCCCAGCATTATCGTGACGCCCGGATCTCGCCGATCTATGAAGGAACGAACGGCATTCAGATGATCGACCTGGTGACGCGCAAGCTGCCTCTTGGCGGCGGCGAGATCGTCGCGGCGTTCCTTGAGGATCTGAAGGAGACGGTGCGCGAGGTGCAATCTTCGAATGAGCCGGCATTCGGCGCGATGGGCGAATGTCTGATGGAAGCGGTCAGCGATCTCGAGGAGACCGGCCATTGGCTCTTGCGCCAGCTCGCCGAAAATCGCCCGGCAGCGCTCGCCGGCGCCGTGCCTTACGGGCGTCTTTTCGCCAATGCGGCGGGCGGGGTGTTCCTTGCGCGCGGCGCGCTGGCCGCTGCACGCGGCGCGAATGGCTCCGGGATGGACACCCCGATTACGCTGGCGCGCCACTTCGCCGAGACGCAGGCGCCGCTTTCCGCAGGGCTGAAGCGCGCCGTCTATCACAGCCATGAAACGGTGCTCGGCCCGGGGGCCGATGCGGCTTTGGCGTGACGAGCCGCTGCCTTGCGACGGCAAATCTCGGATTGATTGGGACGAGGATCGGAATCTATGGAAACGCTTAAGGGAAAGACGCTCTTTATCACCGGCGCGAGCCGCGGGATCGGCCTGGCGATCGGTCTGCGCGCCGCGCGCGACGGGGCGAATGTGGCCATCGCGGCGAAGACCGCCGAGCCGCATCCCAAGCTCGAAGGCACGATCTATACGGCCGCCGAAGAAATCGAAAAGGCGGGCGGCAAGGCGTTGCCGCTGATCTGCGACATCCGCTTTGAGGATCAGGTCGCCGCGGCCGTCGATAAGACCGTGGAAACCTTCGGCGGCATCGACATTTGCGTGAACAATGCCAGCGCCATCTCCCCGACCAAGGTTCTCGACACGGAGATGAAGCGCTATGATCTGATGCAGCAGATCAATACGCGCGGGACCTTCCTCGTCTCCAAGACCTGCCTGCCGCATCTGGCGAAGGCGGAGAACCCGCATATTCTGACGCTGTCGCCGCCGCTCGACATGAAGGCGAAGTGGTTTTCCGGGCTTGTGGCTTATGCGATCGCGAAATTTGGCATGAGCCTTTGCGTGCTCGGAATGGCGGATGAGCTCAAGCCGCAGGGCATCGCAGTCAACGCGCTCTGGCCACGCACGACGATCGCCACTGCCGCCGTCAACAATCTCTTGGGCGGCGAGGCGCTGATGCGGGCGAGCCGGACCCCTGACATTCTGGCCGATGCTGCCCATATGATTTTTACGAAGCCGTCGCGCGAATTCACCGGCAACTTTCTCATCGACGATACGTTTCTTGCCGAGAATGGCGTGACCGATTTCGACAAATATCGCGTCGATCCGAGCCGGGACCTCGCGCCGGATTTCTTCGTGCCGGAAGATAGCGTGCCGCCTGTGAGTTTGGCGGCTATCGGTGGTTAGGCAGATTACGATTCTAAGTTGCCATCCGGCCGAAATCCCCACGAGAGTGGGGATCTATTTTCCATTCATGACTTCGGTGACCAGATTCCTGCCTACGCGTAGGCAAGTATTATTCAAGCCTTTTGCATACAACCTCCAAGTCCCACTCAACTTCTGTACCAGTTGCAGCAGTGAATACCAACTCAAAACCGGCACTGAGATTCAACACAAGCTTAGTCGGCCTTGAAGGCTTCGGGCAAAGCTCTTGTGCAATATAGTCTGTAGCAGCGATAATTGTAGATACAGCCTTCCCGATGCTTGAACTCGGAGGCGGCACAGGTTGCTTTTCGGCGGCAATTTTGGCAGCCGCCTCAGCCCAACCCGCTGCACCAACAGTCTTGAACTTTCCTCCAGCTGGAAGTTCGTAACCAACAATCGAGATTGAGCCGTTATCTTTTTTGTACGGTGCCGATGCTCCAAATATATCGATAGGCTTGTCGTTGGCGTCCATCGCAACAACTGCAAAATCCTGTGGCTTACCCGTGACTGCTGCGATCCAATCCTGATTGGTGACGTCTGGAGCAGGTGCTACCCTATTCACCGTCACCCCTTCTGTATTCGCTTTAATAGCAGTATTTAGTTTCTTAACAAATTTTTCTGCATCAAACCCGTCTTGCGCATTTGCAATGATTGTTATGTTAATTAGAAGAAGTGCTGAAACTAATACTCTATTCATGTTTCTTCCTTTTTTTGTGGATTGATGGACTGAAGTGGTCTTGTTTTCTCTTGAATGGTTCTCATCTTAGCTAAGGTCTATCTACTTGCGCTCTGGCGGTGAGCGGTTTGGAATGTTAAGGATAGTGTCCTAGGTTTTTCGGAAATTGGTTTGGAAAACCGCTCCGGGCGGTGGCCTCAAGCCGCCAATGTTACGCTGATCTTGTTCTTCTTTAGCAGCTCCATATTGAGATAGGGGTTTCATACTATATTGTGTCTCGCATTCTCCATCTCATGGAGGATCGGAAAGCAGTATTTGCCAAGGTCCACAGACTGACGAAGCCCGGCGGTATCTTCTTTTCCAGCGCGATGCGCATTGTAGATGTAGTAGTGTTGTTCAAATATGTCGCGCCGGTCGGACGGGCTCTTGACCTTTTGCCGTTTCTGGATATATCCGCGAAACGTACCAATTTTAATATTGAAGTTGACTGGAAGCAATACAGAAAAGAAACAGCATAGAAAAACGGCATTGTTCATCGTAGAACGGAAAGCAGGCTAACCTGCAAATCTATGGTGGACCTCCCGATTGTCGACGCTTGCTGAATCCTGTGTTCCGTGTTGATCTAAAGGGATGGCAACACTCTATATCTCTCATCCCTGCTTTCTCGATCATGACACCGGCGTCGGGCACCCGGAACGCGCCGACCGCATTCGGGCGGTCGAGAAGGTGATGAGTCATGAGCTTTTTACCCCGCTCGTCCGGGAAGAAGCGCCGCCGGCCAGCGAGGAAGCCGTCGCCCGCGTCCATCCGCAGAGCTATATCGATGAGCTGCGCCGGGCTTTACCCGATGAGGGTCTCGTCTATATCGACGGCGATACGCCGATGTGCTCCCAGACGCTGAACGCCGCATTCCGCGCCGCGGGCGCGGCTATTCGGGCGACCGACGCGGTCATGACGGGCGAGGTGCAGAATGCCTTTTGCGCCGTGCGCCCGCCCGGCCATCATGCCGAGCCGCAGCGCGCCATGGGTTTCTGCTTCTTCAATAGCGCCGCGATTGCCGGCCAACACGCCCGCGACCGGCACGGGGCGGAGCGGATCGCCGTGATCGACTTCGACGTGCATCACGGCAATGGCACCCAGGCCGCCTTCTGGTCGGACCCCAATCTGTTCTACGGCTCGACGCATGAAATGCCGCTCTATCCCGGCACCGGCCTTCTGAAGGAGACAGGGGTTGCGGACAATATCGTCAATGCGCCGCTCGGCGCCGGCTCAGCCGGGCCGCAATTCCGGGATGCCTTCCGCAGCCGCATCCTGCCGGCGCTGGTGAATTTCTCGCCGGATATCGTTTTCATTTCGGCTGGCTTCGACGGCCATCGCGATGATCCGCTGGCAAATCTCAACCTCACCGAGGAGGATTACGCCTGGGCCACCTATGAACTTGCGGAAATTGCCCACAAATATTCGCAAGGCCGGGTCGTCTCGCTGCTCGAAGGCGGCTATAACCTGACGGCGCTTGCACGGTCCGTCGGCGTCCATGTCGGCGCTCTGATCGAAGCCGGGAAGTGATGCCGGCTATCGAAGCTAAAAATATGAGGGTTGAAATGGCGAGCCCGGCCGAGAGCCATGAGGACATCAAGGCGATGACCTTCGAGCAGGCCTTGAAGGAGCTCGAACAGATCGTCGGCAAGCTCGAGCGCGGCGATGTCGAGCTTGAGCCGTCCATCGCTCTGTATGAACGCGGCGAGGCGCTGAAGGCGCATTGCGAGCGGCTCCTCCAGCGCATCGAGGCGAAGGTGGAAAAGATCACGCTGGACGCGCAGGGCACGCCGAATGGCAGCGTTCCCTTTGATCCCGATCCCGGAAGCTGATCCTGCTGCCGGGCGGGTCCGTCGACGCATTTCGCTTCGTCCATCCTCCGGCGGGGAGCGCGATTTCGTGTTTTTCCCCGCTGTCCGCGCGCCAGTGACATTTCGTCCCATAAAGGATGATCACACGGACCCTGGGCACAACATTTTTGTTTTTCGGCTAATAATGCGGGGATAAATGCCGGCAATGCGGGGGAAGCGAATGCCGGTTCTGGCCGCCTGCCGGCGGTGCCGCGATGAGGATAGATTGTGACCGCAAGCTCTAAGACGCCGCTTCTCGACCAAATTCATACGCCGGCCGACCTCCGGACATTCAGCGAAAAAAACCTCCATCAGATCGCCGACGAGCTGAGGCGGGAGACGATCGACGCCGTTTCGGTCACCGGCGGTCATCTGGGCGCGGGGCTGGGTGTCGTCGAGCTCACGGTCGCGCTTCACTATCTGTTCGATACGCCGCATGACCGTCTGGTCTGGGATGTCGGCCATCAATGCTATCCGCACAAGATCGTCACCGGGCGGCGCGACCGCATCCGCACGCTGCGCCAGGGTGGAGGGCTCTCCGGCTTCACGAAACGGGCCGAGAGCGAATATGACCCGTTCGGCGCGGCCCATTCCTCGACCTCGATCTCCGCCGCGCTCGGCATGGCCGTGGCGCGCGATCTCGACGGGCGCGGCAATAATGTCATCGCGGTGATCGGCGACGGCGCGATGAGCGCGGGCATGGCCTATGAGGCGATGAACAATGCCGGCGCGATGGACAAGCGGCTGATCGTCATTCTGAACGACAACGACATGTCGATCGCCCCGCCGGTCGGCGCGCTCAGCGCCTATCTGGCGCGCATCAATTCCAGCCACACCTATCTGCGCATCCGCGATTTCATGAAGCAGCTTGCCAAGGGCCTGCCCAAGGACTGGGAGCGCCGGGCCGGGCGCGTCGAGGAATACACCCGCGGCTTCTGGGCCGGCGGGCTGCTGTTCGAGGAACTCGGCTTCTATTATGTCGGCCCCGTGGACGGGCACAATCTCGACCATCTGATCCCGGTTCTGCGCAATGTGCGCGATGCCGATGTCGGGCCGGTCCTCGTTCATGTCGTGACCCAGAAAGGCAAGGGCTATGAGCCCGCCGAGAAATCCGCCGACAAATATCACGGGGTCAGCAAGTTCGACGTCATTACCGGCGCGCAGGCCAAATCGAAGCCGAACGCTCCGAGCTACACCAAGGTGTTCGCGCAAAGCCTCGTCCAGGAAGCGCGCAAGGACGACAAGATCGTGGCCGTTACGGCGGCCATGCCGTCCGGCACCGGCCTCGATCTGTTCCAGAAGGAATTTTCGGATCGCTGCTTCGATGTCGGCATCGCCGAGCAGCACGGCGTGACCTTCGCCGCCGGGTTGGCGACGGAGGGCTACAAGCCGTTCGCCGCGATCTATTCCACCTTTCTGCAGCGCGCCTATGATCAAGTCGTGCATGACGTCGCGATTCAGAAGCTGCCCGTGCGCTTCGCCATCGACCGTGCCGGGCTCGTCGGCGCCGACGGGCCGACCCATGCCGGATCGTTCGATATTGCCTATCTGAGCTGCCTGCCGGGCTTCACCGTCATGGCGGCGGCGGATGAGGCGGAACTCAGGCATATGGTCGCGACGGCGGCGGCGATTGACGACGGGCCGAGCGCGTTCCGCTATCCGCGCGGCGAAGGCCGGGGCGTCGAGATGCCAGAGGAGGGTGTGCCGCTCGAAATCGGCCGCGGCCGCATTCTGCGCGAGGGCTCGGCCGTCGCCCTCTTGTCATTCGGCGGCAGGCTCGGCGCTTGTCTGGATGCGGCGGAAATGCTCGCCGCGCGCGGATTGTCAGCGACGGTGGCGGATGCGCGCTTCGCCAAGCCTCTGGATCACAGTCTGATCCGCCAGCTCGCCCGCCATCATGAGGTGCTCGTGACGCTCGAGGAAGGCGCAGCGGGCGGCTTCGGCGCCCATGTTCTGCATTTCCTTGCCGCCGAAGGGCTGCTCGATGCCGGGCTGAAGATCCGGACCATGCATCTGCCCGACCGCTTCATCGATCAGGGCATGCCGGAGAAGATGTATCTCCAGGCCGGTCTCGATGCAGCAGGCATCGTGCGGACCGTGTTCGCAGCGCTCGGCGTTGGCGACAAGGTCGGAGCTGATTTGCAAGGGTGACATCGGCGCGGCGGTCTCGGGACGGGACGGCCACGCCGATCGCCGTCAATTGTGCCGCACCCACGGCCCGTTTTGAGGCGCATGTCCGTTCTGCGGCTGCAGCCCGTGATGCGGGAAGCTTCCGGCGAAGGTGCGATCGAATTCGTGGTAGTTGGATGTCAGCTCTTCGCCCGCCTGGATATCGCAAAGGGCGTATCCGCTATCCGGCCGCGTGAAGTCCGTGTTCGGGGTCTCGCTGTGATTCATGAACCGGCCATTGTCCAGTTCCATATAGTAGAGATCCTTATTCTCGTGAGCGGGGAAGCCATATTTCTCGACATACTCCCGGATATGAGGGGGGAACGCTTCCATGTCGCGGAGCGAAAAGGTGGCCATGAATTTGGGGTTGAGTTTCCAGATTAACGTGCCTGCGGGGATGAATTCATCTGCGTAAACACCCAGGCCGTCGATGATACTGGGAGATACGTAGGTGCGGACAAGCATCATTGTCTCGTCTTTCCTCACAACGGTTCAGGAATTATTTCAAGATAGGCTTGTGACATTCTGACTCCATTCACGGGATATGTTTGCGATGCGTGATCTTGGTTCACCTCCTGCGCAATATCGGTAGACACAAACGACAAAGAAACTTCGTTCGAGGCACTTCGTTCCAAAATTGACTTGCGAGCTTAAGGTCTCAACCCATCGCGAAGCTGGATTCGGCCACCGTAAGCCGCGGCCATCTACAAAAAATGCAAACCGATATTCTCAGTTTCAGGGGGTGTAAAGTAAAAAGATTGGGGGAGCTTGCGGGACTTGATCAGCAGGAGACGAATCCGGCGGAAAGATTCGCGAAAGCAGGTGGGAATATGACATGCCGCGCTCTACGTGCTGATGATCGGCCTGCCGCTGACCGGCTGGTACGCCGCGTCGAGGATGGGCATCACCGTCGATCTGCTCGGTTTCAAGCTGCCGGCGCTCGCCGCGCCGGTCGAAGGCAATCCCGGCCTGATCGCCGAGCTTCACGAAACCGGCGGCACCGTCATCCTGATCCTTGCCGGCGCGCACGCGCTGATGGCGCTCTGGCACCATTTCGTGCTGAAAGACGGAACGCTGACGCGGATGAGTCCGGTCTAGAAAATCGGATCTTGGAGTTTCATTTTTGCTAATGCCCTGATGTCACGTTTCGGTTCGAATGCCATGCGGATGATGGCGTCGGTCGATTGTGCTATGCCGATGATCCGCATGCGAGCCGAAAGGGCCGAAAATGGCGAGAATAACTCGGACAACCTGCTGCATTGCCGGGGGCGGTCCGGCGGGGATGATGCTCGGCTTCCTGCTGGCGCGAGCGGGCGTCGAAGTCGTCGTTCTGGAAAAGCATGCCGATTTCCTGCGCGACTTCCGCGGCGACACGGTTCATCCGTCTACGCTGGAAAACTTCGCCGAATTGGGGCTGCTCAATGAATTTCTCAAGCTGCCGCATGAGAAGGCCGCGAAATTGGGGGCGCAATTCGGCAGCACCTATCTCAATATAGCCGATTTCTCGCATCTGCCGACCAAGGCCAAATACATCGCCTTTGTGCCGCAATGGGATCTGCTGAATTTCCTGGAGAAGCATGGCCGGCACTATCCGGGCTTTCATGTCCGGATGCGCGCTGAGGTCACCGATCTGATCGAAGAGGCCGGGCGCGTCGTCGGCGTGCGCGCGGTGTCCCCCGAGGGACCGCTGGAGGTGCGGGCAAAGCTCGTTGTCGGCTGCGACGGACGCACCTCCGTTGTCCGCGAACGTGCCGGGCTGGAGGTGATGGATTTCGGCGCGCCGCTCGATGTGTTCTGGTTCAGCATGCCGATAAAGCCTGGCGGCGAAGAACTGTCCATGGGGCGCTTCAAGCCCGGTTTGATCTTCATTCAGATCAATCGCGGCGATTACTGGCAATGCGCCGTCGTCATTCCGAAGGGCAGCGCGGATGCGGTGCGCGGCGAGGGGCTCGATGCCTTCCGCGCCAAGATCGCGAAAATCGCGCCACACTTCGCCGACCGCACCGCGACGCTGGAAGACTGGGACCAGATCAAGCTGCTGACCGTGAAGGTGGACCGGCTCAAGCAGTGGTTCAAGGACGGGCTGCTCTGTATCGGCGATGCGGCGCACGCCATGTCGCCGGTCGGCGGCGTCGGCATCAATCTCGCCATTCAGGATGCGGTCGCGACCGCCAACATCCTCGCCGAGCCGCTGCTCGCCGGCACGCTCGAAACGCGCCATCTTGCAGACGTGCAGAGACGCCGTGAATGGCCAGCCAAGGCCACGCAGCGTCTGCAAATTCTCGCGCAGAACCGCATCATTTCACCGACCCTGAAAGGGGAATTGGGCGAAGATTTCAAGCCACCGCTGCCTGTGCGGTTGCTGGGGAGATGCTCTTATTTACAGCGTTTCCCGGCGCGGTTGGTTGGGCTTGGCATCCGGCCGGAGCATGTGCGGACAAATGAAGCGCTACCCCTGAGCACCCAACATTAATGCTAACTTGCTGCCGCCAGACGATCTGCGATCTTAAATCTTACCCCCTCTACAATCGCATCGCGCAGGGCGTCTGCTTTCCCACCAAAGGCATTTTCCTGTATTGGAATCTGTTGCCTTTCTACAATCAGCTTGAGCTGTGGCTTATTGCGCCTTTTCAGAAAATCTCGCAGCGCTTCTTCCCCTTCACGATTCATGAGCCGCGTTAAGCTAACCGGAGGCTCCGGTGGTTTCGAGACGCGTTTGCGACTTGTCTCAATACGGGCAACGGCATGTGACGGTAAGGACCCAACCAATCTCAGTGCGAACTGCTTGTTTGTTCTAACTTCCTCCAAAACGACGTCAAAAAATTGCTTAAGCAGCTCCTCTGCCGAAACCTCTGTGTTTGCCGTCATGTTACTTGCCGCCTTGTTCTCTAATTCAAGAGGGAACCAATTTCTTCCATTATGGCCTGCATTGTCGTCACGCCTTTGGCCCCAAATTTTGCATTCATCGAAACGCGTTCACGCCGCCAATTGAATGCATCGGCGATTTGCGGATCAAGGGGAATACGGGTGTTCATCATCGGATGGTAGTCCTCGATTTCATCAATTCTTTCCTGCGTAGCCGCATCGTCGGAGACAAAATTCGCAAGGGTCACGTAGCGTCGCTCGTTGCGCGGGATTTCATTAACTGCCAGTAGGTTCGGCTTGTTTTCGATCATGCGAGAAACGCGGTCCACCGCAAATGCAGATACGAAGTCTGGACGAAATGGTACGAGCACTTTGTCCGCAATCTTTAATGCGGCCTTCGTAGCGAATGACAGGCCAGGCGGACAATCAAATATGACGACCGGATAATGTCGTTTTAGCGCACGTAGCATTACCGAAAAACGCCCAACTACGCCTTCCTCAGCCTCGTGCAAGGTCCGGGTTTTCCCAAACACGCTATGAAAAAGCTCGTGCTCAATATCTTCCATTTCTACGGATCCAGGTATTAGAGAAATCTGAGGCAATGCACCTCGATCGCCTTTCACATCTCCAACCTCATGGAAGAGATACGTTGAGAAATCGATCTCAACATGATCAAAACGATCACTGAAATAATCAGCGATTGTCTGCCCCTTGTCGCGTGCTCGCGACCAGTTTTGACCACCGACAAGAATTAAAGAAGAATTACACTGTGCATCGAGATCGATAAGAAGCACGCGTTTCTTTTCCCAGGTCGATAGACCAAAGGCGATCATAGTTGCAATGGTGGATTTTCCTACGCCGCCTTTGCGATTTGCAATGGCAAGAATACTCATTGTTCCAAATCTTCCCGGATTTAAAAATCCGATAGAAATTCTGGATCGGTCTTTTGTCAATGTTTCTTCGGCGAACGACTGTTTTTGTTTGCTTTGGACGTTCTTGGCGCCACCCGCTCCGAATGCGGCCCCATCTCATCCAGACTCGGCTTATGCGGTCGGGACATCGGGTCTGGCTTTCGTCCGCCTTTGCCGCGTCCATGTCCCCTGCCGCCGCCTGATGATCCGCCACCGGAGCGTTCCTCGATCGCTTCCTGACGCGCCAGCGGGTCGTCGGCGACCGCCAGCTCGACCTCCTTCAGCCGCTTGACCTCGTCGCGCAGTCTTGCGGCTTCCTCGAACTCCAGATTGGCCGCCGCCTCGCGCATCCGGCCTTCCATATCCGCGATCACCGCCGCCAGATTGTGGCCGGCGAGCGGGGGGCCGCCCGCATCCTTGAAGCCCGGCCCGGCATCGACCATGACGTGGTCGCGCTCATAGACGCTGCCCATGATGTCGCCGATATTCTTGCGGATCGATTCCGGCGTGATGCCGTTCTCCTTATTGTAAGCGATCTGCTTCTCGCGGCGGCGCTCGGTCTCGGCGATGGCGCGCTCCAGCGAGCCGGTCATATTGTCCGCATAAAGAAGAACGCGCCCATCGACGTTGCGCGCGGCGCGGCCGATGGTCTGGATCAGCGAGGTCTCGGAGCGCAGGAAGCCTTCCTTGTCGGCGTCGAGAATGGCGACCAGTGCGCATTCGGGAATATCGAGGCCCTCGCGCAGCAGGTTGATGCCGATCAGGATGTCGAAGGCGCCAAGCCTCAGATCACGGATGATCTCGATGCGCTCCAGCGTCTCGACGTCGGAATGCATGTAGCGCACGCGCAGGCCCTGCTCATGCATATATTCGGTGAGGTCCTCGGCCATGCGCTTGGTCAGCGTGGTAACGAGCGCGCGATAACCGGCGGCGGCCGTCTTGCGGCATTCGTCGATCAGGTCGTCCACCTGGGTCTTGGCCGGGCGCATGTCGATCACCGGATCGGTCAGGCCGGTCGGGCGGATGACCTGCTCGGCGAAGACGCCTCCCGTCTGCTCCAGCTCCCATTTGCCGGGCGTCGCCGAGACATAGACCGTCTGCGGGCGCATGGCGTTCCATTCCTCGAATTTCAGCGGGCGGTTGTCCATGCAGGACGGCAGGCGGAAACCGTGCTCGGCGAGGGTCCATTTGCGGCGGCGGTCGCCATTGAACATGGCGTTGAGCTGGCCGATGGTGACGTGGCTTTCATCGACGAAAACCAGCGCATTGTCCGGCAGATATT
>Ga0315553_10002542_pt1 | contig 14597 bp, 16 predicted proteins | sample SalMarSW160140MG_FD_203099 | JGI IMG/M metagenome (GOLD analysis project Ga0315553, IMG submission 203099) | Salt marsh sediment microbial communities from the Plum Island Ecosystem LTER, Massachusetts, United States - Salt Marsh Sediment SW1601-40 ... | reverse complement strand
ATCCCATATGCTCATAGCTCACAGTACCAATCATTCCTACTCTTTTTCCATCTGCCTCCAGAATGAAGGCCGCCTGTTTTGGATATGAGATAAGTGTTTCAAAATCGAATGCAATATCCGACCATTTCTCATAGTTCGTCAAAAATAATGCAAATGTCAAATCATTTTGACGCATAGGTCGGATTATCAAACGTGAACGCCTTCAGACAACTATTTTGCTTTCTTGGGTAGTTGGAGTTCAGCATCATACTCTTCACCACAAGAGCATTCGAAATGCACTGACCACCGTTTTGGTACGAGAACCTCAAACTCTTCAACATGACCTTGTAGTGATTCCTTAATGCCTTCAATGATTTTCAAGTAGGTTTTTGCGAGGGAATTCAACTCCTCTGGAAAGTCGAGGTCTGATAAAAAGTAGCGATACTCCTGCTTACATGAAGGACAACTTGTAAGTAAAACATGTGTTGTATCCCCACATTGCTCACAGGCTATATCCTCTTGTCTCATCTCTGGTGCTTCAGGCACTTTGGGTTTCAGTTCATTTGGATGACCACAGACATAGCAATAGTATCTGAGATTCAGTTCTTGCAATTAATCTCCTCCGGTATATCTTTGGACACTACCTATCTTGCTAAAAGTCTGATGGATGACTCAAGCAGAATGGTATATCAGGAGGAAAGTGTGAATTTAGATACATGAGTTCCTCATCTAAGATAATCCCCCGCGGTAAATACAAACATCACATACGTCAAAGTGAATTCTTAGAAGGCTTTAACTATAATTGGAGAATTGGGGGTGCTGTTCTTGCAATCTGTTTATTCTTTGTATGGTCTGTCCAACTATACGCTGTCTTTGGACCTCCCATTTTCGTTTTTCTTGCAGGTTATGTAATTATTGTATTTGGATTCACTATACTGAAGGCGAGTCAGTTGGAATACATAGTGAATGATGAATCAATCGAGATGCTTTTTCTGAGACCTGCTGAGCTATGGGATTCATTGGTTGATGCCTTGACTGCATCTGGTTTAATCTTTGCAGCTGCGACATACTTATTGACCAATACACTTGCTACTTTCACGAATTATGCATTAATCATAGCACTACTACTGACAGTTTTATTGGTACCAGTTGCACCGATGATTGCATCCTTTTTAGCTACTGACTATCTCAAAACACTGGTTCATGTTCAATTTTCCAAAGATGATAAAAAAGTTACAAAAGTCACAATAAGACCACATCAGCTTGAGCGCCCATGGTATAACCTATCTGAAAATGAAGATCTACAAAATGAGGTTCAAGGTATTTTTGTGACAATTCTCAATGAAGTTTTGCTCTAGATGTCTTCCTTAATCCCTCAGTTTTCTCAGTTCCTTTGGATATCGAATAGAGAACTCAACATATGACCTTACATATTCGGTTACAGCTCTGCGAGCAGGATCGTCTTCCTTGAGGTCTCTAAGATATTTAGCTGGAACTCCCGCGTAGACCTTGAATGGTTCAGTTACAGTCTTGGGATGTAAGAGCGCAGAATTGGCAATCAAAGCTCCTTTTGCTACAACGCTCCCAAGCATGAGTACTGCACCCATTCCTATAGCTACATCATCACCAACTAACTTGGCATGAATCGATGCATTGTGCCCGACGTTTACTCGTTTTCCGATTTCAGTAGTCATACCCGGTTCGGAATGAATCACTGCACCATCCTGAACATTCGATTCATCCCCGATCACAATTGGCCCTCTATCGCCTCTAATTGATACCATTGGTGCGATGAACACCCTTTCCCCAATAACAACATCTCCAATTACACTTGCCTGAGGATGAATAAATGCGGAATCTGCAATCTTGGGAATTTTATCTCCATATGCGTAAACTGCCATGTTACTTCACACCTTCTTTAATATTCCAACGTACAAATCTCTCTCTCCAATCACTTGTTCAAGCAGCCAGCCTGCTTCTATTGCCATTTCTTTCATCAGTTCAGGACTGACAAAAAGAATATTGTGCCAATCGCCTACCATTTCCTTATACTTTGTTCGAATTCGCCACAATCCTGGAAGATTGCCCTTGTTCTTATTGCTTTCATGGTATTTGACATGAATTGGGTTAGTCAGATTCTCTGGGTCAATTGTTTCAGCGAGAATCACTGCGTCCTTCGTAGTGATCTTATGAATCTCCTTCAACATACTCACTACTGCTTTTGGTTCACCTAATACCCCAAAATTGTTACCATACAGAATTATAGTAGTGAAATACTCCTCTGGAAACTCTAATTCCGCTGCTGACATTACTCTTGCATCCCTAAGTCCTCTCTGCTGACATAGATCAATTGCTGTTGGTGAGATGTCAATCCCGACTACATCATGTCCTTGCGCTTGCAGATGAAGTGCTACCCTTCCCATCCCGCAGCCAATATCCAGTATTCTCCCTTTCACAAATCGCAATGGTTCCTTTTGGCAATCTGGCCAATCGTCGTATGAACTATCAAACCATGAACCAAGATCCTGCGACTCAAATCCATCGTCACGTTCAATTATGTGTATACCCTCTTCCCCTCTGTAGACATTTCTCATTATTTCTCCAATAATATCATTCAAAGATTGGTCTCACCTCTTACGCAGAACGCCCACATAGTATTCTGGAGGTCCCAGAGATTCATCCAATCTCCATCCTGCCTGATCTGCTATATCTGACATAAGCTGAGGTTCTGCCAATAGAAGTTCCCACCAATCTCCAACAGCATCCTTGTAGTTTAGTCGAAGTTTTATAAGACCCGGTGGATTTCCTCTTGCTCTATTATTCTCATGATATTTGTGGTGTAGAGGATTCTCTGTAATAACTGGGTTTATTGAACATGCAAGGACAATAGCATCCTTTGTTGTGACTTGATGCAGTTTCCTTAGCATTTGCACTACATTCGAAGGCTCCCCTAGGATTCCAAAGTTATTACCAAACAGAATGATTGTATCAAATGTATCATCCGGAAATTCTAAATTCTTAACATCCATTAGCTGCGCATTTTCAACACCTCTACTTTTTGAGGCTTCAATTGCTCCAGGCGATACATCGATTGCAATAACATCCAATCCGTTGTCTTGCAAATAAAGAGTAACTCTCCCTGCACCACACCCAATATCCAGAACGCGTCCCCTCACATAATCAATCGCTAGTTTTTCAGCTTCGTGCCAATCCTCAAAAGAAGCCACATATTGCACACCTGAACTCTCTGTGATATATCCATCATCTCTTTCAGTCGAGTGATATGCAGGGTCTCCATTCACTGCATCTTTCATTATTTCTCCAAATAAGTCTGGCATTGCTGCTTATACCTCACAGAATTAAGTAGAATCAGTTAGTAACTTGTTTTTTAATAGTGCGATTCAGTGTGATGAAATATTGATGGTCCCATTAAATCCATAAGCCCCTGTATCTTCAGAATATCGAGGTATGAAGATATGGCCACAGACCCCGAATATGAAAACTTGCCCGAAAATCCGTTTCGTGTTTCAGTCTATGGAGGTAAAAGGGATGATGTTTTCGAATCAATAGAGAGAAACCTTGGTACTTCCGATGATACCGTGATGTATCATACTTGGGTCAATGTTGGTGCTATGAAACGCCTTCAATTTCTATTTATTGGTGGAGTAGAGGGGGCAATGGGCATTTTCGATGTCATTGCTATGTTCGTTATCTTATGCTTAATCCTTGTATTATTTGCTTTCTGGCAGGTTACGATTTATCTGATTGTGATTGCGATTCTTGCTCTTCTTAGTGGTGGTGCTGCATTAAAATCGGTTCGAGGTACTTTTATGGCTGCGGACCCGAAAAATGTCAATTATGAAGGAATCGAATCTTTTGTTATGGAGAACCTCTCGAAAGGGTATTTTGTAAAAATTGATCCAGGTGCAACATCTAGAGACCTCGATAATCTAACTAAATCCTCGACACGTGCAACGAGAATTTTCCAGATTGGAATCTATCAATCTCTGGTAATCGCCACACTCATTCTAGTAATTGAGCTGGCATATCGCTATATTGTAGGTGAATGGTTGCTTGATTTGATTATCTTGAGTATCTTCGGATTAGGATTCTTAATTGGTACAATAACTCTTGATCTAGGTGTATACCTTCGTTATAAACTAGCGAAGAAAGTACGTACTTCTGATTAGATGATATCGAATACTATGGACCAAAATTCCCTTTCAGTTATCCCTGTTCTTAAGGCTTGTAGACTACTCTTAATTTCGTCAAAACTGTCTGTAGTCTGTTCCAGTTTCAAATCCTCATGAGTACGTTTCACTCGATCTGTAATTTCTCTAACTTGGTCTGGAGTAGCTTTAATTCCTCCCATTCTAAGTAGGTATTCAATGAAATGCCGTCCAACAAATTTACCTAGATGGAACTCACGTCTTCTACCTACTGCTAGTGGGTTAATCGGTTCGTAGGTCATTGAATGTGTTAGTTGCCCATGCGAATGGATTCCACTAGAATGTCTAAATGCATTTCCTCCAGAGATTGCCTTATGCAAAGGAAGGGGTATTACGAAGTTGCGTTCAACCAAGGTACAGAGTGCATAAAGTCGCTCAGTGTTTATGCCTGTACTAATACCGTACAACTCTTCTAATGTCATTACGACCTCTTCAAAGGCTGCGTTTCCAGCCCGTTCCCCATATCCATTCACACACACATGTGGGTATGATGCTCCTTCTTCTATCGCAGCCAATGTGTTAGCTACTGCCAGGCCAAAGTCATTATGACAGTGTACTGCAATTGGAACCTTGTATTTACTATTCACCCAAAGACGTGATTTGATTTCTCGCATGATGTACTTCATAACTTGTGGCCTAACGAACCCAACAGTATCAGCTACACAAATCTTGTCTGCTCCTGCATCAATGGCTGTTTTGTATGCCTTCGTTAAAAACTCCATATCACTTCTTGTAGAATCCTCTGCGATGTAATCTACTATGAGACCGTGGTCCTTTCCATATTGAACACATTCAGAAAGACGTTCCAACATCTCCTCTCTAGACATCTTCAATTGATATTTCAAGCGAAAATCCGAAGTAGCAATAAAGATAGGAACCTCCTGAACATCAGCTTCTATGCATGCATCGATATCTGATAATATTGCTCTTGCTGGTGCCGCAACCACTGCTTTGTTCAGTCCTTCACGTGCTATGGTTGCTACGATTTTCTTCTCACCCGCTGATACGGCTGGAAATCCAACTGCCACTATTGCAGTACCAATTTCATCCAGCATTTTTGCTATCTCAATTTTCTCATCCAGCGTAAGGGCTACTCCAGGTGTCTGCTCCCCATCTCTGAGTGTTTCATCCCAAATGAAAACTCTAGAGGGAAGGTCTTTTGATTTGGTTTCTTTTAGCTTGTTGTAATTAACAGCCAATCCTGCCTTCTCCAGAGATTCCATATTATTTCTCCTCAGTCTTTACTCGAAATGGTATATACCGAACTTTACTCCTTTGTCAAGTTCATTTTCTAAATCTTTGACCTGTCTATCATACGCTTCTTTGGTAATTGAACCCATGTCAAGCATATCCTTAGCCTTTTTCATTTTATGTTCTGCCCTTGTTTGAGCAAGATGTGCCAAGCGAAGTGAAGATACAACTTTGGGTGTTGCCCCTATCTTTTCCCCAATACCTTCCATTAGTGGCTTCCAGCATATGGTTTCAACATGGAATGAATACTCAAGACCTCTCTCAAGTATTCTGTTCCATAATGGGCATGATTTGACTGTAATTGTACATTTATCCACCTCTACATCAAGACCAATTGCTTCGAGTATACTTCCTGCAATTGATGCTGCGTCCTCTGCACCTTTTCCACCAGCCGCTTCAGCGAGCTCGAGCCCCATCTGTCTGAATCCTCCCTGGTATCCCTCATACATAGATAGCGCACCAGTAGAGTCTCTTAATCCCCACCATAAACCATCTAAGAATGCGATAAGGCTGGTTCTGAGAATTTGTACTTCATTCATATTTCGTCCTCCATCTTGAATGGAGTTCCCCACTTATTCAAAAACGCGAATTCTTCTGGCCTCATTCTAGGTGGACCAAGCGTTCTCTCAAATTTTGGATACCCAATCGTTAGACAGAGAATTGGCTGCCAATGTGGATATGGGATACCGAGTTTTTCCGAAACAAGACCTACATCATCAAAATGGTCTAGCTGTACGGAAGATACACACGATCCAAGACCAAGAGACGCAGCCGCAAGGGCCATGTTCTGCATCATCATAGAACCTGCAATTACTGCATGGCGTGGGGCTGACCAACCGTAAACCCCTCCTGTGCCGCGTAAAGTTGGTTGTGATTCACCTACATGCGTTTGGTCAACAGCTAAGACAAGCAATACGGGCGCTCCATTGGTTTCAGGATTACCTTTGATATATTCAAACCTCTCTCCAGTTATCAGAATATCGATGGTTCGTTCCAAGCTAGATTTTGACTTAATATAGCTTAATCTACGTTCTAGCTCCTCTCTAGGTGTGGCTCTACCAAACAGAAGTATTGTTCTATCTATAGCTAAATGCCCGATGAATTGCTGCAATTCTCTATCACGAATTACAATGACTCTCCATGGTTGTTGATTCTCAGCACTTGGTGCGTAACCCCCTGCCTCGATAATTTTGTAGATTAGTTCATCAGAGACTTCTCTTGAAGTGTCGTAATCACGGATTGCTCTCCGATTCTTTATCGTTTTTAGTGTTTCATTGTCCTCCAAGGTATCTTTCCTCCAATCAGTGATGTTTCTGGGCTTGAGGTTCACTCTTAAGTAAGTAACTCATGGACTAAAATTCTATATAATTGGATGAATCGATGAAGTAATCCTCTCAGTCCCATCTTCATCTGACCGCTGGATAAGAGGGTTCTAGAATCTCGAATTTGGTGAGAACCCTCTAATCATTGACTGAGCTTACATGAGTGGGGCATCTCGACCTTCGTACTTGACACGGAATCCAGTATCCAAGTTGACGCTTTCCTTTAGAATAACTCCTCCAGCAACAAGGCGCTGGATTTGGTTTGTACCTTCATAGATCTGTAGGAGTTTTGCATCTCGCATTAATTTCTCAACAGGATATTCAGATATGTACCCATAACCACCCATAATCTGTACTGCATCAATGGCGTTTTGCATTGCAGCATCTGAAGCAACAAACTTTGCAAATGCAGAATCTTTAGATACCGGTTCATCTCTATCAGCAAGCCATGCAGCATAACGAGTAAGTTGCCTTGCTGCTGAAGTTCGGGCTCCCATTTCTGCAAGTGTGAAACCGATTCCTTGGAACTTTCCTATCGGCTGTCCAAATTGATGACGAATATTTGCAAACTTAGCGGCTTCATCAAGTGCTCTCTGGGCAACACCCGTTGAAATAGCGGCTATTCCTGCTCTGGTCTTATCGAGAGTCATCATGGCAATCTTGAATCCATCACCCTCTTTTCCAACAAGACAATCTGTTGGAATTCGTACATCTTCAAAAATCACTTCACTTTGAACAGAATTCAGCTGTCCCATCTTGCTCTCAATTAACCCTATCTTCACACCTTTTACTTTCGGAACCATGAACACAGAGAGTCCTTTGTGCTTTAACTCAGGTTGTGTTGATGCAAATACGGTGAAAAGAGATGCTTGAGGTCCATTTGTGGTAAAACACTTTAACCCATTGATGATATATTCATCACCATCACGGACCGCTCTTGTCGCAACAGCTGCAGCATCTGAACCTGCTTTCCTTTCGGTGAGGCAGAATGCACCAAATTTAGCTTCTTTTCCTGTAATAAGCGGTTGAACATGCGTCTGAAGTTGCTCTATAGTCGCACCGATGACTAATGGTGCAAAAGCAAGATTGTTACACATAATCGATGTAGCAATACCTGCACAACCATATCCCGTTGCTTCTGAAACCAGCGTTTCAGTGAGGAGGGATAGTCCAGGACCTCCGGCTTCCTTTGGGATATGAAGGTTCATTAAACCTGCTTCGTATGCTTTCTGAACAACTTCCTTTGGAAAATCGTTTTTCTTCTCAAGGTCATGTGCTTTAGGAGTAATGTGTTCGCGTGTGAACTCTTTGGCCCTATCGAACATCTTCTGCTCTTTCTCAGATAATCCGAAATCCATTATAGTCACTCCCGATGCGAACTTTCACTGGTACTCTTATACCTTTGGAGACTGCCATTAAAACCCCTTTTTAGTATCTTTTCTACCGAAACAGTCTATCAAACATGGTTTCTCAACATTGGCCGGAACCCACACGTTTTATATTGTGCATTTTTTTGAGCAGCACAGTCTTAGTGAGGAGTTACAATCAAGTGCCGCTTAAAAATACGAATATAGTGAGTGCCGCTCAGACCAAATTTGGTAAGCTAGATGGCATAACACTCAGAGAGATGTTTTCCGAAGCAGTTGATAGTGCCACTATTGGATTTGGTATTCCCAAAAAAGACATTCAAGCTGCCTTCATTGGGACATTCATTCCAGAGATGCTAAATCATCAAGGCCATACTGCTCCACTGCTTCTTGATTACGCTGGTATGAAAGGTCTCCCAGCAACACGCCATGAAGCTGCATGTGCTTCTGGAGCAACTGCACTTCGTGCAGGAATGATGGCGATCGAATCTGGACTCTATGATACAGTTCTTGTTGCTGGAGCAGAGAAGATGACTTCGGTATCCACAAATCGTGCAACCGAAGCATTAGCAGCTGCGGCAGATGATGAATTTGAAGCTAGTGTCGGATTAACATTTCCTGGTGTTTTTGCTATTGCTGCAGTGGCTCACATGAACAAGTACGGCACTACCGAAGAGGATATGGGTTTAGTTGCTGTTAAGGCTCATCGGAATGCTTCAACAAATCCGTTCGCACAGTTTCAGAAGGAAATCAGTCTCGAGAAGGCTTTGACTCCGCGCTATATTGCATGGCCATTGAAGCTTTTCGATTGTTCCCCAATATCCGACGGTGCAGCTGCAATCGTACTTACTTCTACTGAGAAGGCGAAGGAATATACTGATCTTCCAGTTAAAATTATTGGCTCCGGGCAAGCTTCAGCTTCGATGAATCTATGTGATAGAGAACAATTAACATCATTTGAAGCTTCAGTCAGAGCTAGCAGAACCGCATACGAAATGGCGGGTCTTACTCCAAAAGATATCGACTTTGCTATTGTTCATGACTGTTTCACTATTGCTGAAATCATCGCTAGTGAAGATATCGGACTTTTCAAACCTGGTGAAGGTGCCAAAGCAGTACGAGAAGGTGTCACAGCGATTGATGGAAACCTTCCAATAAATCCAATGGGTGGTCTTAAAGCAGTTGGACATCCAGTTGGCGCTACTGGTGTGAAGCAAGTTGTCGTTTCATATAAAGAGCTGATTGGTGAAGCAGGACCTAACCAGGTGCCAAATCATGATACAGCTGTTGTTCATAATTTTGGTGGAACCGGAGCATCATGTGTGGTCAATATTCTAAGGAGGGCTGACGCATGAGTGAGAAACCAACAATCGAAAAATACAAGCAAAATATAGCAGATGGTGATTTTAAGGCGTTCAAATGCATTGAATGCGGTGCCGTTATTGCGCCTCCTTCAGGCAGTTGTTATTCATGTGGTAGTAGTAGCATGGAATGGACTGATGTGAGCGGCAAAGGCAAGCTTATTTCATTCACAGTTATTCATATTGCATCAGAAGAGTTCCAAGAAGAGGCTCCGTATTACCTCGGAATAGTCGAGCTTGAGGAAGGGACAAGTGTGACTACTCGTTTGGGAGGTTACGATCCAGAACATCCTGAACAAGTAGTACTCGGAACTGACATGAAGCTGGGTTATGAGAAAGGCAAGTCTGGCAACACCTATCTTTGTTTTAGTCCCATCTAGTAGCTAGGTCGCACTTAGAGACCTTCTCTCCATTATTTTCTCTGCCACAAATCTGATATTGCAAACTGATTCCAAGAATAGGAGGCTGCAAGCTTGGTTGAAAAGAATTTTGGAGACCATTTACGAGCACGATTCTCTGATTCTGAAATGACGTTCAAGAAGGTAGATGGGTCTCTTACTGCAGAGTTTGATTCCGAACTACTTCAGTTGCATCTCCCGCCAACAAATGGCATTGCAAATAGTGATATGATTCTTGCTCGTAGTTTGGGAACTGTGATACCAGAAACCACCAGAATTGCGTTGGAATCAACCGAATTTGTTGGAGTGTACGGTCGTGTAGTACATGGTGGTCCCAAGGGAAGAACATGTCTACAGTATCTTTACATTTATGATTACCAAGCTGTACCTGCACATGAAGCAGATTATGAACCGGTTTTTGTCTATCTTGAAAAAAACCGAAGGACTGCTATCTATGATTTAATCCATTATTGTACACGTAGTCTTCAATTGAACGCACCTGATGTCAATGGACCTGGTCTAAACATGGTTCCTGGCTGGCATTCATTCATTCCCACCCAGAATCTAAACAACGAATTACTTGACAGAAATCTCTCTGTACAACCTTTGAGCGATCAACATCTGGATACATGGTGGAAAATCCCTGATGAGGAAGCAAGATTGAAAATTGATGATTTCATTCGTGACCCATTTCAGATTGAAGCACCCGGTCATTTTCTGAAAAATCCTGATGAGAATGCTGCTCATTTCTTGAATTCGAAAAAGCTCTGGCGGAATTTGAAGATCCACGACAAGCCATCGTTGAGGGGATAAAACGTGCCTTCTCACGTTGTGTTGGGATATTAGCTCTCTATAGATTGGGCGCATTTATCCAGCTATTAGGTGAGATGGATCAGGTTGGTCTAATTCAACTTTCAGCGTCACTGGAGAAAATTGGACTTGGAAACCTTCCCACTTTGCTACGGGATGGATTTGTATCGCTGACAAATGCAGGCAAGACTTTCTTTGAGGGTTTGCAAGGAAAACCTCCTGATGATTAGTTACTATCAATGATTTTTCTCTCAGTCACTGTTGACCAATCAACCCTTGTCACTGCAAAAATGGCAATCACTATTAAAATAACTGCTATCACCTCAACACTTCTTGATATGATTGAATCTCCATTAGCAAAGAACATCTCGATCCAATTGAGTCCCAGTCTACCTGCCCAAGCAATTCCTGTTAGAAACATTGTTTTCCCAATGAAGCCAGGGACAAATACCTTCCACCAAGGATATCTAGCAGCACCTAGTGGTACAATAAAGAAATCATCAGGAATTGGTGTTATTGCCAGAAACCAGATTATTATTGGTGTAGAATGTGCGTGGTGTTCTATGTAATTACTAAAGGATTCAGCTTTTTCACTGTCAATCAGCTCTCTTCCGAAATAACCTGCAATATACCCCGTCATTTCCCCAATGATGGCTCCAAATCCTGCGAGTATTCCAGTGATCCAGGGATTGAAGGGATCAACTCCCATGAAGAATGGTACAGCGATGTATGGAAATGGAATTAAAATTGTTGCATTCCCTATCAGTGAAATCAGAAACACTCCCGGATATCCAATGAATAGAGTGAAATCTTGGAATGCATAGAATGTCAGAGTGATTGGACTGAGTATTTCAGGTAATAAAAGAATGAGTACCCAATAAATACCAAGAATAGTCAACACTGATAGAAGTATTATCTCTGACCTATTCATTATTTCATCAGATTATGAATAGTCAAAACTGATTATGAAGGTTCCCGCCAAAATTAGTCAAATCTGGTATGCTTAAGTGTTTCAAATAATACTACGTGATGTGTGTGGGAATGAAAATCGAGATGCCTTATGGTGCAGAGGTTTTAGAATTTGAATTAGACAAAAACAGACTGGTTAATGTATTAGAACCACGAAACATTCAAAGCTCTCTGATTGGTACCGATAGCCCCCAAATTGATATGTCTGACAAGACACTCATTCGAGGTATAACCACAGCAGAATCTATTATGATTATAATTGAGGCTTCGGATATCGCCTTTGATTATAAATCGGTAATTTCAGGTCTAATCAAATTGATAAAATCTACTGCCATACCCATGTCTAGAGTTCAGGTAATTATAACCTATCAACCTGAAATGTCCAATCTTATAGATGCTATACATTCCCACCTGTCAGAAATAGGAGCAATTCAGCATTTCCATTCACATGATCCCTCATCTTCAGATTGTATTCATGTCGGAACGACTACCACCTCCGGAATACCACTCTCAATCCGTCGAGATTTTATCGAATCTGATTTTTCAATATCTCTGGGAACTATTGTTCCTGATCACATAATGTCTGGAACAGGCAATATGACTATTCTACCTGGTATATCTTCTACTGAATCAATCCTCCGCTATTATAAAAAACAGCGAACTACTAGAGGTGCATTTGATTTATCTAATCCATCTTGTATTGACCGATTAGATAGTATTAGGCTGTGTGGTTTGGATTATGCAATCATATCAATTCAGGATTACCAGGGGAATATTGCAAATGTTACTCAAGGTGATCCTATTTCAGCATGGACTATTGGTCTCAAGACAGCTGAACGGCTTGCTAAAACAATTCTAAAAAGAAAATATGATATTACTATTGTCAGTCCAGGCAAGAATAGAGATACAAGTCTACAATCTTGCATTGATGCACTCTTTGTGGGTCATAAGGTCACTCGTCAGAATGGAAAAATATTGTTGGTCGCTGACTGTTCAGAAGGGCTGGGAATGCCAGGATTTTCACGAGGAGTTACAGATTACAATAGAATTGAATTGATCGGAGAATCACGTGAAAATTATGAACTCGGAATGGAACGGGCTATGCTATTTCACGAAATATTGGAATCACGCGATGTTATGATTCTCTCAAAACATCTCAAGGAACCATCGAAATTAGAAACCTACTGTTCTCTGACCAACCACATAGAAGAATCAATGAGTTTCGTAAAAGGTAATACTTCAATCATGTCTATACCTGAAGCAACTTGGATTCATCCCATCTACAAATAGGGTTTACATTCTATTTCTTTTTTGGCGGTGCCTTCTTCTTACTTGAGGCAGAACCTTTTGTTTTCTTTGCGGCTTTTTTCTTCTCTTCCTCTTCAAAGAGAGCATCCACTGCCTCGAGTGCTGCAGCTGCTTCTTCTGAAGTGAACTCTTCTAGCTCCCCTTTTTTCGCAATCCTAACAATTACGATTGCATCATCACTTTTTGGAAGCATTTCCCAGGACATCTCATACCCTGGCTGTTCATCGACCAACTCACCTAGCATGTCCGTCCATGCCTCTTTGACATCATCAATCTCAACCATAAGAAAGGAAATGAGAGGCGTCTTGAACTCAACGGTCAGGACGCGCCCACCAGCTATGTAATAGTTCTCGATGTCCCATGTAACCATTTATTCAACCTCAGAATAATTTCCATTTTCACCAATGCAATTGAATTAAATCCTTGAGAGCCAATTGATAAGTGTTATTTGCTCTGAGTCTTTTGACCCATTGAATATCAATCCGATTTGTCCTTGCTTTTTTCCTTTTCTTCCTTCGTGAGAAGTGCTTCTACATCTTTCACAAAGTCCTCTAACTCGTCCTTAGGTTCTTCAGGCTCTTTTTCTTCAGCAATGACTTCTTCCGATTCCACTGTTGTTGTATCCTCTTCCGGTGCTAAAGCTTCAGGTTCCTCCTCAACTGGTTCTGGTTCTTCAGTTACTTGTACCTCTGCATCAATTCCTTCTTCAGCCTCTTGAGGTGATTCCCATTCGATTTCCTCATCAGTATCTGCGTCTGATTCCTCGTCATCAACCTCTTCTTTCACCTTTGCAGGCGGAATTCTCTCCATTATTGAGCCAATATCACGTTTATCGCCTGCTAAGCCGAATCCCTGTCTTGCTAGTACTTCCTGTGTACTAATGGGATTGATTAACCCATCCCTTCGTAATCTCAAGAGGTAATGAAGTGAAGCAGCCCTGGGTATACCTAACTCCTCTGAAATTGGGTCAATGGCATCCCTAATTCGGAATTCCTTATTTTCATCGAAATTACGACTGATAATCTCTACCAACCTCTCCTCTGATTTACTAAGGCTCTTCTTAGTGCTGACACTATGTGGAAGATGCCACGAATAATGAATGGTATCATTCAGATGGGATACTACCCATTGCGGTTCAAAGCATCCATAGTGACCTACCCAGCCTTCTAAATCATCTGCGTATTGACTTTCAAATAGCTCAACAAAGACCTGTAGTCTTTCTCTAAGGAGTTTGGTTATGTCGCCCTCAAGAATCAGAATGCCAACAATGTAATTTCCGCTATAACTATTCAATCGTAATCCTTGGTAATGAATCTCTTCCAGAGTTCCCTTTACGCCGTCTCCCTTGATTTCACCGTATACACTTGTGATTGCTGCAATGAATCCTGAAATCAGGTCTGGTTCAATTCTACCCTCAGCAAACGGATGATAGAACACACATGTACCTTGTTCAAGATATACTGCCATAAAATGTTTAACAGCATTGAGGCTCTCAAACTCCTTCAACTGACTGTTTAATTCATCAAGTCGTTCTCGCTTCTTGGGCCTAACCCGTTTGGAATACGCTGCACCCACAATACCTAACATCACGATAACTACAATG
>Ga0315553_10002541_pt1 | contig 14598 bp, 10 predicted proteins | sample SalMarSW160140MG_FD_203099 | JGI IMG/M metagenome (GOLD analysis project Ga0315553, IMG submission 203099) | Salt marsh sediment microbial communities from the Plum Island Ecosystem LTER, Massachusetts, United States - Salt Marsh Sediment SW1601-40 ... | reverse complement strand
GGAACATCAATGTGCCTTGGAAGAAGTCGGTCCAACTCACGGCAAGAAATCCACCAAGAAACGTATAGGAGACAATGACGATGGCACCGACCAAGAGGGCCCTGGAGTAATCTAGGTCAAACGATTTCTCAAACAAAATAGCGCCACTGACCAGGCCCGAGGAGGTATAGAAGGTAAAGAATACGAGAATTACCAGGGCGGAGGTGATGCGAAGGGCCTTGGAGCGGTCGTGGAATCGGTTTTCCAGATACACAGGAATGGTAATGGCGTCTCCCGTGATTTCCGTATAATTACGCAGTCGTCTGGCCACAAACTGCCAGTTGATAAAGGCACCAATGGAAAGGCCGATGGCGATCCATATTTGATTCATTCCTGATGCGTAAAGCGCGCCTGGCAGTCCAAGGAGAAGCCATCCACTCATGTCCGACGCTCCTGCGCTTAATGCGGCGACTGCTCCACCCAGCCGTCTGCCCCCAAGAACGTAGTCTGAGAGATTCCCGGTCCGCCGATAGAAGAACACCCCGATGGCCAGCATGCCGAGGAGATAGATGCAAAAGGTCGTAATCTCGGGAATACTCATTCTGCTATTTCCTTTCAATGAGAAATGAGATCAGAGAAAGGAGGACGACAATGGACATGGGTGTGATCAACCATAACCACGTTGCAAGAGGTATCGAGACTATTTCAGACACGGCAATAAATCCTCCTCTTTAATGATCGATGGTCGATTGCTAGCGTCGTTTCAAAGAAGTAACTCGAATAAAAAAGTGCCTAATGCAGATCCCTGAATTTCAACATCGTTTTTGGACAAGAGTGATTTAATGCAACTTTTCAAAATCGTAGCCTGAATATTTGAGCGAAAAGCCACGAGTGCATGAATGGAGGAAAGTATGGTTCATCCGGTTATTGAGTACGTAATAATATGAGGTTACATCTCAGTTGAACGGCGAGCGAATGGTGATGAAATCTTTTCTTCGATTCCGAGTCTCCCGGCCTGGTCATTTAAAACAGTTACTGATGGGTGATGCCTCCCCCCTCCGCTGTCCTTCCACTTCTCTTAAGCGGGAAGCCAGGGGGTCCCCCATTCCGTAACTGTTTGAAATAACGTAGGCCTCCCGACAGTCACCCCGAAAAGACCTCATCACCATTCGCTTCGTGTGCGAGAATATCTCTTAATAATTCGTACTTATTAACCGGATGAACTGAAAGCATAGTGTTATCTATCTGTCATATCGCTCGAAGGTAACTTTCAATCCTGATATGTTACCTTTCTATAGATTCCGACCTTGGCAGAATTTATATAACCTCGCGAAGCGATTCTATACAGAACGACATAATTAATTGCTTATTGTGTCATTCCGGCGAAAGCCGGAATCCAGTGTTAACTTGCTTTTTTTTGCTGGATGCCGGATCAAGTCCGGCATGACGACCTTTGTATTCGCATATATTTATGACGTTAAGTATAAAACTCGCATGACGGCACCACAGAATACCGATCTATCACTTGAAGAGGGTCGATCAATGTCATGGTATCCGGATCGCTCATATTCGCCCAGTCAAGTCTTTCGTATGGAATGGGTTTAGACAGCAGACCGATTGAAATGTGTAAATGTGGCCTGACTCTTGACCTGTCCATATCTGCTACTCTTGCAATGGTTTCGCCTTCTTTGTATGCCTTACCAATATGGATACCCTGCTCAGGGTGAGTGTGTCCGTAAATTGTGAAAAAATCCTCGACCTCAATGCCTGGGAGAGAATGCTTGAGGATCAATGATTTTCCGAGAAAATCATCGATCACTCCAACGAGGAGACCGTCATACATAGCCGGAATCTTCGTATCACCATTCATGTAGCTGATTTTATCCTTCGATGTCTTATAGCAACAAAGATCTAATCCTGCGTGGCGCACATCCCGAACCCCAAAGTCTCCCCACCATTTTTCTGACGCATCAATAAGCATTTCGGGACACAAAAGCCATTCTTTAAAGCCTTCGAATGCAACTAATCCGTTCTCTCTAATAAAATAGTCGGTAAACCCTGATTTTATTATTGATGTCACAGGAAATCTGGGCTCCTATTGTCCTTGATTTCTTGATTGGAGTTCTCTGATCTTTGCGAGGAATTCATATCGTCTGGATTGTGGATCCAATCCGGCACCGAGGCTTCTGCGAAGTCATTGTCCGGAATGTAGGGTTTTAGATCCAACACCGGTGCGCCTGCATACGCGTCTATAGTGTCTATTCCAACGACATTGTCCTTAATCGACAGAATTCGGCACAGACTCAGGGCAATAAGGTTTGGCCGGGCAGGGGAGCGGGTTGCAAAGACACCTGTTAAGGGGTTATTTTTGTTTCCACGGGGGTGCACCTGCAACGTGGCACATTCCTCAGGTGTGTCGTTTTGGTCAAGCCACCAGAAGACCCATACATGTGAGAAATCTTCGAGCCCAAGCAAACCCGGCTCAAACGCCTTGTCCAGAACAAGTCTGGTATGTTCTCCGGATTTTTGGACTGAACCAATGGGTTCAAGGGTAAACTGTCTCTCGGTCATTTTTTTGGATTCCCCGGCCTGGGCCGAGCAGAAGGAAATTGAGATCACGACAATAAAGACATTAAAGCAGCAAAGTCTGAGAACCTCATATGTTCCCCCGTTTTAGCCCTCTTTCTTGAGGGTCTCCCTCATATTTATGGGAATCTATCCGGCGAGTCAAGCTTCGTGAGGCAGGTTTCTGGTTAGAGGAAGGCAGGGAAACGGAAAAGATGTCTGGCACTTAATGACTGGGAGTGTCCTTAGCCCTCAAATCTGCCCCGCTGACATTTGCATACAGGTTGGCTATCCACTGTTTACCTTCCTGGCTGACACGAAGATAACGCAGGGCATCTTGAACATAAGGATGCACGATATCCCAGTAGAACTTAGCGTTGTTGGTACGAAGGTCTTGAGGGGTTTTGTATCCAAGCCTCTCAGCCTCTCCAAGCTCTTGAAATTCGTAAAACAGGGCAGGGCACTTTCTGAGACGGTTTGGGTCTCCATGTTGGCCGATGAAATCCGCCGCCCTGGCCAAGCCCGGGTATCCCTTTGTGTCCTTGTATGAGTCGCCCTTGGGCACAGGAAAACGTGTCATCTCTATGTAAGAGGCAATTAGATCTGCGTCTATGGTGGCCATATCCCAGAGCATGCCTTCACCGAATCGCTCATGCACAAAGAGTTTGGCCCTATCGATGTGATACGGTCCGAGGGATGCGTCCGTAGTCTCAGGAGGGATCTCCACCAGAGCCCCGTTCACTCCAGTGGCAAACATGTTGTCTTTGTCATCCCTGCATATCTCTCTCAGATAGCCAATATCGTGAAACAGAAGGGCAATCATGAAATGGACCCAATCTCTGGGGGTCACGCCTCCCTCCAGAAGATGTTTCCCTTCCAGAATGGCTTGACCCGCCAGTGTGACCATCAGTGTGTGTTCAACATCATGGTATAACGCATCAGAGTTGGCGATACTCTCAAAGGCGAGGTGGCCCGACGATGTCATGATTTTTTCAAGTTCTGGCTCCATATCACTAAACGTTCGTCGATAGGTCTTTTTGAGCTCCTCCATACAGTACTCTATCATCTTCCTCTTAAGATTCAACATGGACACCATCTCCTTGAAAATATATATAGGTGAAAACGACGGGGACGTCCATTAGAAAATCAGCAAGTGTCATCATAAGCAGAGTTATTGAATTATTTAAGGACGTCCCCCTTTTCGGGAATTATTTCTTGCCTTCTAGGTGAAAGCCCGTTCAAGCACGCCTCTTATCTCGTCCCGATATGCTGTTCCAGCGCCTATCGTCACAGCACCAGTGATTACTGGCCACGATAATAAGAGCCCTGTAAGTTCGAGCAGATCTTCCTTATGTGGAAATTGGCCTAGAATTTCTATGAATGTCAACACAAGAGATAGCATAAGAGAAATTGCCACAACACAAACCATTACTATTAGCAAGTTTTTCATTTTCATCCTCCTATTCCTCTGTTCTTGTCTAAAACTCACTTTGGGCAGCTTGAGAGATATTCTCAAGAGATTCAGTATCTATGATCCTTAAAAGTAACAGGAGATCTCCTTTTAGCCCACATAGTAAAGCGAGCATTCAAGGCATTCCCTTTTTGAGTTGGACTGGAGTTTTGTTAGGGAAAAAGGCGGCTGAAAAAACACCTCAACCGCCTTCCACGATAGTTAAGATAATAAAACGACAGCTACCCCCTCATATATTAGGATGTCACCATTTCACGAACGTCACATAGTCGCGGGCTAACACCAGCATTTTACCTTGTCATCCCACGATACACAGCAAGCGGATTTATTTGGCTTGCATAATATATTAATATTCACGATTCCGTTTATATCCGCAATCTCACCTGGTTGTTTTTTACTTAAAGTGTCAAAGTTTTTAATATTAGTAACTCGTCCACGTGGATCAATAACAGCCATTGGCTCTCCCTTGTCGTTAATAATGATAACGGCATACGCATCCTGTAATAGTGATTTTAGAACACTGTCATTTGGTATACTATTCATGTTATCCCTCCTTTCTTAATCGTTCAAGTTCTCCGTGATTTTGCTATCATCCATATTACAAACGTTAAACCATATTATCACCTCCCTTCATTCCTGTTCGGCGCTCCTTTCAGGCTATTTTAAAAGGCCAAAGTAAACTTTCCAAGGATGATACGTTCCGGGTATATTTGTGGGTTTGCAGGATCAGTGTCTTGAAACAGGAATTCTTCGTCAAACAGATTCTTCGCCTCAAGGGTGATAAGGCCCAAGCGTCTGGGCAAACGGTAGCTTACGGAGGCGTCAACGACCCAGAATTCATCATCCCCAGATACAACTCCCATACTGCTATTCCCGAATTCGCCATTCTGGTCAACATATGTTGCTTTCAATCGCGCACTCAGACCCAACGGATGAAAGAAGCTTATTCCCAAAGGCAACCTGTGGGTCGTGATTTCGACAAGGTTCGCTACGCCTGAATAGTATGGAGTTCGATCAAACCTCTCAAACTGATATTCCGCACTGAGAGCCAGGCGGTCATGTGGCGTCCAGTAAGCGTAAAAACTGCCCATTTTTTCTTTCCATCTTTCGCTATCCGGGTCTCCTGCAGGGTTTTCAAACGGAGCATTTAACCTGCTCATGGCAAACTCGACACCCGTATAGACGAGTTCAAAGAAAGTCTGATCTACAGCTGCTCCGTAGCGCCATGATTTGGTACCGCCTACATAATCAAAGAACTGGTTGAATCCTGCAATCTGAGTGGGCTCCACAGTCTGCTTGAAAAGCAATGTTCTATTTAACATTCTGAATACCGAACCGCGCAGCGTGGTATCTGGAAACGGCTTCCAGATCACTCCAAATTTTGGGTTAAATTCTTTGTGATCCACCAGTTGGTTTTTGTAATAATCAGCGCTACCACCAATAGTAAAGATAACGTTCTCGGGGTATTTGATCTGAGTATATAAATATAGGTTTGCCTGATCGATTCTACTGTTATCCGGGGGGGAAATGTCATCTTCTAACCCCCAATCCGGAGATTGAGGTTCGTAGGTAACGATTTCTCTCTCAGTGTAGTCTATATTGGCATAGCCTATGCCACTGATGATGTGAAAATGAGTGGAATGAAGAAGATGTTGGGCTTCAGCCATATAACCATCTAGTCGACTGTCTATACCTACATTCATATCAACGTCTCCGGGGCCTATTGGGGCCGGAGGAAATGGGAGTAGGAATTCCAATGCCAGATCATCATCCCATTTCCCGTCAACGAAAGAAACAATGAGATCAGAATTAGGTGTAAAGGAGTGCTTCAATCCCAGCCGCAAAGAGCGTTTCAACTCTTCTTGCCTTTGAGCGTCACTAAAATCGTCAGGATCGAATCTGAGCTGTAAATCCCCTTTTTTGATATCCGTGTATCGGTATTCCAGCTGAACACTTGTTTTGTGCGACAAGCTTGCCTGGGTAAACAGGCTGTAAATCTCTCGATCCAGATCGTTGTTTTGTCGGAATCCGTCGGTCTCATATTGGAGTGCCCCAATGCTGTAGGATACCTTCCCAAAGACCCCTGACTGGACGACTTCACCACCCATGGTATCATTTCCGCCTGCAATACCGCTGGCCTGAAATGCCAAGCGGTTTCTGTGGAAGAGGGGGTTGAATTCGTTAAATGACGGATCCGCCGGACCGGCTCCTTCGAGTATGAGGAGGTCGCTTTCTGCAAGACTGGGTTGAACCGGGGTGATATTGATAGGCTGCAGCAATTGAGACTGGAGGAGTTCGCTGACCCTGGCGATTTCATGCCGCGGCAGAGCGGAGTAGGAGTCTGCCAGGAACCTGTGTGCGGAGTAGTTGCTCGGATCCGCGTTGACCGATTTCCAGCCCTCTACGAGCGCGAGTTGCTGAAATCCAAGGTCATTGTATATGCGTCCAAGGCTGGCGCTACGGGCGGCAAGGTCTTCGTCCAGAAGCAGTCGTGAGCGATACACGGCACGGTTGTCGTTCAGTTCAATGGACTTCTGCAGATCATGCAATGCCTCAACCGGGCGATTCAGGGTTTGTTTTCGAATGGCATCATAAAACCAGGGTGTGGGATCATTGGGGTCCAGTTCCTTTGCAATAGCAAATTGTCCGTCTGAATGCTTATCCCGCTTTTCATCAAAAAAGGCCTTTCCCAGGTAACTGCGCATGAGGGAATTGTTGGGGTCGAGGCATACGGCCATTTCGATGTCACCGCGGCCCGGCTCCAGATCGCCTTCCCGGATTTTGGCCAGCCCCAGCCCTAGCCTTGGCAGGGGGGCTGCCTGATCCAGCGAGATAGCCTTTTCAAATGCCGCCTTTGCATCCTCTATTTTGATCTGAGCGAGAAAGGCAAAGCCCAGGACGGTCTGGGTATGGGCTAGGTTGGGATTAAGATCAGCCCCTTTCTGAGCCGCTTCAAAGGCCTTATCCAGATCGCCCACTGACATCCAGAGCTCGGAGAGCCTGGCCCATGCAAGGGCATTCTCAGGTGAAAGGGCCACCACTTCTTGCAGGGTTTCAAGGGCCGCCTGAATCTGGAAATTGGCCTGATAGGCATATGAAAGCGCAACCTTGGCTGCCGAAGAATCAGGATCCTGGTTTACGGACCTGGATGCCAGTTCCAGGGCTTCATCCTTTCTGTTTTGCGCCACTGCGATAATGGATCGGAGCGCGAAGGCCTGACTATTTGCGGGATCTGTTTCCAGAGATCTATCAATATCATCTGATGCTTCATCCACACGTCCCACGGTCAGGAATAAGCCCGCGCGATAGGTGTAAAACCGCGGATCAGGGATTGTTTCAGGCACACTGTCGAGACTTGAAAACGCGGCGGCTAAGTCCCCATCCCGGTAATGTCGGGTGGATTGACGAACCATACCCTGCCAGGCCTCTTCGCCCGGGAAATCCGTTGGCCTGTAATCGATTACAGCCGGGTAATAGATAGCCCATTGCACGGCATCCCTGGGCCGTGTCACAATGTGGGCCTTTGGTGCCTCACCCGCGCGGGCGATGGCCGACTGGCCGCTTGCCAGGTTTAGGCTGCCAACATCATTAGCGGCCAGGACGTTGCCTTGAAATACGGAGATCAGGGTATGGTCCGGAGCGACCTCGACAAAGAACTCGGTCCCTTCCACTGTACCGTTTACAAAGGGCGTGGCCACCTTCAAGGCCCGGGGAGTGCGACTGAAAAAATGAAAGGCTCCTTTGATGAGACCAAGTAAGGAAATCCTGTCTTTTTCAATGCCGTTAAAGGTCATAGCTGTATCCTGATCGAGGTGGTCGTAGGTTTCATTGGGCAGGAGCAAGACCGCGCGGCTATTTTCCAGGGTCCTGACCGTATCACCGGGGCAATAGGTCTCGTTTAGTTTAGCGGATACCCATGCTGTTTCCCCTGCCCGGCGCACCTGAACAACACCCTGTATGGAGACCATTTTGGCTGCCCATTTTTCACACCTCTCCTGGGCCCTCGCAGTTGCCGGTGGGTAACCCATGATCAAGCCTATGATGATGAAGAGTGCGGGAATTAACATGTGGGATCTGTTTTTTTCCATGATACCTCCAGTCTTCTTTGGACAGATAGAATTCAATGCCAATGAATTTCCGGGGTTAAGATGTGAGTACGAACAGAATCCGCTTTTCTATTTCTCATCCAAATCAATGACGCCGTCCCATGTTTCTTCCGGCGTATTCGCCTTGTATTGCTCGATCTTGTTCAAGTAGAACTCAGAAGGGCCGTCTTGCCCGAACAGATGCATAGAATCTTCAAATATCTCCATGGCATCATTCCAGAGTCGCTCCTTAAAGGCTTTGAGTGCCCTGGCAAAATTCTCGAAGTGCTTTTTTTGTTCTTCCTCACATTCTTCAATGCGACACATGAGTTCGTGAACTGAAATGGATCTTGATTTTCCCGCGGGGCGGATCTTTCCCAGGTCCCTTGTCAAGAACCCGTCAAGTTGCTCCAGAACCTCCTCTGATGCCAGTATCTTTGTTCCCAGGTATTTGTTGAGGCCCTCGATCCTGGAGGCGGTATTTACGGTGTCGCCAAAGGGACGATACTCAAAATGGTCGCCAAATCCCTTGCTGCCCATGTAAATCCGTCCGTAATGCAGGCCAATACGCGTGGGAATCTTCAGCGCTTCTGATGTTGCTTTGGCAATGTCCAGTGCAGCCAAACAGGCCTGTCTCCTCAGGGCGGCATCAGGTTCTTTTGCCTTCCATATAGCCAGAATAGAATCTCCCTTGATGTCTATAACCTGCCCCCCATACTTCTTCAATGGCCTGAAAACAGCCTCATAATACTTGTCCATGAGGGCACTCAGTTCCTCCAGGGGCATGCTTTCCGATAAGGTGGTATATTGCGCGGCATCTGTATACAAACAAATGCCGTATACAATCTGATCACTCTTTTTGAGATCGTCCGGGTTTGTTGCCGTATAATCTACGACCTCACTGGGGACAAAATGTTCAAAAGCCTTTCTTATATTTACGCGCTGCTTATCCGTCTCAAAATACTTGCATATGAGTATGCCGAAAAAGGCGAAGGGGATCTGGAAGAAAAGGGGGAACACCAGCGGGTACCACATGCCGGTCTGTGTGAACTGGTATTGGGCAGTAAAGAGATAGATGGCGCCTAGGCCCAGCATACTCACCGCCGCTGTCACTGCGGGCAACGAACAACAGAGGAATCCCACCAACAGCCCCCAAATCATCAGGATCGCGGTGTGGGTCTTTATACTGAGTGGTCGCACAGGTAAATCCTCCAACAGGTTCGCGAAAGCGGTCGCCGCGATTTCAACGCCGCTCAGATCGATGCCTGTTGTCGGCTGAGAGTAAACCGTATAAAAGCCGTCCTTCTGTTCCGTCCTTAAGCTCTCTGATAGTCCAATAAAGACCGCTTTTCCTTTAAAATCGATCTGCCTATTGTTGGCAGTCGATTTTTCAGACTCATCGAGTGCCTCATGATAACAGACAGTGGGGATGGTGCCTGGGAGGCCGTAAAAGTTGAGGTGGCGGCTGTCGGGGCCCTGATACATTCGGATAAGTGATATGAGAATTTGTCTTTCTCTCTCCGGCGACGGACCGGCTCCTGTAGCGTATATTTTTTCCAGCATGCCTTCAGCCAATGCGGGATTGTTCTGAAAGGTGTCCCGAAGGGCCCGAACTAGTTTTTCAACCCCCTTTGTTTCAACGATGGCATCCTTGTTGCCTGGAAGTTTCTGCGCAAGATTCGGATCGAGTTGTTTCAATAAACGTATGAAATCATCATAGACCTTCAGGGCATAGACCTGAAATACAACAACGGGTAAGGTCGGCGTATCCCCTGCGCTCTTTTTAAAGCCCCAATACTGGTTCACCCTGACAGCTTTGGGTAAAGGAAATGGCGCCAGGGCCAGCGCGGATTGTGCCAAAGGATCGATGGGTGTCACCAGGTATTCCTTGCGAAAACTTACTGCAGGCATCTCCTCGCCGGGGGCCGCCAAATGCTGGTCCTCCCACTTAAGCTTCTCGCTTAGAACCACGTTTTTCGCGTTTCTTATGGCTGCTGCAAAAAGGTCATCCTCCGACTTTTCATGTGCTTCTTCGAACATGATGTCAAAGGCAACCACCGAGGCACCTTTTCGGGCCAGGTTTTCCGTGAGGTCGGCATGCAAGGAACGGGGCCATTTTTTCGGATCCGCAGGGATGTTGAGTTTTTCCGAGGAGTCCTTGTCAATATTCACAATGACCACATTTGACTGCGGCTCTCTCTTGCCCCGGAGCTTGAACAGAATATACAAACCAACGTTTTCGTCCAATCTAAGCCCAAAAGGAAGAAGACTTAAGAGAACCCCCAAGAGGCTGGTTATGAAACCTGCTAATATTGCCGATCTGAGCCGAGACATAGGGCGATCCCTGACACAAATTCCCCGACTTTTTTGCGGCCGCGAAAAGACCCTGTTTCATCTAGAAAAGGGTTAATGTTTCGTTTGGACAAAAACCCGGAGCAGTCAATGAAACTTCAATATCGCTTTGAAGGCCATGAGCTTATCTGAAGGTTAACTGAACGAACCCGTCACAAACATGACAGTTGCAGCGTTGATTAAGTTGTCGTCTTTGTTTAGGTCTGTGAATCCAGTTCTTAGAGGAAGAGGCACAAAGGAGAAAAGGAGAATCAGCGCCGAAATAGCGTGAAGAGGAGTGTCTTTCCTGTCGGAGTATTCGGGATTCTGCTACCGTGTCGAATCCATCTGAGTGCTATGATTCTTCAAAACGACGTCATACAGGCTCCCAACAGGTCATCCCGTCAGGAGCAGGACGGGCACATTTTGCAATGCCTTTTCATAGCAGAACCTCCTGCATAGAGGTTAGGGTGTAGGAACAATAATTCCAGAAAACAATGGGTGTTCTTAAGGGAACGCAGGACCTCCTTGGAAGGCCTTCTAGGGGCCTCGGGTTTGATTGCCTGCCCTCTATCCTTTGAGTTCGGCGAGTCGATAGAGAGGACTTAGGACAATCAAAAGAGGCTGACGTCTAGGAAATGCCCCGACCATCGGGGGGTCAGTTATGGACCCGGCGATACCTGCATCAAGCTTTCCGCTGTCTTGACTGAGGGCATCGCCTAAAGAGATATTGAAGTTCAAGAAGAAAGTCAAGAAAAAAGCATGTAATTGACTTTCTTAAGGTTTTCAATGGCGGGGATAGCTGTTCCCTGAGGGAAGGTTTTGAGACAACGCGAATGGCCGATGAGGCAGGGAATTTGCTCCCAGGCAAGTGATAGACAATTTATTCACCCTTAAATATTGAGGATATCTGTGATATATCAAATACATGAAGACCTGATTTCTGCACACAGGAGTGACGGATATGGACAGAGAGAGCTTCCGAAAGTATGGACATGAGATTGTAGACTGGATCGCGGATTTCACGGAGCATATCGAAGAGTACCCGGTCTTGGCCCGGGTTGAACCGGGTGAGATCAAGGGTCAGCTCCCTCAGGCTCCCCCTGAAGAATGCGAAGAGATGAAGACTATTTTTGAAGATTTCAAGAGAATCATTATGCCCGGGATCACTCATTGGCAGCACCCCTCCTTTTTTGCCTATTTTCCCGCCAACACAAGCGAACCCTCGATTCTCGCCGAGTTCCTCACTGCGGCTTTAGGCACGCAATGCATGCTCTGGGAGACCTCGCCCGCAGCCACCGAACTGGAGGAGGTGGTGATGGGATGGCTCCGGCAAATACTGGCTCTTCCTGAGACATTCACTGGAGTAATCCAGAACTCGGCCTCCGCCTCGACGCTATGCGCCCTTCTTTGCGCGAGAGAGCGGGCCACAGATTTCAGCATCAATCGGCAGGGTTTCGGAGAGGGGAGGGGAGACAGGCTTGTGATCTATGCCACGGAGGAAGCGCACTCCTCTGTTGAGAAGGGGGTCAAGATCGCAGGTTTCGGCAAAGACCATTTCAGGCTTATTCCCACTGGAGAAGACTTCGCCATGATCCCGGAGGAACTGGAACGGGCCATTGAAAAAGACAAGCAAGAAGGGCTTGTTCCGTGCTGTGTCGTGGCGACGGTAGGCACGACCTCTTCATTAGCCATGGACCCCCTGCCAGCTATCGGTGAAATCTGTGCGCGTCACGGTGCCTGGTTTCACGTGGATGCGGCCATGGCAGGTACTGCAGCTATACTCCCTGAGATGCGTCATATCCTGGATGGCGTGGAGCTTGCGGATTCATTTGTGTTCAATCCACACAAATGGATGTTTACTAATGTCGACTGTTCTGCGTATTTTTGTAGACAACCCAGCGTATTAATATCAACATTTAAAGTAACGCCTGAATATCTGAAAACCGATGCTGATCAACTGGTCAACAACTATAGGGACTGGGGAATCCCACTGGGACGTCGATTTAGGGCTCTGAAGCTTTGGTTTGTGATGCGTTCTTTTGGGGTTGCGGGTCTTCAGAAAAAGGTCCGTGAGCACATCGCCCTTGCCGGGGAATTGGCCTCCTGGATTGGGAATCATCCGGAATTTGAAATCCTCGCACCTGTTTCACTCAACCTGGTCTGTTTCCGATACAGCCCGTCCCAGCGTCTTTGTTCGGAAGAGGAAATGGAGCAGATCAACAAGGCGCTGATTGATAAACTCAACCAGTGCGGAGAGATGTTCCTAACCCACACCAAACTGAAAGGGAAGTTCGCACTGCGCCTTTGCGTCGGACAGACCAATACGGCCCGCGAACATGTTGAAAAGGCTTGGGAGAAAATTTTGAGGGAGGTGAAGGGCGGCTTTCATTGATCATTGAGCATCAAAAGAATCTCAATTTTCTGGATAAGGACCGCTCAAAACATTGCAGAGCAATTTTGACGCCTTTATAAAAAGTCCGTTTTGCCCCATTTCTGTCATTCCCGCGCACGCGGGAATCCAGGGTTTTTATGCTGTTATGGACTCCCGCTTTTCCACCCTCCATAGCCCGTCCTCCGTAGCAGGCTACTGCGGAGGGTGGACAAAGCCGTTGCGGAAGACGGGCGCGGGAGTGACGGGTCTCTGACTTTTTACGAGCTCATTAGTTTTATTAGTGAAATCCGTGTTTTCCTGTCCAATAGGAAACATCGATGGGTGATTCAAGGATGGTGACATTGGCCTTGCCAAGGGCTTCCCACTTGGCTTCCACGGTTCCTGCTGCACCCCGGACGATGGCACCAGCATGCCCCATGCGTTTTCCCTGAGGAGAGAAGCGCCCCGCGATATAGGCAGCCACCGGTTTCTTCATGTGGCTGGTGATATATTCCGAAGCCCTTTCTTCCTGTTCCCCGCCGACTTCCCCGACGATGATCACCGCATCGGTCTCATAGTCCTTTTCAAAGAGTTCCAGGATATCGGACAGGTTGGCCAAAACCACTGGGTCGGCCCCCATACCGACCACAGCGCTCTGGCCCACGTTCTTCTCCGAGAGGATTCCTGCAAATTCATAAGAGAGGGTTCCGCTGCGGGAGATAATTCCTACCCGGCCCGGCGCGAACACAGAGGCAGGCATAATCCCCATCTTGCCCTTTCCCGGAACAAGGATGCCCGGCGTTGTGGGGCCAAGGGCAAAGACCTCGTTTTCAATAGCATAAGAGCGCATTTTCATGACATCATGGACAGGGACGTGCTCCGGCACGATTACGATAAATTCTACACCTGCATCGACTGTTTCATAAAAGGCATCCAAAACGAAAGCAGCTGGAACGAAGAAGACCGATGCCGTGGCCCCGGTCTCCTTGACCGCCTCTTCCACACTGTCAAATACGGGAAGTCCTTCCACCGTGGCACCCCCTTTGCCTGGGGTTACCCCACCAACAATAGCCGTGCCGTAATCAAGCATCCATTTTGTTTGTACCCGGGCGATTTTTCCCGTGATCCCCTGCACGATCACGCGCGTCTTTTCGTCAAGAAGAATACTCATGTGCGTACCTCTCTAAGTTGTTTCAAGATGGATATCCTGATCCTATTGTCCAGATGGAAATCCAGGAAATATGTTTATGTATTGTCAAGGCAACCTTTAGTGTTTGCGCACCAATTCAATGAGGCGGTCAACGGCCTTCTCTGTAGCCGCGTCTGTCACCACATGAACACCAGCGGACCGGAAGATCTCCCATGTCTCTTCCTGATGATTCCCGAGGGCCTTGGCAACAATGGGTATTTTCAGTTTGTGCTCCTTGATATATCGAACCACACCTTTAGCCCCCTCATGGATAGGATTGATGCCGCCATAGATGTTGATGAAAATCGCTTTTAGGTCCGGCTTCATCATGACCAGTTCCATGCATTTATAGAGGAGTTCCTCAGTGATGCCGCCTCCGGTCTCCAGAAAATTGCCCGGACGGAGGATCTTTCCGATGATATCCATACTCGCCATGCCAAGACCGGCCCCAGAGGAGATCAGCCCGATATCCCCGTCTAAGTCCACATAAGTAACACCGATTTCCTTGCCCTTGCGCTCCAGTGGGTTATCAATCCTCTCAAAACGGTCAGGAAGAGGGTATTTGATGCGTGACACAGCCGAAGGATCAATCTCAAAAACAGCA
>Ga0315553_10002540_pt1 | contig 14615 bp, 10 predicted proteins | sample SalMarSW160140MG_FD_203099 | JGI IMG/M metagenome (GOLD analysis project Ga0315553, IMG submission 203099) | Salt marsh sediment microbial communities from the Plum Island Ecosystem LTER, Massachusetts, United States - Salt Marsh Sediment SW1601-40 ... | reverse complement strand
GAGGTCGCCGCGCTGAGCGCGGCGGGAGGGGGTGATTCCTCCAAAGCGCCCTTCACCCCACCCCGCTCGCCGACGCTGCGCTTCGGCTCGCGACCCTCCCCCTCCAGGGGAGGGTCGATAGATAGGGCTGGAATCTCCAGCGCCGTGTCGGTGCCGGCGTAGCGGATATGCGCGCGCACATGCACAGCAATATCGGTCGGCGTGACGCCTTGGCTGATCACCTCGTCGCGCGCTTGCGCGCCTAGCCTCGCGCCCACGGCGGCGATCGCCGCGAGCGCTGCTTCCCCGAACGGCTCCTCGATCGCTTGTTGGCGGGTCGCGCGGATGTCGGCGAGGCCCATGCCGTAGGCGGATAACAAGGACGAGAACGGGTGGATCAACACCGTCATCATGCCGAGCGCGTCGGCGACGAGGCAGGCGTGCTGGCCACCCGCGCCGCCGAAGCAATTGAGCGCGTAGCGCGTCACGTCGTAGCCGCGCTGCACGGAAATCTTCTTGATCGCGTTCGCCATGTTCTCGACCGCGATCGTGATGAAGCCGTCGGCGACTTCTTCAGGCGAACGCCCGTCGCCGACCTCGCGCGCAAGCGTAGCGAATGCCTCGCGCACCGCGGCAGCGTCGATCGGCAGATTCTGCTCGGGCCCGAAGATTCGCGGGAAGAACTCGGGGATGAGTTTGCCCACCATCACATTGGCGTCGGTGACGGCGAGCGGGCCGCCGCGCCGGTAGCATTTCGGGCCCGGATCGGCGCCCGCCGAATCGGGGCCGACGCGAAAGCGCGCGCCGTCGAAATGCAGGATCGAGCCGCCGCCGGCCGCGACTGTGTGAATGAGCATCATCGGCGCGCGCATGCGCACGCCGGCGACCTCGGTCTCGAAGGCGCGCTCGTATTCGCCGGCAAAATGCGACACGTCGGTGGAAGTGCCGCCCATGTCGAAGCCGATCAGCTGGTCGAACCCCGCTTCGCGGCCGGTTTCCGCCATGCCGACCACGCCGCCCGCCGGCCCCGACAGGATCGCGTCCTTGCCCTGGAACAGCTCGGCTGCGGTCAACCCGCCCGACGACATCATGAACATGAGCGCGACATCCTTCCTGTCACCCTCCCCTAGAGGGGGAGGGTCGGCCGCGAAGCGGCCGGGGTGGGGTGACTCGGATCGCTTCGCGTTCACCCCCTCCCGCCGCGCTGCGCGCGGCGACCTCCCCCCTTCAGGGGGAGGTGAGAAGGATACAATGTGTATTGGCGAACCCAGCTCCTCCGCCACCTGCGCCACATAGCGGCGCAGGATCGGCGAGAGATAGGCGTCCACCACGGTGGTGTCGCCGCGGCCGACCAGCTTGATCAGCGGCGAAACCTCGTGGCTCACCGAGACCTGCGGAAATCCCGTCTCCCGCGCAAGCTGCGCGACCCGCTGTTCATGCGCGGGAAAGCGGTACGCATGCATGAACACGATCGCGACCGCCTTGATGCCGTCGGCAAGCGCACGTGCAAGTTCGGCGCGCACGACGGCGAGATCGGGTTCGCGCTCCACCGTCCCGTCGGCGCGCACGCGTTCGTCCACTTCGACGACGCGCTCGTACAACATTTCCGGCTTGATGATCTGGCGGGCGAATATTTTCGGGCGCGCCTGATAACCGATGGCGAGGGCATCGCGAAAGCCCTTGGTGACGACCAGCAGCGTGCGCTCGCCGCGCCGTTCGAGCAGCGCATTGGTCGCGACCGTCGTTCCCATCTTGACGGCCCCGATGCGCTCGATGGGGATCGGATCGCCCCGGCGCAGGCCGAGCAGGTCGCGGATGCCCTGTACGGCCGCGTCGCGATAGGCCTGAGGATTTTCCGACAGCAGCTTATGGGCGACGAGCGTGCCATCGGGCCGCCGCCCGATCACGTCGGTGAACGTGCCGCCGCGATCGATCCAGAAGTCCCAGCTTCCGACAGCAGCCGTGTCAGTCGTTTTGAACGTCATGCCAGCTCCGGCTGCTTGCTGCCCGGAATGACGAACCTGTCATTCAGATGCGCGCCGCGGGCGTCAGCTCTGAACAGGCGGTAGGGCGCGGACCAGCTTGCGAAACGCTTCGCCGCGATCCTCAAAGTTCTTGAACTGGTCGAACGAAGCGCAGGCAGGCGACAGCAGGACCACAGGGTCGGCTACCTCCGACGCTGAGGCTTCCTCCGCCGCCGCGGCGACCGCGCGGTCGAGCGTGTCGACGATTTTGTAGGACAGCCTGCCTTCCAGCGTCTTGGCGAACTGCGGCGCCGCCTCGCCGATCAGATAGGCCTTGCGAATGCGCGGAAAGAAGCCATCGAGCGAAGCGATGCCGTCGGATTTGGGCCGTCCGCCGGCGATCCAATAAATGTCCGAGAAGCAAGCAAGCGCGCGCGCGGCGGCGTCGGCATTGGTGGCCTTCGAATCGTTGACGAACACCACGCGGCCCTGCCGGCCGACCTCCTCGATGCGGTGGGCAAGCCCGGGATAGCTGCGCAAGCCGTCCTGGATCGTGCTCGGCACGATGCCGAGCGCAAGCGCGGCCGCTGTGGCGCAAGCGGCGTTTTGCGCGTTGTGCACGCCGCGCAGTGTGGGAATGCCGCCGATGAGCGCGATTTCCTGGATCGCGCCGCTTTCGGCGCGGAGAATGCGGTCTCCCTCAACAAAGATGCCGTCGTCCAGCGGCTGCCGAATCGAGACTCGCACGACCCGCCGGCCTGAACGCGCGATGCGATCGGCGGCGGCTTGGCACCAGCCGTCGTCGACGCCGATGATCGCGGTTCCGTTCGCCTGCACGCCGGCGACGAGCCGCTCTTTGATGCCGGCATAATTCGCCATGGTGCCATGCCGGTCGAGATGGTCTTCGCTGATATTAATGAGAATACCGACGGAAGGGTCGAGGCTCGGCGCAAGTTCGATCTGGAACGAGGAAACCTCGATGACATGCACGTGGCCGGGGCTCGGCGGTTCGAGCGACAAGATCGCGGTGCCGATATTGCCGCCGAGCGCCACTTCCTTGCCGGCTGTGGTGAGGAGATGGGCGGTGAGCGCCGTCGTCGTCGATTTCCCGTTGGTGCCGGTCACCGCGACAAAAGGCGCGTCCGGCGCATGACTGCGTCGCTCGCGGCAGAACAGTTCGATATCGCCGATCACCTCGACGCCCGCGGCACGCGCAAGCTCGACCGTCCAATGCGGCGCCGGATGGGTGAGGGGAACGCCCGGCGCGAGCACGAGCGCAGCGATCCGCGACCAGTCGATCCTGTGCAAATCGGCCGTGGGAATACCGGCGCTCGTCGCGTACTCGATGCGCTCTTCGCTGTCGTCCCATCCGATTACGTCGGCGCCGCCGGCGAACAGCGCGCTGCTAGTCGCGAGGCCGGAAATGCCGAGACCGAAGATCGCGACCTTCTTCCCCGCGAAGGTGGTGACGGGAATCATGTAGGTGCTCCAAAAGCCGGAGGGCTTGTGTGTGCCCTATCTCAATTTCAGCGTCGAGAGCCCCGCCAGTGCAAGAACGACCGAAATGATCCAGAACCGAATCACGATCTGCGGCTCCGTCCAGCCGAGCTGTTCGAAGTGGTGGTGCAGCGGCGCCATGCGGAACACGCGCTTGCCCGTGAGCTTGAAGGAGGCGACCTGCACGATCACCGACACCGCCTCCAGCACGAACAAGCCGCCGATGATGCCGAGCACCATCTCGTGCTTGGTGACGACTGCGATCGTGCCGAGGAGTCCACCGAGCGCGAGCGAGCCTGTATCGCCCATGAAGATGGAGGCGGGCGGGGCGTTGAACCAGAGGAATCCCAGTCCCGCCCCGAGGATCGCCGCGCACAGCACGGTCAATTCGCCTGCGCCGGCCACGTAATTGAGCTGCAGATATTCGGCGAACACGTAGTTGCCGACCACCCAGGAGATGGCCGCGAAACTCGCCGATGCGATCATCACCGGCACGATCGCAAGCCCATCGAGGCCATCGGTCAGGTTCACGGCGTTGCCGGCGCCCACGATGATGAACGTGCCGAACACGACGAAGAACCAGCCGAGATCGATTGCGACGCCCTTGATGAAGGGAAAGGCAAGTGCGGTGGCGAAAGCTGGGCGGCCGAGATTGGCGAGCGCGATGCAGGCGACGGCGGCGATGAGGCATTCGAGCGCGAGCCGCATTTTGCCGGGGAAGCCCGCATGCGACTGTTTCGTCACCTTCAGATAGTCGTCGTAGAAGCCGATCAGCCCGAAGCCGAGGGTAACGCCGAGCACCACCCAAACGTATGGGTTGGCCGGATTGGCCCACAGCACCGTCGACATCACGAGACCGCTGAGGATCATCAACCCACCCATGGTGGGCGTTCCCTTCTTGGTCACGAGATGGGATTGCGGGCCGTCGGTGCGGATCGGTTGGCCCTTGCCCTGTTTTATGCGCAGCTTGGCGATGATGATCGGGCCGAACAGGAAGACGAACACCGCGGCGGTCACGATCGCGCCGGCGGCGCGGAACGTGATGTAGCGGAACACGTTGAACGCGCCCACTTTGTCGGAGAGTTCAGCGAGCCAGTAGAGCATCGGTCTGCCTGTCCTCAGCCTTGCGCCGCTTGGGGGGAATAGCGTCGCGCCAGCGATTTGACGATCGGGCCCATGCGCGAACCGAGCGATCCCTTCACCATGATGGCGTCGCCGGCGCGCAGCGCGCCGGCCACCTCCGCTTCGAGGTCTTCGGCGGTCGCCGCATACGCGCCGCGACGATTGGCCGGGAGTGCCTCCCACAGCGCCGCCATCAACGGGCCGGCGCAAAATACCAAGTCGATCGCATGCGTGTCGATCGGCGTGGCGAGTTCGCGGTGCAGATCGGCGCCCGCCGGTCCGAGTTCCAGCATATCACCAAGCACGGCGATGCGTCGCCCGCGCGGGCCGAGCGGGGCTTCGCCAAGCAGCGCGAGCGCCGCCCGCATCGAAGTGGGGTTGGCGTTATAGCTCTCGTCGATCAGGAGCGCGGTCCCGCCCGGCACCTCGATCGGCATGCGCACGCCGCGGCCGGGCGCCGGCGTCTGCTGGGCCAGCGCGAGCGCGCCGAGGGCGAGATCGGCGCCGAGCAGGCTCGTGGCGGCAAGAACGGCGAGCGAATTGAGCACGAGATGACGCCCCGGCGCTCCGATCCGATAGGCGACGCGGTTGCCCAATATCTCCGCCTCGACCGCCGATCCGTCCGGTTGAGCGACACACTTGATCAGGCGCGCCTGCGCGCGCGCGTGCTCGCCGAAACCGACAATATGGGCGATGCCCGCCTGTGTCGCGCGCCGCTTCAATCGGGCAAAGTAAGGATTGTCCCGGTTGATGACGGCGGCGCCGCCCGGCTCGACCCCGAGAAAGATTTCGGCCTTGGCGTCGGCGATTCCGGCGATACCGTCGAAGAACTCGAGATGCACCGGCTCGACGGCCGTCACGACTGCGACATGGGGGCGGACGAGCCGCGTCAGTGGCGTGATCTCGCCCGCGTGACTCATGCCGATCTCGAACACGCCGTAGTGCGCCATCTCCGGCATGCGGGCAAGCGACAGCGGCACGCCCCAATGATTGTTGAAGGACGCGGAGGAGGCGTGCGTCTCGCCGTCGGCGCGCAGCGCGAGCCGCAGCGCCTCCTTGGTCGAGGTCTTGCCCACCGATCCGGTGATGGCGGCGATCCTCGCGTTTGAGCGCGAGCGCGCGGCCCGGGCCAGATCGCGCAGAGCTTCGAGCACGTCGGCGACGACGAGCAACGGCGCATTAGCGGGAAGGGCCGCGCGTTTCTCGGCGGCAACGACCGCGAGGCCTGCGCCCTTGTCCAAAGCCGCTGTGACGAAGGCATGCCCGTCATGGCGGTCGCCGGCGATGGCGAAGAAAGCCTCGGCCGGCGCAATCGTCCGACTATCAATCGAGATGCCCGTCACGCTTGCGGGTAGAGCGTTCGCTCGCTCGGCTCGCATGGCGTCGGCCATGCGGTCCACCATCCAGAGCGGCGGAGTCGTCATGCGCTTTTCTCCCGCAGCGCCGCGGCGATCGCTTCGTGGTCGCTGAAGGGCAGGGTGCGTCCCGCAATGGTCTGACCCGTCTCGTGCCCTTTTCCCGCGACCAGCAGCACGTCGCCCCCGTCGAGCTCGTCGACCGCATGCTGAATCGCCTCGCGCCGGTCGCCGATCTCGATCGCGCCGGGCGCGGCGGCGAGAATCGCGGCGCGGATGGCGGCCGGCTCCTCGCTGCGCGGATTGTCGTCGGTGACGATCACGCGGTCGGCTTTTTCCACCGCGATCGCTCCCATCAGCGGGCGCTTGCCCTGATCGCGGTCGCCGCCGCAGCCGAACACGACAATGAGCCGGCCTTGCGCATACGGCCGCAGCGCCTCGATCGCTTTGGCAAGCGCATCCGGCTTGTGCGCATAGTCGACGAAGATCGGCGCGCCGTGACGGTGGCCGACGAGTTCGAGCCGACCCTTCGCGCCCTTGAGGCCTTCCAGTTCGTTGAACACGGCGGCGGGATCGCATCCGGTCGCAATCGCTTGACCGGCGGCGACGAGCGCGTTGTCCACTTGAAACGCGCCGACCAGCGGCAGCCGGATACGATGGCTCGCGGCGCCATGGTCGATCTGCAGCGTCTGGGAGAATCCATCGATCGCGCAATCGACCAGCCTGATGTCGCGGCCGCGCCGGCCCACGGTCAACACGCGGTTCGCGCGTCGCGCAGCGGCGGCGACGAAGGTTTCGGCGTGGTCGTGATCGACGTCGATCACCGCGATGCCGTCCTCGCTCAGGAGGCGTTCAAACAAGATGAGCTTCGCCTTCAGATAAGCCGCGAAGGTGAGGTGATAGTCGAGATGATCGCGGGTGATGTTGGTGAAGCTCGCGACCGCGATGTGCACGCCATCCAGGCGGTGCTGATCGAGACCGTGCGAAGACGCTTCGAGCGCGAGATGGGTGATGCCCGCGTCGGCAAGCTGCGCAAGCGTCTCCTGCAGTTCAATCGGATCGGGCGTGGTGAGCGAGCCATAACGCTCTTCGGTCGGAGTCACCAAGCCGACCGTTCCGATACTCGCCGCGGAAAGCCCGAGCGCGCTCCAAATCTGGCGCGTGAAGGAGGCGACCGAAGTCTTCCCGCTGGTGCCGGTAACCGCGGCGATGACGCGGGGCTGGCGTCCGAAGAACTTCGCCGCTGCGAACGCGAGGGCGCGCCGAACGTTGGGCGTCAGCACGAGTGCGACATCGTCGGGGAGCGGCTCGGCGGGAGCGCGTTCCGCGAGAATGGCGACCGCGCCCGCGGCGAGCGCGGCGGGAATGTAGCTTGTCCCGTCGGCCTTGGTGCCCGGCACCGCCGCGAACAGGAAACCGGGTTTGACCGCGCGGCTGTCATCGCAAACGCCCGCTATCGAAAGCGACGCATGACGCTTTTCGCATCGTGCGTCGGCCTCGAGAAGATCGTGCAACTGCATGCTGATCCCGCGCTAGCGCCGGGGCTGCGCCCTCGGCGTCATCGGTTTAGAGCATTTCGACGGCCAGTGTGAAGCGAATCGCGGCTGAAAAGCGGCAGCCGCGCGCCGCTAAAACCGGAACGTGCATGCGTCGCACCGCGGTGTCGCTCCCTCACCGGCGCTCTTTCATGGTGGCGAGGATCAACCGGTCCGCGGGCGGCAGGTCGAAACGCGGCTTGACGTCGAGCATCGGCGCGATGCGGGCGATCACCTTGGCGGCGGTCGGTGCGGCGTTCCAACCCGCGGTGGCGTAGCCGTGCGTCTCGGGGAGCGGCTGGGGCTCATCGAGCATGATCAGCACGAGATAGCGCGGGTCGTCGGCGGGCATGACGGCGATGAAGTCGCAGAGGAGCTTGGTCTTGCTGTAGCGGCCGCCGACCACCTTTTCCGCCGTGCCCGTCTTGCCGCCGACGTAGTAGCCGGCGACGTCGGCTTTCCTCCCGCTGCCTTTCTCGGCGTTCAGCCGCATGAGATAGCGCATGGCGACGCTGGTCTCCGGCTTGATCACGCGCTTGGCGAGGCGGCGCGCCTCGTCTTCGCTGCGCTTGAGAAAGGTCGGAGGGATCAGGTAGCCGCCGTTCATCAACGCGCCGAAAGCCATTAGCGCCTGCAATGGCGCGACCGACAGGCCATGCCCGAACGCGATAGTGACGGTGTTGAGTTCGCCCCAGCGCTTGGGAATGATCGGCTCGGCGCTTTCCGGCAATTCGGTGCGCAGCCGCGTGAGCTGCCCGATCTTGCGGAGAAACGCCTTGTGTCCCTCGACGCCGACCGCGAGCGCCATCTTGGCCGCGCCGATATTCGACGAATAGGTGAAAATCTCCGGAACCGTCAGCACGCGGTGCTGCGCGTGATAATCGCTGATGGAGAACCTGCCGTAGTGGAGCGGCGCGCGCGCATCGAACGATGAATTAAGCGTCGCCTTGCCGGCGTCGAGCGCCATCGCCACCGTGAGCGCTTTGAAGGTCGACCCCATCTCGAAAACGCCGGTGGTGAGCCGGTTGATGCGATTGGGGTCGAGCGCTTCCTTGGGGTTGTTCGGATCGTAATCCGGGTAGGAGACCATGGCGATGACTTCACCCGAACGCACGTCGAGCACGAGACCCGCCGCAGCCTTGGCCTTGAATTTCTCTGCCGCAGCCGCGAGTTCATCGCGCAGCGCGTGTTGCACGCGCAGATCGACCGCGAGTTCGACCGGTTTCTGCTGCCGGTCGGAGGCGAAGCCCGCGAGGTGCAGATCGGCGAGACCGCTGTTGTCGAGCCAATTCTCGATGCCGGCGATTCCCTGGTTGTCGATATTGACGTGGCCGATCAAGTGCGAGATTTCGCGACCGTTCGGGTAGACGCGCTTGTTCTCGTTGAGGAAACCGACGCCCGGAATGCCGAGCCGATGCACTTCACGTTGCGTCTTTGGCTTGATCTCGCGTTTGAGCCAGGCGAAGCCGCGCTTCGAGCCAAGCCGCTCGCGTAGTTCCGACGTATCAAGGTCCGGTATGACCGCGGTGAGGAGTTCGACCGCTTCGTCGACGTCGATGAGACGACGCGGCTCAGCGAACAGCGAGGGGACCTTAACGTCGGTGGCGAGGATTTCGCCATTGCGGTCGAGAATGTCGGGGCGGGCCGTCGCGACCGCGTCGCTCGAACCGACTCGTCGCGCGACATGACTGTCGGGGGCGACCGCAAACAGGACGAGACGCGCGGCGATCACGGTATAGATGAGAGCAAAGGAGAGTATGGCGAGCCCGATGCGCGCCTTGGTCTTGCGCGCGCGGTCGACGTTTTGTCTGTAGAGCAGCGCTTGCGCGATGCGGCGCGGCAGCGGAACGCGCGGCGCAGTCGTCTGAGTGGCGTTGGCGGTGGGATCGAGGGCGCTCATCGCTTACCTCGCACGCGCCGGCCGGCGGAAGCTTCCGGTCGCGACCTCGGCCGGCGCGGTCTTCGGCTTGTCGGAGGCGAATGTTTCGATCTCCGGTTCCACGGAGTCGGACGTGCGCAATGGAATTGCGTCGATCGTATCGACCTGCAGCGGGTCGAACGGCTTGAGCGGAAGGTAGTGATCCGCCAGGCGCTGAATTCGTGCCGGATTCTCCAGCTTCGCGGTTTCGGCGCGAAGAGCAGCAATCGCGTCGCGCTCGTGCGCGATCTCCGTTCGCAGCTTGGCGACGCGCTCCGCTTCCACGGTGGCGGCGACCTTGATTTTGTAAACATAGGCCGCGGCGAGCACGAGCGCGGCGGCGACGATCAGGTTGAGCACGCGCATCTCAGCCTCCCCGCGTCAGCGCGGCGAGCGTCGGCAGCCTCGGGACCGCCGGCAGGTCGGATACACGCGCTGGCGCATCGGTTCGTTCGGCGGCGCGCAGCTTCGCCGAGCGTGCGCGCGGATTGGCGGCGATTTCGTCCGCTTCGGGCGTCACCGGACGCTTGGTCAATACGCGGAAGGTTGCCGGTGTGCGCGCGGTGTCCGGGAGGTGACGCGACACGCCGGGCGTTGTGCTGCGGTCGACGAGAAATGTCTTGACCATGCGATCTTCCAGCGAATGGAACGCGACGACGACGAGCCGTCCGCCGGGCTTAAGCACCCGCTCCGCCGCAACGAGTCCGTGGGCGAGTTCGCCCAACTCGTCGTTCACGAACATGCGCAGCGCCTGAAAAGTCCGGGTGGCCGGGTGAATATCGCCGGGTCGCATGCGAACGATGCGCGCGACGATTTCGGCGAGCGCGCCGGTGGTGCGGATTGGCTGTGCGGTGCGTGCGCGTGCGATCGCGCGGGCAACGGCGCGCGCATGGCGCTCCTCGCCGAGCGTCGCGATGATTTGCGCAAGATCGTGTTCGGAGGCCGCAGCCACGACATCCGCGGCGGTCGGTCCGTCGTCGCCCATGCGCATGTCGAGCGGTCCGTCTAGTCGGAAGGAGAACCCGCGCTCCACGCTGTCGAGCTGCAACGAGGAAATCCCGAGGTCGAAGACGACGCCGTCGGCGCGGCCGGCGCCGCCCGCGGCCTCTTCGAGCGCGGAGAAGCAACCCTGCATCAGCGTGAGCCGCCCGCCCGCTGCGTCGACCAGGTCGGCGCCGAGCGCGATAGCGGTGCGGTCGCGGTCGAGGCCCAGCACATGCACGTCATCGGCGGCAGCGAGGATCGCGCGCGTATAACCGCCGCCGCCGAAGGTGGCGTCGACATAAAAGCCGTGGCTGCGAACGCCGAGAAACTCGACCACTTGCCGGGCAAGCACGGGAATGTGACGAGCCGGTCCGCCAGCGACACCCGCCTGGGTGCCGCGGCCCGTCATCATTCCCGTGCTCCGTCGCCCGGCGTCCCGCGCTCCGAACCGAGGCGCTTTGTCAGTGCGCGCACCGCCATCGTGGCCATCTCCAGATGCGCACGGAACCGTTCCGGTTCCCAGATTTGGAAGCGGTTGCCGAGACCGACAAACGTGACCGAGTCGCCGATTCCCGCATGGGCCTTCAACATGTCCGTCAAGACAACCCGGCCCTCGCCGTCGATCTTCAACGTCTCGCTTCGTCCATAGAGCGCGACCAGCAATTCCTCCCGCAGTTCCGAATACGGCGCGTATCGCGAAATCAGCCGCTCGATGTCCGCGAGCAACGCCTTCCCGCCGGCATCGATCGCGGGCTGGTCGAGACTCGGGTAGCAGTACAATCCCTCGAACCCGCCGCGGGAGAGCACCGCTCGAAACGCCGCCGGAATCGACACCCGTCCTTTCGCGTCGAGCCGCGACGTGCAGTTCGCGACAAACCGGTCCATACTCATCCACACACCGGGCCAACCGGATGGTAGGGCGAGACCGCGAACTGTCAGGTCCGGACGTCTGGCCCAAGCTTGGTTGGCACTCTCCCATTGGGATGAATTGGGATATCATGGGCTTTTATGGGCGTCAACGGAGGCGAAATGGCCGGCGACTCCTCGCTGTCGCGAGACTGTTTGCGATTAACCGCTGTTAAACTTAAAGAAACGTTTCTTAACCCTCGCGATCACATCAAGCCATGCGAATAGCGCTCATTAGCGACATTCATGCCAATCGCGAGGCCTTTGAGGCCTGTCTCGACCACGCGCAGCGCAACGCGGTCGACGAATATGTCTTCCTCGGGGACTATGTGGGCTATGGCGCCGATCCCGGCTGGGTCGTTGATTCGGTCATGGCCCATGTCGAGCGGGGAGCCATCGCCATCCTTGGGAACCACGACGCCGCGGTGGTTGGCCAAGTCGCCGATATGAATGAAGACGCGACGACCGCCATTGAGTGGACCAAAACAAAGCTCACCCGGACGCAGAGCGAGTTTCTCAGCCGGTTGCCCCTAACGGAGCAGCGTGGTGCCTATCTATACGTGCATGCAAATCCCGTCGCGCCTGCCGATTGGGGTTACGTCGCCGACCTCTATTCAGCCTCGCGTTCGCTGGTGGCGACCCAGGCGCATGCGACCTTTTGCGGCCATACACATGTGCCGGGCCTGTTCCATATGTCGATTACCGGCAAATTCGCCGGCTTCGACCCGATCGACCGGGTCGAGATTCCGCTGACCCCGCGCCGCCGGTGGCTTGCGGTCATCGGCTCGGTGGGCCAGCCGCGCGATCATAATCCTGCCGCCTGTTATGCGCTGCTCGACGACACCCACGACGTGTTGACCTACATCCGTGTGCCCTATGACATCGACACCGCGGCCAAGAAAATCCGCGATGCCGGCCTCCCGATTGGGCTGAGCTACCGCCTATATCAGGGATATTGAGCAGAGGCATCCGCGTTTGCTGAACGGCCGTCCTCTCCAAGTCGGTGATGTCATCGACGGATTCCGCCTCGACGAGCAGCTTGACTCAGGCGGCATGGCCGACTTCTGGCGGGTCTCCCACGCTGGGGTCAGGCTTCCATTGATCATGAAGATCCCGCTTCTGCGCCGGGGCGAGGACCCGTTGACGATCGTCGGCTTCGAGCAGGAGCAGATGATCCTCGCCAGGCTGACGGGGCCGCATGTGCCGCGCTTCGTCGCCGCCGGCGATTTCGAGCGGCCTTATATTGTCATGGAGCATTTCGCCGGGCAGTCGCTAGCGACCTCGGTCGCGCCGTTGCCCGCCGACGAGGTCGCGCGCATCGGGGCAAAGGTCGCAAGCGCGCTGCGCGACATTCATCAGCAGCACGTCATTCATCTCGATCTGAAGCCGAGCAATATCATTCAGCGCGACAACGAAAACGTGGTGCTGATCGACTTCGGTCTGTCGCGCCATCTGCAGCTTCCCGACTTGATCGGCGAGGAGTTCGACAGCCCGGTCGGAACCGGCGCCTATGTCGCGCCGGAACAGGTGCGGCGCTGCCGCGATGATCCGCGCAGCGACATATTCGCGCTCGGAGTGATCCTCTACCTCTTGGCGACCGGCGAATATCCGTTTGGCCAGCCGGAGCGCGAATCCGAATGGCGTCGGCGGTTGTGGCGCGATCCGCTGCCTCCCTGCTGGTGGAATCCGGACGTGCCGCCATGGCTGCAGGAGATCATTCTGCACTGTCTCGAAATCAAGCCGAGCGCTCGCTATGAAACCGCGGCGCAGTTGCGATTCGCGTTGCAGCATCCCGACGACGTCGTGCTCACCGAGCGCGCTGAACGACGCAGCCGGGACGGCGCGGCGACCGTCTTCATGCGGTGGCTCGCCAATCGCAATGCGCCGCGCATACGTGCACCCGACGCCGCCCGCCTGCTCGATCGCTCGCCCATTATCATGACCGCGATCGATCTGTCGCCCGAGGCCGAAGGATTGCGCGAAGCGCTTGTCGTCGCGCTTCGCCGCGTGCTGGCGACGGAACCGACCGCGCGGTTTGCCTGCGTCAACGTGTTGAAGACTTCGCGCATCGCGCTCGATCCGATGCAGGACGCCCAGGGGCGCAATCCGCATCTGCAGCGTTTGGTCGATTTGAAGCACTGGGCGCGCGTGCTGCCGGTCGCGGAAGACCGAATTACCTATCACGTGTTCGCGTCGCCTGATCCCGCCGCTGCGATCATCGAATATGCGCGCAACAATAATGTGGACCATATCGTCATGGGCGCGCGTGGGAGTTCGCCACTACGCCGCTATCTCGGCAGCGTTTCGTCAGAAGTGGTTGCGCAAGCGCCCTGCACGGTGACGGTCGTGCGGCAGCCAGTCGCCGCGCTCGATTCGTCTGACGAGCAAGCTGTGGCGGCGTCGCTCAGCGGAACCGAGCGGAGCGACACGGGTTGAGCCAATGCGGACGCTTGAATGCGCGCTGTCATGTCCACCGACCGGGGCACTCCAGAAAATGCTTCGTACGCTCATGGGCGCAACGGCCGTGAGCAGTCTCCTATTGTCGACCGCTCTCGCCGGTCGCAAATTGCAGCCATCGAAAATTTGATTAACGCAGCCTTAAGAATTTTCGCTAAACGGTGTCACCGCCCATGCACGCGATCTCCAGTTTCAAGCCCGATTCCCGTTTCGTCGCCCATGTCGCGCCGTCGCCCAATCACGACGAGCGACCTGGTGCGGCTGCGCCGGATATCCTCTTGCTGCACTACACCGGGATGCGGAACATGCAGACGGCGCTCGATCGCCTGCTCAGCCGCGAGTCGCGCGTGTCGTGCCACTATCTCGTCTGCGAGGACGGGGCGATGTTGCAGCTTGTCGTCGAGGCCGACCGCGCCTGGCACGCCGGCGCATCTTTCTGGGAGCGGGGAAACGACATCAATTCGCGTTCGATCGGCATCGAAATCGTCAATCCCGGCCACGAATTCGGCTACCGCGATTTTCCCGAGCCGCAGATCGCCGCGCTGATCGAGCTCACGCAGGACATCGTTGCGCGATGGGCCATCCGTGCCGACCGCGTTCTCGGCCACTCCGATGTCGCGCCGAGCCGCAAAGACGATCCCGGCGAGCGATTCCCGTGGCGCCGCCTCGCGGAGGCGGGGATCGGCTTGTGGGTGCCGCCCGCGCCGATCGAGCCGGGCCCGATCCTCGGCCCGGGCGACGTGGGCGAGGAGATAACGGCATTGCAGCAGGGGTTTGCGGCCTATGGTTACGGAATCGCGCCGACCGGCGTGTATGACGTCCCGACCGCCCAAGTGGTCATCGCCTTCCAGCGTCACTTCCGCCCCGAGCGCATCGACGGACGGGCCGATCTCTCCAC
>Ga0315553_10002539_pt1 | contig 14616 bp, 11 predicted proteins | sample SalMarSW160140MG_FD_203099 | JGI IMG/M metagenome (GOLD analysis project Ga0315553, IMG submission 203099) | Salt marsh sediment microbial communities from the Plum Island Ecosystem LTER, Massachusetts, United States - Salt Marsh Sediment SW1601-40 ... | reverse complement strand
GCGGCGCGAGTCGGACGAGCGGCTGGCCGGCATTGTACTGCTGAGCGACGGTTCACAACGTGCGTATGCGCCCAATGATATTCCACCGCTGACACCGGCGCGTCAGATGGTCGACATCGGCGTGCCGCTGATTACTTTTGGCTTTGGTCAGCCAGTTCCGCCTGATCAGGCACGCGATCTGAAGCTCGATGACCTGGTGACGAATCCGACAGTGTTCGTCAAGAACCAGCTCGATGCGTCGGCGGTGCTGACAGTCGATGGTTACGCACGCCGCGATTTGCCGGTGCAATTCCTGTTCGAAGCGGCCGATGGGAAGATGAACGTTGTGGACAGTGTGCTAGTGAGCGCTACGATAAATGGTGAAAAGCTACCCGTAGAACTCGATTACGTACCACAGGTTCCCGGCGAACACAAAGTTACCGTGCACGTCGAGCGGCAAGACGGCGAGCTGGTGACCACGAACAACGATTTGAGCACGTTCATCACCGTGCTGGCCGGCGGAGTGAACGTGCTTTACCTGGAAGGAGCGATCCGGGTCGAATCGAGTCGCGTCCGCCAGGCCATCGATGCCTCGCCCAACGTGCAGGTCGATTTCGAGGTGTTGCAGAAACCGACCGGGAAATTTGAGATCGGCGACCGGTTTGAGCCGGGGAAATACGACGTCGTTATTTTGGGGAACGTGGATGCGGACGCCTTTGAGTCGGGCGATTTGGAAAAACTGGCCGCCATGGTCGAGGCGGGCACCGGATTGATGATGATCGGCGGGTATCACAGCTTCGGTCCCGGCGGCTATGGGCAGACGCCCTTGGCCGAACTACTTCCCGTGCAGATGGACCGGCTCGAGCGGCAACGATTCGATGAGCCTGTGCGGCAAGATCTGCACTGGCCGGGCCCGATCGCAATGCGCCCCGCCGAACCGCAGGGTACCAGGCATCCGATTATGCAACTCGCACCGCGGGATGAAAACCTGGCCACCTGGGCCAAGCTGCCGCCGTTGGACGGTGCCAACCGCTTCGGCCGTCTTCAACCAACAGCGATCGTACTGGCCGAGTCGGCCGACGACCGCCATCTTCCCTTGCTGGTCGCCGGGCAGCCCGGTGGCGATGCACGTGTGTTAGCGTTTGCGGGCGATACGACCTGGCACTGGCCGATGACAGGCTTTGGGGCCGAGCATCAGCGATTCTGGCGGCAGGTTGTCCTGTGGCTGGCCCACAAGGAAGAGACTGGCCAGGGCGCCTGGATCAAGCTGGATCGACGTCGTTTCGAGCCGCATGGTCGCGTGCAGTTCGTTGTCGGTGCTCGCGATGCGGACGGGCAGCCGGTCGACGACGCACAGTTTGATGTCAAGATCACCATGCCCGACGGGCAAGCGAGCGAGGTACCGGTTTCGCGCCGCGACAAACAGATGGTCGGCACGTTCACCGAAACAACGCAGCCTGGGGATTACACGATCACGGTCTCAGCCATTGATAACGGTGCTTTACTGGGAGACGCCGAGGCACGTTTCCTGGTGTTCGAACACGATTTGGAACTGGACAACCCGGTGGCGGACCCCGGATTGCTAGCTAGCCTGGCACGTATCACCGAGCAGGTGGGCGGACGGTCGCTTGTCCCGGAGCAGTTGCCGGAGCTATTGGACGAACTTTGCCAAAAGCCGCCCCATCAGGAGATCGAACGTGAAACAAAAACCACGTATTACGACCGCTGGCCGTTTTTCCTGCTTTTTGTGGCGCTAATCGGCGCGGAATGGTATCTCCGCAAACGATGGGGGCTGGTGTGAAGAGAGTAGTGTTGGCAGTCGGCTGTCGGTTGAGCGGGACCGCTAAGCTTCGACGCAGTCAGAAACCAGAAACTCGAAACCCGGGACATTCCTTTCTACACAAAACACTCGTTCCATTCCGGCTGGCTGTAGCGCTCTTCGACCAATTGGGCGACCCGTGCCCGCGGCCATTCGTTCGTTTGTTCTCGGGCGTCAAACGCCGAGAGGACCGTTTGGCAGAGTGCATCGCGGTCGAGGGACAGATTCGTGACGAAGCGACCATGTTCGCGCTCGGCTCGATAGTAGGGCTGACGAGGTGGCGGCAGGAGAAACTCCTCCATCAGCTCCAGTGGAAAGTCATAGAGCAGCGTGCCGTGGTAGAGCAGATGCGTGCGTTTGCAGCGCAACGCGTTACCGGAGAATTTTAGCGCCCGCGTGTCGGAACTGACATCAGTCGAGGGGCCGTCTGTAAGTACCAGGTCGCTGGTGCCTGCCCGGGCGACGCGGGCGAGTTGCGTTCCCAGGGAACTGGCCAGGCGGTCGAGTACGAACGCATGGGCCTGATCGAGAGCACGAAGCTGGGGATGTCGCTCGTAGCTGAGCACGACGGCGTACATCAGGCACCCTGGAGCGGCCACAATGGCAGCTCCGCCGCTGCTGCGTCGCAGAACTGGAATACCCTTGCTCCGACAGGCGCCGAGCCGGACCTCGCGGGCCAATCGCGACGAGCGACCCACGACGACCATCGGCCGGGGCGCTTCCCAGAGCCGAACGATTTCGCTGGGGCCTTCGCCCGCTTCGGCGCTGTCCAACAGAGCCTCGTCGAAGGCAACGTTTTCCGTCGGCTCAGGCAAAGTCAAGTCCAAGTATTGCATCGTGGTGTTGTTTTCGCACAGGTTGGTGCTGCGAGACAAGCCCAAGAGAAGGTCGACACTTGGGATATCTTTTTCGCCTCCTTGACGCTCGATTACCGCCTTTTACACTTGAGTTGTGGTGCGACGCTTGATACTGAGACGATCCGATGACCGACACGCCCCCTTCCGACGAGCCTTCCCACGCGAGCGTTCCCGTCCGGTCGCCCCTTTCCTCCGAAGATGCCCTGCCGCCTGTCGAAGTGCCAGGTGCCGGGTTCATTCTCCAGTTGTTCATCTTACCGGCCATCATTGTGGTGGCCATTGTCACGGTGTGGCTGTTGTTTAGTTGGATTGCGCGAGGAACGGATGACCCGCGGTCTTTGATCAGGCGACTGGCAACGCCCAGTCAGTCGCGTTTTCAGGCGGCGCACGAACTGGCAAGCGTGTTGCGCAGCGATCGGTACGCCGATTTCAAACAGGACGGGGATGCCGCCGCGGAGCTGGCGGCCATTCTCTCCAAATCGTTGTCTGACGGCGGACAGGACGAAAGCGAAGTCAGTTTACAAGTCTTCATCTGCCGGGCACTGGGCGAGTTTCACGTTGACGAGGGGCTCGACACGCTGATCGAGGCCACCGGCAAGCAGCATCACGTGCAAGCTCGAAAAGAAGCCGTGGCTGCCATTGCACTGCGGGCCGAGCACGCAGCGTCGTCCAAACCACCAAAATCGATCGATAGCCCCAAGCTGACCGAGACGATGCTCAATTTGGCCGACGATCGCCAGTACCAGGTACGCGAAGTAACGGCCTTCACGTTGGTCTGGCTCCGCGACGCCGCGCTGCGGAGCAAACTCGAAGAGATGCTCGAAGATCCTTTTCCGAACGTACGGTACAATGCCGCACTTGCCTGTTCCAGAATCCACAATTTGGCGGCACTCGAAGTGCTCGAGGAAATGCTCGACCCGAACAACGCGGGCGTTGCGGCGGAGACCGATCCCCGATTGCAACCGGACAAACGCAATCTGATCCTGGTCAACGCGCTCCGCGCCGTGGAGCGGCTGTCAGACGCCGATCCTCAGGCCGATCTCAGTTCACTCAAACCGGCGATTGCAGCATTGCAGGAAAATGGGCAACTCGATCGTCAGATTCGAATGCAGGCAGGCAACGTGCTGGGAATGCTGAAGAAGCGAAGAAACAATTAGAACGGCATCAATCGGGAGTGTTCGGCTACCTCGCTCAATACATGGGCCGCCAGCGGCCCCGCCAAATAATCCTTTTCGATGCCGAGTCGGAGAATTATCAAGGGACGCTCCGCAGCTGCCATACCTTCATTCGGATTGTAGCAACTGGATCGAATGTGTCGCGCAGCGTGCAACCGTGCTATCAGTGCGAGCCTGACCTTGTTTTATCACGGTTTCGAGGGCTAGCATCTTCGGAAGGTGTCGGTCACAGCAGTTGTAAAGCCTTAACGGTTAGGCAAGCGCGGCCCGTCAACTGAGTGTGCACCAATAAGTTGTGTCTTCTGCTCCTCGTCACGCGTCGGATAGTAGCGTTTGAGACTTCAAAGTTTTTTGAAAACTGTAACTCATTATGCTGCTTTGAGTTTGTTGCTGATCTCTGCGCAAATCGTATTTTTCCGTTTGCCGGTTGCTCGTTCATCCGCCACACTCGATTATCGGGTGCGCACACGGTGCGTACCTAACCTACAGTAGAAGAGAGTTTTGTTCCGCGAGATGGTCTTTATTACGGAAAAGGAAGAACCGTGAATATTCATCGGGTGATCAGCTTCTCGATGGTGCTGGGGTCACTGCTGTGGGCGCATTCGGCACAGGCCCAGTGTTGTACGAGTGCATATCGGCTCATGTGCCAGACCGTTTACGACGTAAGGCAGGTAACTGCTTATCGGCTCCAGTGCGAGACGGTGTGCGAGCAGCGTGAAGTGACAGTCTACCGGCCCGTCTGGGAGACGAGCGTGCGGGAGCGGCGTTACACAGTTCAGCGGCCCGTGTGGGAAACCAGCGAGCGAGAAGAACGCTATACCGTTTTGCGCCCCGTGTGGGAAACCGCTGTTCGCGATCAAAGCTACAACCGCATTCGCACCGTCACCGAGACGCACGAGCGTGAAGAGCGCTTCACGGTGCAGCGACCCGTATGGCAGACCGAGGAGCGGCAGCGGCAATTCACGGTCCGCCGACCGGTCGTGCAGACGGTCGAACAACAAGTTTGCCGGACTGTGATGCAACCGGTGACCTCATATCGCACGGAATACGTAGACCAAGGCCAATTCTGCGAGCAACAGACCGTCATACCGGGCAAAGTGCGTCATCCCCACCTGCAATGGATGCCCAAAACACAGGTGGTCAACCCGCTGACCGGCGTGGCGTCAACCCAGCTCGGCGGATTGGTGTGGGTGCCGCGCCAGGACCCGGCCCAGGTAGTGACGAGCCGAGTGTGGCAGCCGAATCTGGTCGCCCGCCAGGTGCCGGTCACTCAGCTCGTCCCACAACAGGTCGTCACGAAAGTGCCTGTTCAGGTTTGCCGGTACGAAGATCAACTGGTGGTCCAAAAGTATCCGGTGCAAGTCTGCAAGATGGTTTGCGAGGAGCACGTCCGCAAAGTGCCGTTCCAAGTTTGTCGCCAGGTGGTCGAGCACGTCGAGTGCAAGGTGCCGGTGAAGGTCTGCCGCATGGTGCAAGAGGAAATGGTGCGGCGGGTGCCCGTTCACACGTGTCACATGGTGTGTGAAGAGCGCGTGGAGAAGATTCCCGTACGCACGTGCAGAATGGTGGCCACCACCGAAACGGTCAACGTACCACGCGTCGTAACCAAGCGGGTGCCGGTGACGTACCAGGTACGTGTGCCCCGCACGGTCGTGATGCGTGTGCCGGTCGATCCGTGTGGTGCCGTGGCCTGCCCGACCTGTGGCCCGTCGACGTATTACGGGGCGGCACCGGCGGCCGGGGAATACTACGACGAAGGAGCGGCCACGACGGAGCCAGCAGCTCCGTCAAGCGGTGAGCAGACACCACAGCCGGCTCTGGACGGCAACCAACCAATGGGCGGTGAACAATCGGTTCGCAAAGAGTCGGCCGGTCAGGACGCGACCGGCGGAGCGGTCGATGGCACGGGTGCTGGCCAACCTCGCCCCGAGCCTACCGATGGTACCGGCACGGGTGCGGATCAAGGCCGCGAAGACCCGCCTTCGATAGATGAAATTCTCGAACAGGACACGATTATTGAAGACGACTCACGGACCTGAAAGCTAAAGCAATAACCCGGCCCACCAGCATCGCAGTTGACTTGCCGACGAGAATGTAAGGGCACGCCTAATTCGGCGCGTCCTTTTCTATGCGCGAACGTCGAGCAAAGTTTCAAAGATCGGTCCATAGCGTGCCGCCTCGAGACAGCGGGACCAGCGGGAGCTTGCCGTTTCGCGAAGTGGACGTCCGACTCACGACGCTTGGTCAGCCCACGGTGTTTCGTCGGGATTTCCGTGCGAGTCAGGACGGGCACGTTGACAGTCTCCAAGGGGAATGCGACACTGGGTGCCGCTCATAAGAAAAGGGCAAAGTACGCAATATGTCATCCTCCGGGCCGACGACCTCGGATCTCCTCAGCATACCATGCCTACTGTTCGTGAAAAGCAAACGGATGTGCTCGCTGGAGAACGGGTCGGTTTTCTCGGCCGGCTGTCGGGCATGTCTCGTCGCGAGGTTGCCCAGTTGGTGCGCGGGCAGGGCGGCACGCCGATCGATCCGGCCGATGGATCGATCACGCTGCTGGTCGTCGGCGAAGAGCAGTTTGCCACGGGCGATCGTGCCGCAGTGCGAGCACAGCTGGACGAACCGCTGCGGACGGCGGCAGCGCGAGGCTCGTTGCGGATCATCGGTGAGACCGAACTGTGGCAACGACTGGGCCTCGTCGACCACCAGGACGATGTCCGTCGGCTCTATACGCCCGCCATGTTGGCGGAGTTGCTCGGCGTGCCGGTAGCGGCCGTCCGTCGCTGGCATCGCCGCGGTCGAATCGTCGCCTGCCGCGAGGTGCGGCGGCTGCCCTACTTCGATTTTTCCGAGGTGGCGGTGGCGCGGCTGCTTGCTAAATTATTTGCGGCCGGCTGTTCACTGCGGACGATCGATCGCAAGCTTGACGAGTTGGCGGAACGACTTTCCCACATCGAGCGACCCTTGGCCACGTTGCCATTCGTCGTCGAAGGCCGCACCTTGTTGATGCGACAGGGCAATGAACTGGCCGAGCCGACCGGACAGTTGATGCTCGACTTTGATGAGATGCACGAGGAAAGTACTTTAGCCGAAGCGGTGCTGTCGACCGCCGAGAGACCGGGATCGGCTGAGGTGGGTGCTTCGGACGGCGAGACACCGGTGTGCACCTCTGCACCTGCTACGCCGGAAGAGATGATCGAGGTGGCTTCCGAACTGGCCGACGAGGGCCAACTGAGTGCCGCCATCGAAATGTATCGAGCTGCGTTGGTCTCTGGTGGGCCAAGTGCCGAGGTCAATTTTCTCTTGGCCGAGTTGCTCTATCGTAGCGAAGACCTGCACGCGGCACGCGAACGCTATTATGCCGCCGTGGAACTGGACGAGGACTACGTGGAAGCACGTGCCAATCTGGGCTGCGTGCTCGTGGAAACTGGCGAGCAGGAATTGGCAGTCGCCGCGTTTCAAGGTGCCTTAGCATACCACTATGACTATCCTGATGTTCACTATCATCTGGCCCGTACGCTTGACGAACTGGGCCGGGCGGACGAGGCGGTAGAACATTGGCGGACCTTTCTGACCACTGCGCCGGACAGTCCCTGGGCTGACGATGCTCGTGATCGCCTGTCGCATGACTAGACGGGATGGGCCGATTGAGACGCTTTGTGGGGCTGTTATTCGAGTCTTTGCCTTACTGGCCCGCCAAGAGTGCTCCCGAACGCGGCGAATAATGTGACGCCCTGCTGGTGAGGCGGCAACACAGATTGTGGCGGTTGTTTGGGGTAAAAGTGCGCGCACCGCACGCCGACATGTGGTCTGCGGTCATCGCTTCGTGATCCGATGAGTATTCCAGCACCACGGTCGGTGGTTCTCGCCCCCTGAAAACCTGGGTAGAATACGTACCTATCAGAACGAACGACGAGCAATCGGAGCGAGTTGGGGGATGAATCAACCGTACTGTCGACTTCCTCAGTTTGCCTGCCGCGTGTCTTACAAATTGGCCACACCAGGGACCGGAGCGGTCCTTGTTGCAAACTTGACTGATTGACCAGCGCCCGACAGCGGCATCGCGCAATTACGGAAGTTTAAGATGAGCGAGATTCTGCTGCATTACAAACAGGTTGAACCAGCCACGTGGATTTATCTCTCGTCGCTGTTGACCATCGCGCTGTATTTCAAGTTCAACCGGTTTTGGAGTATCCGCAACCTGGATCTGCTCGGTCTGATTGTGTTAGCTCCGGGTATGCTGTTGGCCACGCGGGGCGTGGGATTCTATGAATACCTTGGATACGTGTGGTTGTTTTCTGTGGGCGGCCTCTTCATGCTGCGTTTGTGCTTAGACTTTACAATGGTGAGACGACCCTTGTTAGAGCCGAATTTGTCGGTGGGTGGTCTCACGTTCTTGGGTTGTTCGCTTTTTCTTTTCCTGATGGCCAACGTGGCAACGGCACGCGTACATGCCAACGACCTGGCAGGAGTCGCAATGGCTGAACAGATGCAGGGAGGCGAAAAGGTGCAGAACGGAGAAGCGGGTGCACCAAAACACGGCCCAGGCTATCCTATTCTGTTTTGGTTGGTTCACGAGCCGGCAAAGCGAATCGTTGCCGACGATCAAGACGCGTCGCAACCAACGCAGCGCCAACAAAGCGCCGTTCAGCATCTGACGGCGCGACTCGTCGCCATTCTTGCCCACTTCTTTGTCGTTTCCGGCATGGTGCTGATCGGTTACTTCCATTTTGACAATATTAGAATGGGAATCGCCGCGGCCACGCTCTATTTACTGTTGCCCTACACAGCCCATTTGACCGGTCGAGTGGATCACGTGCTTCCGGCCGCGCTGTTGGTTTGGGCGGCTTTGGCGTATCGTCAACCAATGATCGCCGGCTTGTTGATCGGTTTGGCTGCCGGTTTTAACTACTATCCGATCTTTCTGCTACCACTTTGGTTGAGCTTCTATTGGCAGCGGGGCTTGGTTCGGTTTCTCAGCGGCGTGCTTGTTATGCTCATCTCGCTCGTGGGCATCCTCGCCCTGATGTCCGCTGATCTCTCGATGTTTTTTGAAAACGTTCGGCAGATGTTCGGCATCTGGCTGCCGCGCACAGATGATGTCACCGGTTTGTGGAGGCCTGAGTACAGTATCTACCGACTTCCGGTGCTGGCCGTTTTCGTCGTGCTCAGTTTGAGTTTGGCGATCTGGCCGGCCCAAAAAAATTTTGGCACTTTGTTGAGCGGATCAGCAGCCATCATGCTGGCAACGCAATTCTGGGTCGCGCAGGAGGGCGGATTGTACATGGGATGGTATCTTCCCCTGCTCGTCCTGACCATCTTTCGGCCCAACCTGGAAGACCGCGTTGCCTTGTCGGTGCTCAGCGCCGGATGGTTTCGCGGCCGCAAGAGAAGTGGTCCCACGATGCAAGCGGCCTAGGCTTTGGTGAATCACAAACACAGATCGCCTTACTCTTCGTTCGGGCCGTCGTCGAACATCGCTGGACTTAATCCAGTATCGATGATGCTGCAGGCCACGATCGGGTCCATGCCAAGCTGACGCGCCCGCTCCACAACTTGCGGGCTATCGCTGCCTGGATTGAGCCATAGTTCATCACAACCTTTGGCAGCCACTTCCTCGAGAACGCCGATCGCCAGATGCGGAGGGAGGTAGATACTCACGCGAGTCAGTCGGTCTACCGGTACGTCCTGAACGGAAGAATAGACGGGCAAGCCTTCGATGGTGCCTCCACGCGGGTTAACCGGGTAAACTTCGTAGCCCTGCTGCAGGTGGGCACGCACCGACTTGTTGCCGTACTTGCGGCGGTCCGCGCTGGCTCCGAGTATGGCGACGGTCGGCTTGCTCATGGTATGCCTCGAAAATGTTCGCGATCAATCACGGCGCGAACCGCCCGCCGTCGACCGGCGATGCTGCGTGTACCAAGCTTTCCAAGCCAACTCATCGTAGTCGAAATTCACGCCGTCGGTCAGCTTGATCAAAGCCGCCAAAACCTCGGGATTACGAAGCTGTTCAGTCACCCATGTTGGTCCTTTGCTGCCAGCCGACAGCCCTGCACTTCGCCCATCGGGGGAAAACCCAGTGCTAATTTGCCCTGGCTGGCCCCCGGGTATCTTACGACGATGTGTTGTTATCAAAGCGTCGATCAGCGGAGATATCGCTTCCGAGTCGTTTAATTCGCAAAGCGCGACGGCGGCGCGGTTTACCCGAGGGTTGCTCTTGCTTGCTAGTTCTTTGATGTACTGCTTAATCACGTCGCGCCGGCCGGAACGCACCACGTGATCGATCGCATTGAGTCGCAATTCTTCACTGACGTCGACTAACGACCGGCTCACCAGCACGTTGATCGCGTCCGGCGTGCCGATCCCCGCCAGAGAGTCCATGTACAACTGACGAACCGCCGGCACCGGCTCATCTTCGAGGTACTGTGCCAGCGCCCGCACGGCGTAAGGGTTGCGAATCTCCGAGATATTGGTTTGCGCCTGCTCGGTCTTACCCGGCTTGTCGAGCCACGCGCGCCACCTCTTGATCCGCGAAAACCACTCCTTCTCCGCTTTATTACGTTTGATCTTCGACTCGATCAGTTCAATTTCCTGGGCCGTGCGGTACCTCCCCGTGTGCCACTGCAGGCCACGGGCCGCCATCTCCTCGTCGCGGGTCATCCATTGACCGCGCACCTTACGATATCCCAGCGCCGCGCGAGCCTCTGCGTTATCGGGTTCCAATTCAAGTATCCGCTCAAGATGCCGCTTGCGCTGATTGATCAATCCCTGCTGTTGACACCATTCGGCCAGTTTCTCATGACCCTCCACGGTGTCCGAATACGTGGCACGTATCTTGGCATAGGCGATTTCCTCGGCCGACTCCGTGACAACCCTGACCACCTGGTCTTCTGCCAGGCGAATCCTGCCGCCCGAATCGGTGCGGAGATCGTAGACCGTTCGAGGTGATTCATCCGGATTGAGCCACTTGCCGCGTATTTCGCCACCGGACTGCAACACGAAGAGTTCGCCCCAGACTGCCGAGCACGACATTCCGACCGCCGCGAAAATCGCGCCGCAGAGAAATGTACGGAAACTTCGGCAAGCAGGCTTCGACATTGCCATGAGGGCACTGGAAATGGTTGTCCTGACTGGGATTCGACGTAAGATCGGACTAAAATCAAGTCAACCCCGTGAAACGCTCGGCACACTCTATCTATTATACGGATTCGGGGACTGCCTGGGAAACAAGTTTTCGCCTGCTTTCCGGCTCCAATAGGAGCAGCATTTTCGCCGGCCGTGACAGTTAGGGAGTTCGGCACGATGCGAAAACCAGGTGCCAAAATCCCAGGTGCAAAAAACGGAGTCCCACTGCCTTGAGCAAAACCACCGAACAACATCGAGCTGAAGCGCCAGGCAGCGTGCGCTGTGCGGTGATTACCGTGAGCGACACCCGCACGTTGAATTCGGACAGCGGTGGTCGAAAAGTGGTCGAAATGTTGACTGGCGCGGGTCACGAATTGGCTGCCCGCGAGATTGTGCTGGACGAACCGAACCGCATCCGGGCGCTCCTGACGTCGTTGGCCCAGCGCGACGACGTCGAAGCCATTCTGCTCACGGGCGGCACCGGCATCGGCAGCCGCGATCAGACATTCGAGACGGTCAGCGCTTTGCTCAGCAAGACGCTTCCCGGCTATGGCGAGTTATTTCGCATGCTCAGTTACCAGGACATAGGCCCGGCTGCCATGCTGAGCCGCGCGGTCGGGGGCGTGTTCGAGCGTAAGGTTGTGCTAACGATGCCCGGCTCACCGGCAGCCATCCACTTGGCCATGGACAAGCTCATTTTGCCGGAGTTGGGCCATCTCGTCTACGAAGCACGCAAGTAGCCGATGCTAGCATTGCTGTTTACGACCAGATGTAGATCGTCGCTGGCAGCCTGTCGACTGTCGCAAAACCTTCCTTGAAGAGCGCAAGAATTCAGAAAAGCTCGTGGCAGCCACTGAGTTTTTGCAAATCCAGCCACCTACGTTCGGACAAACTCGCCTGGAGTTGCCCGAGCCGATTCGCTATTCTGCCGGCCCGTTTTCTACCGATCGGGTTCGATTCTTCCGCCGGCTCAGTCGTTTTTGAGTGTTCTCCCCATTACGCCCATGGAGGGGCGCATGTACCGCTTCCTCACGCTGCTGGTGGTCATCGTTGCAGTCGGCGGCTGGTTTATCCACCGGAATTACGAATTCGAATACGATGGCTTTGAGCGGTTCACACTCAAGCGACGAGTTGCTGAGCAAAGTGATAACGCTCATAAAGAAACGATGGTTGCCACCGCGCTGGCGCCACAGGTCGAACGCGACGGCAATACGATCCACATCGCCTCGTTCAACATTCAGGTGTTTGGCACGAGCAAAGCAAACAAACCGCACATTATGGAGATACTGGCCGAGATCGTGCGGCGGTTCGACGTGGTGGCCATCCAGGAAGTGCGGGCCAAAGACCAGAATCTGCTGCCGAATTTTGTCCAGCTCGTTAATGCGACGGGACGCCACTACGACTTCGTGATCGGTCCGCGATTGGGCCGCACCAGCAGCAAAGAACAGTATGCGTTCATCTACGACGCGGCCAGCATCGAGGTGGATCGAGACGGTGTCTATACGGTCGATGATCCGGACGATCTCTTACATCGTCAACCGCTGGTCGCCTGGTTTCGCGTGCGCGGCCCGCCCGCCAACGAGGCATTTACCTTCAAGTTGGTCAACATCCACACGGACCCCGACGAAACGGACACAGAGCTGAACGCACTGGACGACGTTTTTCTGGCGGTCAGCAACGACGGTTCACAGGAGGACGACATTATTCTGCTGGGCGACCTGAACGTCGACGATCATCACCTCGGCCAGCTTGGCAGCTTGCCGGGCGTCGCCTGGATGATCTCCGGTGCGGCGAGCAACACCCTGGGAACCAAGCTCTACGACAACATCATCTACAAACCGCACCTCACCACGGAATTCACTGGTCGCGCCGGCGTGTTCGACGTCTTGCGGGAGTTCAATCTCACGACGGACCAGGCACTGGAGGTGTCCGATCACTTACCCGTCTGGGCGGAATTCTCTGTGCGCGAAGGCGCACCCACCGGCCCGCTGGCCGCACGCCCCAACGAACCGGTGAAGAAATAATCTTGCGCCATGGAAAGCTAGTCCGTGTGAGTGGCACCCCTGCTCACTTTATCCGGCGGTGCCCCCCGCCGTTTTTTCTTATCACCCGCACGGCATTCAGCGGCCAAAAAAATTTTTCTGTGGCTTGTTGAAAGTGGGCCACTGGTTGTGTTATGTTCGCTTCTGAAATGAGGGTATCTCGCCGAGCCGGCCAATAAGACAAAGTTGGCACACCGGTATCCAAAGAGCCCGCGGTCGAACGCTATCGTTCGGCGGCGGGCTTTTTTTGTGCCTATACGGCTCGGTGACCGCTCGGCGGGCTACCCCCAGCGTGATGTTGACGGCGTTCGGTAACACTTTAGCCGCCTGAAGCGAATCGCCACAAGCACGAATTGAGTTGCCGGTTGTCAGTTGCCAGTTGTCGGTCTCGGGCGGTTACTGGCAACTGGCAACCGATAACTGGCAACTTGGTCCAACGTGTGATTCGTGGTCCTCTTGCTTCAGATAGCTGAAGATTTACGGAATGCGTTTTCCGCACGGCGGTTAAGAGGGAGCAGATTGTGGCCGCAACAAAACAGATATTTCGACGTTTCGAGGAAGCGCAGCACGACATTCGCAACAGCGATTTGCTGCTGTTTCGGCGGCACTGTCTGATCTCCATCGCGGGGCGCGGACAACATTCGCACGCGGCCAAGGCGGCCTGGTGGGGTGACGAATTGTTCTGCCTGGAAGTCCGCGAACTGCACGGAGGTCGAGCAGTCACGCTCCGCAGCCAGGTGAAGCGTTTCCCGCGACGAATCGACGTCTACCACACAAATCCTGACAATCGGTGGCCGGTTTACGATCGACGGCGATCCACCCATTTTATGCGGCGACTTGCAGGCTGCCCATACGGGTATCGAGTCCTGTTGGGCGCCGCCACTCTCCACTTGCCGTTGGTTCGCCTGATGGTCAAGCCGGAGATGAACGACCGCGCGATCGATCGCCGGCCACCGTTTTGCAGCCAGGCGTGCGTGATGGCCGATCGCATTGGCGGGGGTGTCGACCCGGTGCCCAACCTGGCCGACCGACTGACCGAGCCGGCCGATCTGGCCCGCAGCCCCTTTTACCAATACGCATTTACATTGGTGTCGCAATGAAGAAGTTGTTCACGGTGATTCTGTTGACGGCAATGCTGCTTGCCGCCCTGTATGCCGGTTTGGTCACGGCCGCGCCATGTCCGCCGGGCGGCTGTCCGAACACCACGGTACCGGGGCAGTTCGTGGCCTCACCGTACCAAGCCGACGCGCGTTACCAATCGGTCGTCCGTGTGGTCAACCAATACGGCCGCATCCGCGCACTCGGCAGCGGTACGCTTGTCGATAAAACCGATCGGTACGGCTGGGTGCTCACCTGTGCTCACCTGTTTCGCGAGGGTACGGGAGACATCACGGTCGTGCTGCAGAACGGTCACCGCTTTGGCGCCCGGCTGTTGAAGGTGGACGCGGCCTGGGACCTGGCCGTGCTGCTGATCAAGGTGCCCGAGTTCGCCCCGACGAGCGTGGCGACAGAAGCCGCGGCACAGGGCGAGCCGCTCTCGTCCTGCGGATACGGTCCGGACGGTCGCTTTTGGTGCAATCGCGGCCGTGCACTCGGCTACGTGGTGGCGGGTGGAA
>Ga0315553_10002538_pt1 | contig 14619 bp, 16 predicted proteins | sample SalMarSW160140MG_FD_203099 | JGI IMG/M metagenome (GOLD analysis project Ga0315553, IMG submission 203099) | Salt marsh sediment microbial communities from the Plum Island Ecosystem LTER, Massachusetts, United States - Salt Marsh Sediment SW1601-40 ... | reverse complement strand
TGTGCCCTCAACATCCTGGCCCAGGCGAAATCCGCTCTCGGCGATTTCGACGGCCTGGTGCAGTTGCTGCGCCTCAACGGTTTTGTCAACGCCGCCCCTGGCTTTGACGATCATCCCAAGGTGATCAACGGAGCGTCGGACTTCCTGGTCGAGATCCTTGGCGGCAAGGGAATCCATACCCGTATTGCCGTTGGCTGTGCGAGCCTGCCTCTCAACGCCGCCGTCGAGATCGACGCGATTTTTGCAGTGGACTAAACCCCTCGTGTCTCGGCATCCCCCATGGCCGAACTCTATTGGCTGAAACGGCCGATCGCCCATCGCGGCTTACATGACGCCTCCAAGGGCATCATCGAGAACAGCGCTTCCGCGGTGCGCGCCGCCATGGGCAAGGGCCTGGCCGTCGAGGCCGACGTGCAATGCGCCGCCGATCACATGCCAATCGTCTTTCACGACGCGACCCTTGACCGGCTCACGGCAAAGACCGGCCCGGTCGCCGCACACAGCGCCGAGGCGCTTTCCGGCATTGCCTTGCGCAACAGCAAGGACTGCATCCTTTCGCTTCCCGCCCTTCTCGATCTCGTCAATGGCCACGTGCCGCTGCTGCTCGAGGTAAAGAGCACCTGGACGCGCGACGGCAAATTCGAGACCAATATTGCCGGCATGCTTGCCTCCTATCCTGGCCCGGTCGCCGTGATGTCGCTTGACCCTTACGCGCTCGTATCCTTTCGTTCAGCCGCACCTCAATTACCGCGCGGGCTCGTGGCGGAGCGCTTCGACAATCCGTCCGACTGGCCGCAGCTTACCGCCGGACAACGCCTTGCCATGCGGCATCTTCTCACTGCCGCCATCGCGTGGCCTAACTTCATCGCTTACGATGTCGAGGCACTGCCCGCACTCGCGCCGCTCATTGCCAAGGCGCTGTTCGGGTTGCCGCTTCTGGCCTGGACGGTCAGGACCGAGGAGGAGCGCGTGCGCGCACTCCGCTATGCCGACGCCATCATCTTCGAAGGGATCAAGCCTTAAGTCATGGGCGACATCGAACAGCATAAGCCTCATGCCAGCCACGGAAACGAGGCTTTTGCGGTGCGCATCGCCAAGCATATCGGCGATGTATCCCGCGCAGATTGGGATGCGTGCGCCGGTGCGGGTCCAACACCGTTCGCAACATGGTCAGATAACCCATTCATTTCCCATGACTTTTTGACGGCCTTGGAAGACAGCGGCTCGGCCGCGCCGTCGACGGGCTGGCTGCCGCATCACCTCGTCTTCGAAGATCGCTCGGGCGCGGTGCTCGGCTGCATGCCTTGCTACCTCAAGTCTCACTCGCTCGGAGAATACGTGTTCGATCACGGCTGGGCCGAGGCTTACGACACCGCCGGCGGCCGTTACTATCCTAAGCTTCAAGCCTCGATCCCCTTTACCCCGGTCCCCGGGAGACGCTTGCTTGTCAGGCCCGGCGAGGACCGGGCCGCGCACCAAGCCGTCTTGTTGCAGGCGGCGATGCAAGTGACGGACCGGCTCGGCCTCTCATCGCTGCACATCACCTTTCTCACGCGTGACGAATGGGAGCTTGCCGGCGAGATCGGTTATCTCAAGCGGAACGATTTGCAGTTCCGTTGGCAAAACGATGGCTATGCGAGCTTCGAAGATTTTCTAAGCAGGCTCGCTTCGCGCAAGCGAAAGGCCATCAGAAAGGAGCGCCGCGAAGCGCTTAGCGACGGTATCGCCATCGAATGGGTTACGGGACGAGACATCACCGAAGCCCATCTCGATGCGTTCTTCGCGTTCTACATCGACACGGGCGAACGCAAATGGGGTTCGCCCTATTTGACACGTCCCTGCTTTAGCCTGCTCGCGATGACCATGGCCGACCGGATGGTGCTGATTCTTGCCAAGCGGTCGGGCCGCTATGTCGCCGGTGCGATGAACTTCCTTGGGCAAGAGACACTCTATGGACGGTACTGGGGCGGGATCGAGCATCACGCCTTCCTCCATTTCGAGGTCTGCTACTATCAGGCCATCGAGTTTGCCATCGCGCACAAGCTCGTTTTCGTGGAGGCCGGTGCACAAGGGGCGCATAAGCTCGCCCGCGGTTATTTGCCGGTCGAGACCTATAGCGCGCATTACATCGCCGACCCTGGCTTGCGCCGCGCCGTTGCCGACTATCTTGCCCGCGAGCGGCTGGCGGTGTCGCATGAGATTGCGCTTCTTGCCGGCGAATCGCCTTATCGCAGCAAGGATCGTCTTTGACTCTTGAGTTGACGATACGCTTGCAAAGATTCGAAATGACTTGAGAAAATTCCAGCGAGGACGCGCGCATGGCCTACGATGAGAACAATATTTTCGCCAAAGTGCTGAGAGGCGAGATCCCCTGCCATAAGATCTACGAGGACGATGACACGCTCGCCTTCCTCGACATCATGCCGCGCGCCGACGGTCATACGCTCGTCATCACCAAGGAGAAGGCGCGCGACTTTTTTGATATTTCACCCGCAGGCCTCGCCAAGCTCATGGGGGTAGTCCAGAAGCTCGCGCCGAAGATCAAAGAGGCGATGGGCGCGGAAGGTGTCCTCATCCAGCAATTCAACGGCGCCGCCGCAGGCCAGACGGTGTTTCACCTGCATGTCCACATCGTTCCCCGCAAAGAGGGGCAGCGGCTGAGGCCGCCCGAGGACAAGATGGCCGACCAGGCGGCGCTTGCCGCCACCGCCGAGACGATTCGGAAGAAGGTGGACCAAGGCTGAGGCAGGCGCCCTCGCCCGATTGCTAGCCTCGAGCGGGGACAGCCGCTATTTCGAGCCGAGGGGAACCTTGGGCACGAGGCTTGAATCGGAGTTGCGGTTGCGCGCAGCCTTCGGCTTTCGCCGCCGAGGCTTGGAAGCGTTTTTCGCTCGCCCTTTCGGTGCTTTCGGTCCGCCATCGGCGGGGCCGTCATTGCCCGTCCGGTCCGCCGGAGCGCGCGGGCGGACCGGCGTATCGGTCTTGAGATATTCGAAGCCGAGCACCTTCTCAGGCCCCTTGTCCTCGACATTGACCTTGACGATGCCGCCGTCCTTAAGCGCGCCGAACAAGATCTCCTCGGCCAACGGCTTCTTGATGTTCTCCTGAATGATGCGGGCAAGCGGCCGCGCGCCGAACTTGTCGTCATAGCCGCGCTCGGCCAGCCACGCATTTGCCTCCGGTGTCAGCTCGATGGTGATGTTGCGGTCGCCGAGCTGAGCCTCCAGCTGGAACACGAACTTCTCCACCACCTTGGAGATGACCTCCGGTGTCAGACCGGCGAACGGAATGATTGCATCGAGCCGGTTGCGGAACTCCGGCGAGAACATCCGATTGATCGCTTCCTCGTCGTCGCCCTCGCGTTTGGAACGATTGAAGCCGATCGCCGACTTGGCCAGATCGCTCGCCCCGGCATTGGTGGTCATGATGAGGATGACGTTCTGAAAGTCGACGCTCTTGCCGTTATGGTCGGTGAGCTTGCCGTGATCCATGACCTGCAACAGGATGTTGAACAGGTCCGGATGCGCTTTTTCGATCTCATCGAGCAACAGCACACAATGCGGGTGCTGATCGACCCCGTCGGTCAGGAGCCCGCCTTGATCGAAACCGACATAGCCAGGCGGCGCGCCGATCAGCCGCGACACGGTGTGCCGCTCCATATATTCGCTCATGTCGAAGCGGAGCAGCTCGACGCCGAGCAGCAGCGCGAGCTGGCGTGCCACCTCGGTCTTGCCGACGCCGGTCGGGCCGGAGAACATATAACAGCCGATCGGCTTGCCGGGTTCGCGCAATCCGGCGCGCGAAAGCTTGATCGCCGCGCCCAGCGCCTCAATCGCCCGGTCCTGACCGAACACCACCCGTTTGAGGTCCTGATCGATCGCGCGCAACACCTCGGAGTCCGTCTTCGATATCGTCTTCGGCGGAATCCGGGCCATGGTAGCGATGGTCGTCTCGACTTCCTTGACGCCGATGGTCTTCCGCCGCTGCCGCTCAGGCACCAGCATCTGCGAGGCGCCGGTCTCATCGATGACATCGATTGCCTTGTCGGGCAGTTTCCGGTCGTGGATATATTTTGCCGACAGCTCGACCGCGGACTTGATCGCCTGAGCGGTGTAGCGGATGCGGTGGAAATCCTCGAAATAGGGCTTCAGTCCCTTCAAGATCTCGATCGCATCCGGCACTGACGGCTCGTTGACGTCGATCTTCTGGAACCGCCGCACCAGCGCCCGGTCCTTCTCGAAATGCTGGCGGTACTCCTTGTAGGTGGTCGAGCCGATGCAACGCAGCGTGCCCGACTGGAGCGCCGGCTTCAGCAGATTGGAGGCATCCATGGCGCCGCCCGAAGTGGCCCCTGCCCCGATCACCGTGTGGATTTCGTCGATGAACATGATCGCGCCGGGATAGGCTTCGATCTCGCGCATGACGGCTTTCAGCCGCTCTTCGAAATCGCCGCGATAGCGCGTCCCGGCAAGCAGCGCGCCCATGTCGAGCTGGAAAATGTTCGAATCCGACAGCACCTCCGGCACATCGCCCATGACGATGCGGCGCGCCAAACCTTCGGCGATGGCCGTCTTACCGACGCCGGGATCGCCCACGAAGAGCGGGTTGTTCTTCTGCCGCCGGCACAAGATCTGAATGGTGCGCTGGATCTCCGGTCCGCGGCCGATCAAAGGATCGATGCGGCCGGAGCGGGCTTTCTGGTTGAGATTGATGCAATAGACCTCAAGCGCGTCGGCCCCGCGCTTCTTCTCGTCGCCGCCGTCGACCGTTGCGGCGTCGTCATCGACCCCGCGCACGGTGCGCGGCTCCGACATGCCGGCCCGTTTGGCGATACCGTGGCTGATATAGTTGACCGCATCGAAGCGCGTCATGTGCTGCTCTTGCAGGAAGAAGGCGGCATGGCTCTCCCGCTCGGCGAAGATCGCCACCAGCACATTGGCTCCGGTCACCTCTTCCCGGCCGGACGACTGCACATGGGCCACGGCCCGATGAATGACCCGCTGGAAAGCGGCCGTGGGCTGCGCGTCGCCGTGCGTGTCGAGCACCATCGCCGACAGCTCGTTATCGACATAGCCGGTCAGCTTGTCGCGCAAGAGCTCAAGATCGACGTCGCAGGCGCGCATCACCGCGGCCGCGTCGCGGTCGTCGAGCAACGACAGGAGCAGGTGTTCGAGCGTCGCGTATTCGTGGCTGCGCTCATTGGCATATTGCAGAGCGCGCCTCAAAGCCTGCTCAAGACTGGTCGAAAACGAAGCCACCTAAATCCTCACTCTTTCTCCATAGTGCATTGCAGCGGGTGCTCGTGCTGGCGCGCGAAGCTTGTCACTTGCGCTACTTTAGTCTCGGCGACCTCATAAGTGTAGACCCCGCAGATGCCGACGCCCTTCTGGTGGACGTGCAACATGATGCGAGTCGCCTCTTCCGGCGGCTTGTTGAAGAACCGTTCGAGCACATACACGACGAAATCCATCGGCGTGTAGTCGTCGTTCAGCAGCAACACCTTGTAGAGGCTCGGCCGCTTGGTCTTCGGCCGCGTCTTGGTGATGATATGGGTGCCGGTCTGGTCACCCCGGCGAGGATCGCCGTTCCGCGCCATCATTAACCCCTATGTGGCCTCACATCGGTCTTCTGCCAAGGCATGAACGGCCGTGCCAGCGGCCCTTCTCGACCATTTTAGCTTCAACGGGTGCGCTACCGCAAATCGGGAGCGCTCGCTTTCATCACCATAGTGTGGGTTGCGGACAGAAAAACGGCAAACAAAAAAAGACCCGGGCGAGCCCCGGGTCTTTTTGAAATGCAAAAGATGGAGGTTTGCGAGCCGACGTTACACCAGCTTCTTGCTGAAGGCAGCCTCAACCGGCTTGTAGGCATCCTTGGCAAGGCCGACATACATCTCACCGAGCTTCGACATCTCGGCGATGTAGGAGTCGTAGGCTTTCTTGGCGTACTGAGACTGAATCTCGATCGCTTGCTCGACCGACTTGGCGCCCACGATCTGCTCGAAAGCGCGGGTTGAATCCTCCATCGCCTTCTTGGAATAGTCGGTGACCTCTGCGGCAATGGCCTGGAAGCCCTTGTTCACCTCGCCGAAGGAACGTACGGCGGCGTCGAAGCCGTCTTTGCCAACCTTCTGGAACTCTTCAAAACCTTTGAGCATCTGACCCTCTCTCGACATGGATTAAGTGTTTGCTGCGAACGCGAAGCGATATATATGCGTTGCACAAAAGAAATCAATAGGAATTTTGCACTGCACAATAATTCTTGATCCCCTGGCTTAACACTTTGGCAATAGACGGATTTTAGCCTTGTTATTGCCATCGAGGCTTGCCATGGGGGGACGCATTGCTGGCGTTCCGCAGGGCAGGCCGGCGCGCCGCTTTTCGCAGGGGGAAAGGCCATCAAACGGGGGAAGATTTGGCCTCTGGTAAATTGACGGGCAACAGGCACTGTGGCCGCACGGCAGTACGCCGTGCCGGCTGCCTCGCGCTTGCGCTCACGCTGATTCTCGCGGGATTGGGGACGCCGGTCCATGCCGCACCCCGAATCGCGGCGGCGATCGTGGTCGATATGAACACGGGCTCGATTCTTCATGCCCAGGACGCGGAAGCGCTCCGTCATCCGGCCTCGCTGACCAAGATGATGACGCTTTATGTCCTATTCGGCTATCTGCGCGCCGGCACGATCAAACCGGATACCGAGCTGGTTGTAACTCCTCATGCCGCAAGCCGCGCCCCGACGAAGCTTGGCCTGAAACCCGGCTCGACCATCAAAGTCAGCGATGCCGCCAAGGCGATGGTGACCAAATCGGCCAACGATGCCGCCGCGACCATCGCCGAGAATCTCGGCGGCACCGAGGAAAACTTTGCCCGCGTGATGACCGATACGGCGCGGCGAATCGGCATGACCAAGACGGTGTTTCGCAACGCATCCGGCCTCCCCGACAAGGAGCAGGTCACCACCGCGCGCGATATGGCCATTCTCTCGGCGCATCTGATCCACGATTACCCTGCATATTACAAAGTGTTTGAGACGCGCTATTTCACCTACAAGGGCCGCAAATACCGCAATCACAATAAGCTGCTATTCGGCTACAAGGGCACTGACGGCATCAAGACCGGCTATACACGGGCGAGCGGCTTCAATCTTGCAGCCTCCGTCCATCGCGGAAACAAGCACCTGCTGGCCGTGGTGCTCGGCGGCAAGACTGGAAGCCAGAGGGACGCGGCAACCCGTGCCCTTCTCGACAAGCACTTGCCGAAGGCCTCTGAGTCCAAACCCAGCAAGGCGCAGCGCATGGCATCTCTGGTCGGAGCACCGCCGCCCAAGCTGCCGCCGATCCAAAAGCCGGCTCCAAAGACGGCAGCGGCGGAACCGGCTTCGTCCTCCGCGCCTGCCGAGGGCGACATCACCGAAGGTTCCAAGGCAAGAAACACCGCAGGCAATTCAGTTCGCTACGCCGGCAGCTATCACGTCCAAGTCGGCGCGTTTACATCGCGGGCCGAAGCCGAGAACCGGCTCGGCATGGTGCAGCAACGCGCTCTAGACGTGCTCAAGGGACACCTGCCTTTCACGGCAACCTTTGTCAAAAACGACACGGAATGGTATCGGGCCCGCTTTGCAGGTTTTTCTCAGGACAGCGCCAAATCCACTTGCGCGGCTTTGAAAAAGCGGTCGCTCGATTGCGCGATCATGCTGGCGGAATAGACGCTAGCCTTGCGCGTCATCGGCCCCCGAGCAGCACGTCCTTGGCCTCATTGATGCGCGCGGCCAAGTAATTCGAGCCCCCCTGATCGGGATGCAGCTTCATCATCAGCCGGCGGTGCGCCCGCTTGATGTCCTCTTCGCTCGCGTTCCGCTCGATTCCGAGCACCTCGTAAGCCTCTTCGGCGCTCATCCGTTTTGCGCCGCGCCGCGCTCTTCGTGGCTCCTCTTGCGCGCCGGAGGCTTGGTCACGCCAGCCGGGTTGCCGCCAATCGAGATAGGCTTCCATGACCGCCGCTTCCGGGGCGCCCTCCTGGTGCAACTCGGCCAGAAGCTCCATTGCCTCGAGATCGCTGAGGCTGGAAAGGGACCGGCCGGCAAATCGTCCCGAGAGGCACTTGCCTTCCATTTCTCCGCTGTCGTGATCGAGCTCGACCTCGAGCCGGTCGGTCTTGATACGCGACTTCTGGCCCGGCGTGCTGCGGCCCTGGCCGAACAGGTCGCCGAACCCGGACCCGCCGCCCGGCCGCAGCAGCGAAAAGCCGAACACCGCAAGCGGAATGGCGATGGGGAGCGCCCCGCGCAGGATGAGAAATCCCGCGACGGCAAGGGCCGCGACCCCGCCCATCCGGCGCAAGCCAACGGCGAGATTGCGGGGATTGGCCCGCACGAGCAGCCGCCCGGCAACGAGAATCAGGACCAGAAGGGCGCTGCCGACAAGAAAATAGGCCATCGATCAGGCCGTCAGCCAAGCTGCTCGAGAAGACGGAGGGCAACCTTGCTCTTCGTCTCGTCGCTGAAATCCTTCAAGGCCTTGCGGCCGCCGCTCGCATATACGGCCACGGCGGCGAGAAGCTCGCGCAGCTGCTTGGCAGAACCTGCGTCGAAACGGCTATACGCACCTCGGGACAGCCGGGCGATTTCTCTGAAGGCGCGTTCGGCCTTGGTGTCATGGCCCTCCTGAAACAAGAAGACCGGCACGCCGATTAGTCCCAACTCGCCGGCCAGATTGGCGAGCCGGTCGACATCTTCTTCCATGCAATCGCCGACATAGACCAGCGCGTTGACCTTGCCCGCCTCGTTTTCGCGCCTTGCATGCGACAGCACCCTGCCGATCTGAGTGAAACCCCCGGCGCAAGCCACCCGGCGCATGAGCCGCGCCAGCGCCTCGGGATCTCCGACCCATTTCGAGGCGCGGCATTCATTGAAGCCGCGAAAATAGACAAGCTGCACGTCGAGGCCGCCAGCCGCCTTGACCGCCTTGAACATGTCAGCCTGCAATTCGAGCGCGAGGTCCCAAGACGGCTGCCGGCTCATTGTCGCGTCCATGGCAAAGATCAACCGCCCCTCGCCCGAACCCACAGGTTTCAGGCTTCGTACCTCGTTGAGGAAGGCGTCGATCTCCGCCCGGGTCGAGCGCCCTGGCGCGATCTCACCCCGATCCGTTTTCGCGGGGGCTTTCGGCGCGGCCATTCTCTACCCTCTCCAAGGAACGACAACTCCAACTATAGATGGACCCTTGGGACCTCGCGAACAATGCCGGATCGCGCGTGCGGGACCCGGCCGTTGACGGGCCGATAAGCCCCTTTATGGTCGCCCCGCAGAAAGGAACAAGATGAGCGTCATCGGCGTCCGGACCGTAGGCGATTTGAGACGCCTCCTTGCGCCGTGGCGGCAAGCGGGCGATCGCATCGGGCTCGTTCCCACCATGGGCGCGCTTCATGAAGGTCATCTCTCTCTGGTCGCCCTTGCCAGAAACCAGGCCGACCGCGTCGTCACCTCGATCTTTGTCAATCCGATCCAGTTTGGGCCGCGCGAGGATTTTCATCGCTACCCTCGCGATGAGGCCGGCGATCTTGCCAAGCTCGAAAAGGCCGGCACGGACCTCGTCTTCAGCCCAGACACGACCGAGATGTATCCGCAAGGCTTCAGTACGAAAGTGACTGTCGGCGACCTCACCGAGGATTTGTGCGGCGCCGCCCGGCCGAACCATTTCGATGGTGTTGCCACGGTCGTGACCAAGCTCTTGTTGCAATGTGCACCCAATTTCGCGGTGTTCGGCGAGAAGGACTATCAGCAGCTGCTCGTCATCAAGCGCCTGGTGAGAGATCTCGATATCCCGGTTGAGATCGTCGGCGGGCCGATCGTGCGGGAAAAGGACGGGCTGGCGCTCTCGTCGCGGAACGCTTACCTCTCGCCGCCCGAGCGCACGGTCGCGCCCCTGCTCTATCAGACCATCACGGCGGTAGCGGCCGACCTCGCCAAGGGCCGCGGCGCCGATGACGCCGCCGAAGCGGGACGCTTCAAGCTCGAGGCCGCAGGCTTCCGGGTCGATTATGTCGCGGTGCGCGATCCCGAGACATTGGCGCCGCTCTCAGGTCCGGTACAACATGCGCGCGTTCTGGCCGCGGCCTATCTCGGTCAGACACGGCTGATCGACAATGTCGCGGTGCCGGTCTCTACCAATCGATAAGGCGAAGCTCACGCAGTTCTTCGCGCATCCCTCGTGGCATCTCATCAGCTTCGTCACTGAGCCCCGTCGCGTCCGGCGGAGCGTCCGCAACTTCGAGATAGCGCCAGCCTTGAAAGGCGCGGCGCGGCTGCGGCCGGGTCAGCACAAGCGCCGTATCAAACACGATACCGCAACAGCGCGTGCCGTCGTCCTTCACATCCGCCCTGAGATCGAGAATACGCTGGCGAACCAGCACGAACCCCTTGATCACCCAATAGAGCGACCCGCCCTCGAGCAGTTCGGCGCGCCGCCGCGGGGTCTGGCGCGTACGATGGCGGAGCTCAGGTACCTTTCCAGCTTTCGCCAAGCGCTTGAGCCGCTCGGTCTGCCATTCGGCCAGCTCACGGGGCGTTTCGATACCAACGCAGAGTTTGATCAGATGAACCGTCATGACAGATCACGAACAGTCAGTGAGCCATGAACAACGGCACGGCCGCCTCTTCCAACACCGTGAGCGTTACCCCGCCAAGGATGAATTCACGCCAGCGGGAGTGATGGAATGCCCCCATAACGATCAGTCCGGCGTCAAGCTTCTTCGCCTCTGCCAACAGCAATTTGCCGATATCGCTGCCTTCGCCGATATCGACCTGCACCGCCTCGGCGGTGACGCCATGACGCCCCATATGGGCAATCATATCGTCGGTTGGAATGATCCTCTCGTCTGTCTGCTCGGAGGTCACGCCGACGAGGAGGATGACGCGGCTGGCAGCTTCCAGGAATGTCAAGGCATCATTGATCGCCCGCGCGGCTTCGGCACTTCCGTCCCATGCCGCAACGACGGTTCCCTCGAGTCCTGGGTTCTGAAGCGCCGCCGGAACGATCATCACCGGCCGTCCCGACGCAAAGAGACAGCGCTCGACCAGCGCGTATTGCCCGACGAGAGGATCGCCGTCGCGCGGTTGACCGAGGATCGCAAGATCGACATGGCGGGCAATTTGCGCGAAGTCATGCGGAAATTCCTCGCTGATGCCCTGCAGCAGCCTGGTCTCGGCTGCCACACCAGCCTTTTTGGCGCTCGCCTCGAACGCAGCCAGCACACCCGCGCCTTGGGTCTTTACGTTTTCAAGCACCTCGCTCATGTCGGCGAAACCTACATCGGCACCGTAGAGCGGAAGGAGCGCAGTGGGGGCAAAGGCGATGCCGAGGAGATGGGCGCCATGCTCCTTGGCCAGCTTCACGGCAAAGGTCACGCGGGCCTTGGCGGCCTCGGTCCCATCCAAAAAGACAAGAAGATCCTTAAGACTCATGGCCTATTCCCGCTACGATTCTGCGCCTCGACTTTCCGATCACAAAGAGTTTACCGCGCGCGTTGGCAACCGCTCAGGGGTCACGGAGCTTTGAACAGGAGTGACGCAACAGCGCCAAAATCACAGCTATAGCTCGCATGGTGGCTTTGCGCCATCGTTACCCTTACTTATGGATAGGAGAGGAATATGAAGCTCAATCGCAAGTCGGGTGCTAAGCTTGCCATGACGGCAGCGGCTCTGGTCGTTTCCAGCACAGCTCTCGTTGCTTCCGCTTTTGCAGTCGAGGGCATCCCCGGACGCTGCTTCGGCGTCAACGGCTGTGCAGGCAAGGGCGACTGCAAGACCGCCAAGAACGACTGCAAGGGCAAGAATGGCTGTAAAGGTCAAGGCTGGGTCCAGATGCTCCAGGATGAGTGCGCCAACCACGGCGGACAGTTCGAGCAGAGCTAAGATCGACTAGGTGTTACGGCCGGCCGCGACGCTCGCGGCCGGCTTTTTTAAACTGTTGGAAGCTTAAGGCCATGATCAGCGAAAAGCCCCCCTATCTCGGCTTTGGCTTGGGGCTCAGGCCACAGCATTATCGGGAGATCCTCGACGGCTCCCCTGCCATCGACTGGTTCGAAATTATCTCCGAGAACTACATGATCGAGGGTGGCCAGCCCTTGCACATGCTCGACCAGATCGTCGAGCGCTATCCCGTGGTGATGCACGGCGTTTCGCTCTCCATTGCCTCGACCGCGCCGCTCGACATGGACTATCTCGCCGCGCTCAAAAAGCTGGCCGAACGGGTCAAACCGAAATGGATCTCGGATCATCTCTGCTGGACCGGCGTCCACGGCGTGAACCTGCACGACCTCCTGCCCGTCCCCTACACCGAGGAAGCCCTCAATCATGTCGTCGACCGCGTAGGCCAGGTTCAGGATTTTCTCGGACGCCGGCTAACTCTTGAGAATGTTTCGAGTTATATTACCTACGGCCAATCCGAAATGACCGAATGGGAATTCGTCAGCGAGGTGGCGAAGCGCGCCGATTGCTGGCTCCTATTCGACGTGAACAATGTCTATGTGAGCGCCTTCAACCACGAATTCTCGACCGACGACTTCCTGCACGGCGTGCCGCGCGATCGCGTGGTTCAGTTCCATGTCGCCGGTCACAGCCATGAGGAGAGTCATATCATCGACACGCACGATCATCCCGTGTGTGACGAGGTATGGGATTTCTATCGTGAGGCCGTCACCCATTTCGGCCCGGTGTCGACCATGATCGAGCGCGACGACAACATTCCGCCGCTTGCCGAGCTTGTCGAAGAACTTGACCATGCGCGGTCGATCGCCAGAGAGGTGCTGAAGGGGAAGCGGCTCGAAGCCGCGGAATGAAAACTCTTCGCGAGATCCAGGACAGCTTCCAGCGCGGCATCCTTGCCGGCGACGACGACATTCTTGCCGAGGTCAAGGACAGCACCAAGGAAAAACGCACAACTCTGTTTGGCGTTTATCGCAACGCCTACGTCGCCAGGCTCGCCGAGATTGTCGGCGAGGATTACGAACAATTGCACGCCTATGTCGGCGATCAAGCCTTTGCCAAGCTGGTGAAAGACTATATCGCCGCCCATCCGTCCGATCAGCGCAGCGCGCGCTGGTTCGGGCGTCATCTTCCTGCCTTCGTGCGAGAAAATTCGACTTACGCCAAGCACCCGGAGATTGCCGAGATCGCGGCGCTCGAGAAGGCTCTGGTGGACGCATTCGACGCACCGGATGCCGAGCCGCTCGGCATCGAGGCTTTGGCGGCGATTCCGCCCGAGTCCTGGCCCAAACTCGTCTTTACGCCGCACCCGACCGTAGTTCGCCTCACCTTCAAAACAAACGCCGCCGATATCTGGTCGGCGCTGAAGACCGAGACCGCCCCCCCGAAGCCTGAGCACCTGCCCGAGCCCCAGGCGATCGTCGTCTGGCGGCAGGACTTCACATCGCGCTTTCGCCCGCTTTCGGCGGAGGAGGCCATGATGTGGGACGAAGCGGCGAAGGGCGTCTGGTTCAGCGTCTTGTGCGAGATGGTGGCGACCTTCGCCGGCGAGGACGAGGCCGAGCTTCGTGCCGCGTCCTACCTCAAGGGCTGGATCGACATGGGGATGCTGTCGGGCTGCGAAACGGCCTAGTGCCAAGCCATCCAAGAGCCTTCAATCTGTTGGACGCGGCTGCTGGGGCGCGGGAAATAGGGACGCGCTTCGCCCTGTAAGCCAATAGGCAAGGAGCCCAATCCATTCGCGCGTCGCGACGTCCACGCGGCGCAAGCCCTCCGACACCCTATCGAAGGGCCGCGTGAGATCGTCGATCCCACGCGTGCGATAGTCGACCGGCCAGGCCTCGACGTCGAATCCTGCTTTCCGGAAACTGCCGATCGCGCGGGGCATGTGATAGGCCGAGGTGATCAACAGCCAGCGCGTGTCCGGACCGAACTCGCCGCTTCGTGCGAGCTCCTTTTTTAGAAAGACTGCGTTCTCGTAAGTGTCGCGCGCCTCGGCCTCCAGGATGAGCCGGTCCTTCGGAACGCCGAGCGCGGTCAGCAACGACTCGGCCCCCTCGGCCTCACTGCCAGCCGTATGAAGAAAGCGGGCTTGGCCACCGGAAAACGCAATTTTTGCGTCAGGGTAACGGCGCGCAAGGACCGCTGCTTCGGCCAAACGCTCACCCGCCTCGTTGAGTGCCGGCGCGCCGCGGGCCTCGCCAACGAGCCGATCCTCCGCACCGCCAAGAACGATAAAGCCGGTCGGTGGCGGCGGCGTATCGAGATCGGCGCGTGGAAACCGGTTCTCAAGCGGCAGAATCAACACATGGCCGAGCGGAGACAAGCCCGCGACCAATAGCAACACAGCGCCGATCGAGACGAAACGGCGCCCCCATCGCGCCCATCCGGTCCAAATCAGAATAGCCCCGTAACCGATCAACAGCGCGATCAGGGTCGAAGGTTGAAGCACAAACCATAGAACTTTGGCGAGATAGTAGAACATGCCAGCCCCCTGCCCCTAGACCAACCACATAGCGGCCAGCCCGAGAAAGGCAAAGAAGCCGACCACGTCGGTCACCGTGGTCACAAACACGCCAGACGCGACAGCGGGATCAAGGTCCAGCGCCTCGAGCCCCAACGGAATGAGGATCCCGG